>OQVH01001882.1_pt1 | contig 12217 bp, 13 predicted proteins | sample 1691641 | NCBI WGS metagenome assembly OQVH01 (sample SAMN03418286, study PRJEB22391) | human gut metagenome | biome: human-gut; feature: organic feature; material: feces | host: Homo sapiens | place: Italy | collected 2013-04
CGCATAATTCGTATTGCTCGCCAAAAGCTTTGCCATCTGCTTTAACAGAAGCTCCACCCGATCCACTCTCTGGATGACCATATCACGCACCTGCGTGACCTCCGTCTCTTTCTCATGAATCAACTGATCCACATAGAAACGATATCCTTTATCTGAAGGAATCCGGCCTGCCGATGTGTGCGGCTGAATGATATATCCCAGTTCTTCCAGGGAACGGGTATGGCTGGCAAGATTGCCGTCGGTCAGAGAGAGCTGCTCTTTCAGAAAATTGAAATCAGCTTCCTCATTGACCATCAGCACAGCCATAATCCCCAACCGGACTTTGCTTTCGAATGCTTTATTAATATATTGGAATGCTTCTATCATTTATGATCTCTTTCTTTCGTAGTGTAAATAGAACAATATGCCATATAGAATATGGAACCCACCGAAACCGATGGCCCAAAACAGTAAGGAATGACCTTCCCAAAAACAGTCTACGACGCCCAAACAGATGAAAGCATAACCTAACCATATGATGCTGGAATAAGTAAACTTGGAAACGTTGACCAGTGCCAGCCCATAAAATAGAAGCATGACCGAAGCCAGGATGTCATAATACTCATGCATCATGATGGAGATGCATAAAACACCTCCGGTCAGCATCGGAAGAGAGAAATTCCACAATGCCCGGTAAGTGAGGCAGCTGAAAAATTTTTGCCCTGTCTTCTTGGATTTGTAATAGGACAGGATGCAAGCAGTGACCGCAGCAGCTACCAATACGAGCGAGGCTATTATAGCCATCAATTCAAGGGCAACAATTAAATGAGTGTCCGGTGTAATAACTTGTGTGGCGATATATGCGCCAACTAATGCATAAATGCCCGCCATGATTGCAGCGAGACCACTTAGAGAGATAAACTTGGACGACTTTTCCATCAACTCTTTTATCTCATTTACCGATTCTAATGCTTTATCTTTATCCATATAAAAAAAGTACTTTGTGATGCAAAGTAAAATAAAAGATTTCAGATGAACAAGATTTTAATCGGATTATTTTGAAGAGAAATGTTGAGATATACTATTAATACGTTGATAATTAAATGATTAGTATATGGATAAATGAAGTCGTATGTAATAACTAAATTTGATATATAAACGAAATTAGTCAAATGTTTGACTAATTCGGGGGAAATACTTAACTTTGCCGCCGAAACGAAACAGGTAAAAAGATTTTTAGAAGATGAGAACAGGAGCAGAGTTTAGAGAGCTTATGTTGCAGGTTGTTCGTACTCGTATGGCTTTTCGCAGGGCCATGCAGCGCACTTTAAAAAAGAACAACGCAGGTATTACGTTTGAGATGTTGCAGGTATTGAGCAGTTTATGGCATGAGCAAGGAATCAGTCAGCAAATATTGGCCGAGCGTATCGCAAAAGACAAGGCATGTTTGACCAATCTGATGAATAATCTGGAAAAGAAAGGATATGTTTGTCGAAAAGGAGACCCTACCGACCGGCGTAATAAACTTGTCTTCCTGACTCCGGAAGGAGAGGAGTTTAAAAATCAAATTCGTCCGATTCTCGATCAGGTTTATGTATATGCAGAGAATATAATTGGCATCGAAAGTATTGAGACAATGTTGTCCGAATTAAAGGATGTATACGATGTGTTGGAAGAAGTATAAAGTATATCGGGCTATTCTATTTTATCCGATTTTTGCCGTCCAACCGATAATGGCACAAACAGATTCTTTATTTCTTACCGTAGAACAACTTTTCGAAAAAGGAGTGCAGCATAATTTACAGCTTCAGGCAGATATAATGAAGGAATCAATGGCGAGGGAGCGGGCAAAGACTGCACGGGCTGCGCAATTTCCGGAATTACAAATTGGCCTGAAAGGGGGAGTTGTGGGGCAGCCTATTGTCTGGGAGCATGGATTGTCCGATCCGATGTATCCCGATGCTCCGGATTGGTCACAAAACTATACAATTGACTTTTCTCAGCCATTGTATCAGGGAGGGAAAATCCGGAGTACGATTCGTAAGGCTGATATGGAAAAGCAGTTTGCCGGGCTACAGACATTGACGGATCAGGCTGAAATCAAGCTTGGTTTGCTGAACCGGTATATGAATCTTTTCAGTCTTTTCAAGCAACGTGAAGTATTGGTCAGAAATATCGAAGAGTCGGAACTTCGTTTGCAGGATATTCGTCGGATGAAAAAAATAAAGTTAATACCTATACTGTCAGAGTATACGACAGTAAGTCAAAAACACTTGGGAATTATAATAAAACAGGACTTTCTATTGATTTGAGAAACAAGACGCCTCTCATTGTGTACAATAGTACTGCAAAAGAAATACTGCTGAAAGGGACGACAATTCCATATGTTTATTATAATACAAGTGGTAAGATTAAGTGGTCTTCCAGTAATAAAAAGGTTGTTCAGGTTGTGTCAACCGGGAAAAATAGCTGTAATCTTAAAGCAGTAAAAGAGGGAACTGTTCTGATCAGTGCTCAAAATGGAAATATGAGAGAGACATTTACTGTTGTTGTTGCATCAGGTAATGACTATATTAATAAGTGGATTCAGAACATTGTAAAAGAAGTGCGGCTGGCAGCTAATGATCGGGAACGGCAGTTATTATTGGTGTCTCAATATATAGTCAGCAATTTTACCTATGATAACATTTTTGATATGAAAACAGTAATTTCAGAAAGGAAAGGAAACTGTTATTCCGCAGGTCTGGTAATGGCAAGAATTTATCAGGCAATGGGATACAAAGCAACAGTCCGTTCAGCCATTCATGATAAAAAGTCCAGATATCCCAGCAATATGATTATGGGCTCTGACCACTATAATGTCGAGGTTATAATGAACGGAAGGACCTATTATCTTGATGCAACTCCCAGATGTGGAGGAGTTTATTTATCCTCCCCAAAAGAAGTCCTGGAATCATATATATACAGTGGAAATGGATGGGAGCGCATACAATAAAAAATACAAGTCTGAATTATTCATGATAACTTGTCTTATTTTAGAAAGAGGAAAAATTATGCAGAGAAAGAAAAATGTATTATTTATGCTCCTTGCGACAGTAGTAGCAATGCTTGCCATGTCCGTAAATGTCTGGGCAGCACAGAAGAATCCTCTGGCACAAATGTCAACGAAGGCCAGTGCTGTATTATATTCAGCACCAGCTGGAATGGGGTGCGATTATTTCACACCAGAATATGCATCAAAGGTGAAAATCAGCGTAAAGAGTTATAATACAAAGATTGTAACGGTAAAAGGTTATACCTTTGAAAGAAACGGAAAATATTCCGCAGGATATGAGACAACGCCAATAGCACCGGGAAACACTAAAATTAAAGTTAAGGTTACGGTGGGATCGAAATCCTATACAAGAACATGCAGTTATACAGTATATAAATGGGAAAATCCGTTGAAGATATTTAAAATCGGTTCAAAAAATTACTGCTCAAAGTTAAATAAATCGGGTACTGTTACAGTGTCAGAGGATTCATTGAATGGGAGACTGGTATATAAGTTAAAACCGGATTATACATTGGTATCCATGATATGCTATGTAAAAACCGGGGATAAGTATTCTACAGTCAAAAATATAAAGAGCGGAAAAAAGCTTCCACAGGGTACTTACGGTATATTTATGCAGATTAAATCCAAAAAAAATAATAAGTTTTATAATGTGAGACTTTATACAGAATAACAGTTAAGCCTGTAGTACATTTTCCTTTGTGAAAATTACGCGAACATACTCTTAAAATAAAACTATCCCGAACAAGCTGCAAAGTGTAAAATCTTTGTACTTAGCGGGATAGTTTTATTTTTGAACTGACAGTGTTAAAAATCATTATTAACCGATATACCCTTTTGGTATGAGAATGATGAGCACTGGAAAATTTTTACAATTAATTGATTTGAATCAAGTAGGAAAATTGCTATTTGTCAGACAATAAGATATAATTATAAAAAATCCTGCTTATAAAAAAAATAGGACAAACAATAACTTCTTTTCTTACAGTAGAGCTGATAACTGACTATGAAATTGTGAGGATATTAGAGGTACTTTTTCGAAAGCTGGCTATGGAGAATATGGAAATCTTCAGCAGGATGTTGAAAGAATATGATGGTACTGTTGTCAGACATTTATCCATTTGAAAAGCGAGGACAAGAGATATGAAAAAGAATGCTTTTAATAGAAAAAACAGTATTATTACTTTTAACGATCATCAGTGTACTGGGATTACAGTTGATTTCTGTAAATGCAAAGTCACCCACATATCAGCAAGTGCCAACAATGGCTTATTTAAAAGTTGAAAGGCATATCTTTCTTATGCAAATTCAGCACCTCAGTTGTTTTATGAACCGATGAATGGAGAAACTGTTCGCCTTACACAAAAGATTTGTACCGGTGCATGGACAGATGGAAAGATTTTTTATTATGCTTCGGGTAATAAGAGGGTACCTACGAAGGTAAGTTTATATAAATATACCATCAAAACAGGAAAAACAGAAAAATTGTGTACGATAAATAAAAATTGTGATTTGGTGGGATATTCAAAGAATAATTTTTATTTACACACAATGGGATCTGGAAAACAATATTTATATGCCTATAATCTGAAGACAAAAAAGATTACATCCAAAAGAATTGCTTACCCTGTTTATAACAAAAATGATGTTATTGGAACAGGTTCATTGTCAGATGGGAGATATATTTTTGTAGGGGACACATATTCTGGGTATTCTGAGTTTTCAGGAAAATATAATTGTTATCCTCATAGTATATACATATTAGATCCTGTTTCTCAGAAATTTAAACTGGTAAGCAAGATGGTGACGACTGAGACTACAAAAGAAAAGAAAGAGAAAGATAATGGCGTGGCTCTTATCAGGAATTATGATGCTTCAGCCAGTTGCTTCGGATAGCTAAAAAATGATTGACCCAAATTAGCTTGATATGTGGATCTATATACTGTATAGTATAAACTGTAATAGCAGTCTAAACTTTTTCTAATAAGCAATTTTCAGGCAAATATCTGCCATTAATTCCAAAGATAAAAATACATAACTTCAAAGAGATTCAGTATTTAATAAAACCCGTTAAAATGTTATAATGTAGATGCGAAAAGGGAGTATTATATGAATAATACGATTTTTGATGATGTATTTCGTACAATGATCGAGAAGATGCCATATCTGGCAGTGCCGCTGATCAATGAAGTATTTCATACATCTTATTCAGAGGACGTGAAGATTACGCAGCTTCGAAATGAACATCAGCAGGAAGACGGAGAGATTATTACGGATTCCTGCCTGCTTATTGGTAAGAAAATGTATCATATTGAATGTCAGAGCACAGATGATGTTACAATGGCTATTCGCATGATTGAATATGATTTTGCAATTGGCATAGAACATGCAGAAAAGCAGGGACGTGGATACCGAATAGAATTTCCAAAGTCCTGCGTACTATTTCTGAGAAGTTCTGGAAATACGCCGGATTATCTGAAAGCAGATGTGGTTTTTCCAGATGGAAATACATACTTATATTCTATACCGACCATAAAATTGACTGATTATACCAAAGACAGCATTTTTGAAAAAAATTTATTAATGTTGTTGCCATTTTATATTATGCGATACGAGAAAAAAGGACATGATTTTAATAGCAATCCATAATTATTTCAGGTATTTCTAAATGAATACGAAGAAATCCGGGTAAATCTGGAAAAAGAACTGACAGAAACAGGAAAGTCAGAATTGTATACAGATTTGACAAAACTAATTATAAAAATTGCGGACTATATTTTTCGCGAAGAGGACAATGTTCGGAAAGGAATAGGTGATATTATGGGTGGAAAAGTTCTGGAATTGGAATCTGAAAGACTTAAAGCAGAGGGAAAGGCAATTGGACGTGCAGAAGGAGAGGCAATTGGACAGGCGAGAGGCGAAGTAATCGGACAGGCAAGAGGAGAGGCAATCGGGCAGATTCAGGGAGAAGCTCGACTGGGAAGCCTGATTACTCGACTGATTCAGGATCAGAGAACGGAAGAAATCCCGATTGTATCAACAGATTCTAAAAGACGTGAGCAACTATATAAGGAATATGGTCTTTAACCGAATCAAGTAAGTCCCCTGCGGGGGTTGCGAAAAGCAATAAGCAGTAGGATGAAAGGAATGCGACCTTTCTCCTGCTGTTTTTCTTTCTGAACAAATCCACAATGATTAATTATGACGGTTTTGTTGGAGATTAAAGACAGTATGGTTTCTGCAGGCTGGAAGAAATTTAAAAGATATAGATTTTAATATGGTAAAGCGATGAAAATAATAGTTTTAAACTATAACTGGCGCTAGGTATTATGAATTGGCATATTTGGAAGTGTAGTGGTATAGTATGTTCATGCTCAACGGAGCGGGGAATAAGAGAGAGGGAGAATGAGATGTCTGGGATTGTGATTGAGAAGGTCCGGAAGTCTTTTGACACGAAAGATGGCGTGGTCGAGGCTTTGAAGGATGTGAACCTGAATATCGATTCCGGTGATATATATGGGATTATCGGTATGTCGGGGGCAGGTAAGAGTACATTGGTACGATGTATGAATTTTCTGGAGGTTCCCACAGAGGGACAGGTTCTGATAGATGGGAAGGCTCTTGGAGATTTGACAGAGAAAGAATTAAGAAAACAGAGGGAAGAGATCGGTATGATCTTTCAGCATTTCAATCTGCTGATGCAGAAGTCAGTGATCGATAATGTCTGTTTTCCACTTTATATAAAAGGAAAGAAGAAGGCAGAGGCCAGAAAGAGGGCAGCAGAGCTTTTGGAGATCGTTGGTCTGGGGGACAGGCAGAATGCTTATCCTGCACAGCTCTCCGGTGGTCAGAAGCAGAGGGTTGCCATTGCAAGAGCACTTGCATCGGATCCGAAGATTTTACTTTGTGACGAGGCTACCAGTGCACTGGATCCGCAGACTACTTCTTCCATTCTGGAATTGCTGAAAAAGATTAATAAGCAGTTTGGAATCACCATAGTGATCATTACTCATCAGATGTCGGTTGTGCGTGAAATTTGTACACATGTGGCAATCATGTATGAGGGTGAAGTGGTTGAGAAAGGACTGGTTGCAGATATTTTTGCAAATCCTCAGTCGGAGGTTGCCAAAGAACTGATCCGAAAGGATACAGGCTCTGATATCGACGCAGACAGCAGACTGGATGCAGGCAGGGAAAAAGGACAGGCAGAGATCAAAAGCGGTGAGAAGATACGAATCGTATTCTCTGAGAATTCAGCTTTTGAGCCTGTGATTGCAAATCTGATCCTTACCTTTGGAGAACCGGTAAATATCCTGAAGGCAGATACCAAGAATGTAGGTGGTGTAGCCAAGGGAGAGATGATACTGGAGTTTATGGAAGGCAGTACCAGGACAGAAATGATGAAGCAGTATCTGAAAGAAAAAGGTTTAGCAATCGGGGAGGTGACAGAATATGTGGGATCATGAAACAATAATGATGATTGTCCAGGGTGTGGGAGAAACACTTTACATGACAGTTCTTTCCACAGTTCTGGGATACCTGTTCGGACTTCCTATGGGAGTGCTGCTGGCAGTGTCTGATAAAGAGGGACTGAAACCAAATGCAGTGTTGTATAAGATACTGGATGCCATTGCAAATATTGTGAGAAGTATTCCGTTTCTGATCTTACTGATCCTGCTGATTCCTTTTACCAGAGCAGTGGTGGGAAAGAGCTATGGATCAACAGCAACGGTAGTGCCACTGGTAGTGGCTGCCATTCCTTTTATCGCACGAATGGTGGAATCGTCTATTAAAGAGGTAGATGCAGGTGTGATCGAGGCAGCCAGAGCTATGGGTGCCAGCAATATAAGGATCATCATGAAGGTTCTTCTGGTAGAAGCCAGAACTTCACTGATCACAGGAGCGACTATTGCGATCGGAACGATCCTTGGTTATTCAGCCATGTCCGGTGCAGTAGGAGGAGGCGGACTTGGTGATATCGCCATCCGCTATGGATATTACAGATATCAGTCAGATATTATGATCGTCACAGTTATCCTGCTGGTGGTGCTGGTACAGATTTTCCAGTCAGTGGGAATGATGATCGCAAATAAGATTGACAGAAGAAAGTAGTTTTAAGAAATCGTTGATTATAAAATGGTTATGAAAAAAGTTAAAATATAAAATTCAGGAGGACAATTATTATGAAAAAATTAGTGGCAGCAGTTTTAACAGGAGTATTAGTAGCAGGAACTTTAAGCACAGGAGTTTACGCAAAGGATGATGACAAGACAATCACAGTTGCAGCGTCTGCAACACCTCACGCAGAGATCCTTGAGGAGGCAAAACCACTTCTTGAGAAAGAAGGATATGACCTTGAGGTTACTGTATTTGATGATTATGTAAGACCAAACGAGGTAGTTGAGAGTGGAGAGTTTGATGCAAACTACTTCCAGCATATCCCATATCTGGATCAGTTTAATGAGGAGAAGGGCACACACCTTGTAAATGCAGGCGGTATTCACTATGAGCCATTCGGAATCTATCCCGGAACAAAAGACAGCCTGGATGATCTGGAAGACGGAGATTCTATCGCAGTACCAAATGATACCACAAACGAAGCAAGAGCACTTCTTCTTCTTCAGGATAATGGAATCATCACACTAAAAGAAGGCGCAGGATTAAATGCAACTGTTAAGGATATTGCAGAGAATCCTCACAATGTGGAGATCGTAGAGTTGGAAGCAGCACAGGTAGCACGTGTTACAGGTGAGACAGCTTATGTGGTATTAAACGGAAACTATGCTCTGGAAGCAGGCTTCTCAGTAGGAAAAGATGCACTTGCATATGAGAAATCTGACTCTGAAGCAGCGAAAACCTATGTAAATGTGATCGCAGTCAAAGAAGGCAACGAAAACAGCGATAAGATCAAAGCCCTGGTTGACGTACTGAAATCTGATGAGATCAAAGACTTCATCAATGAAAAATATGACGGTGCTGTAATTCCTTTTGATGACAGCGCAGACACTGAAGACGCTGCTGCAGAAGAAACAGACAGCAAGGATACAGATAGCAAGGATGAAGCAAAAGAGGATGCTGCAGAAGAGAATGCAGAAACAACTGAAGCAGCAGAAGATGCTGAATAATAACAGATAATAATGATAAATAACAGGAGATTCCTTTTTCAGGTAAAACTGGAGAAGGAATCTTTTTCTGAATAAACTGCGAAGCGGTTATTCGGTTATGAGCAGGTAATTATAGATGCAGCAGTGAAGAGTCTGGAGTGTAAGGAACTGGTTGCCGCTTTGGGTGGCAGACTGACCATATCAGAGTATCTGAAATTTGATAAAGCATTCCTTGAGCCGGAGGGAATGGTGATTTACGGACAGTCGGGTGCCGATTTATTTTGGCAGCAATATAGATTCAGGAAAAGTGACTTATGAAGGAAAAGAATATTCAAGGCGTATTCAGCTTAGAAAATTTGATGAAAAGGCAGCTCGCAGCGCTGGTGCATTGTGTGCGAAGGACTGCTTTGATGAGAGTTACAGATATGACTGGTACAATGACGAAACGGATAGCTAGTGGAATTATCAATGCCAGTATAATAATGAAAAATATGCCTTGCCACAATAGGAAACACAGTAGATACGGAAAAAATAAGAAAGAACTGCTGGTTATCCTGAGCCTTAAAGATGACAAGGGAGAACAGAGATATTGTCAGGTTGCACCACGTTGTCTGTATCTGGATGATTATAAAAATCTTACAGAGGGAATTGATGGAAATAAGAGACTTGCATTTGTCTTGTAATTTTTGAGTTTTTTGTGTCAGAAATGCTTTAAAATGTACGAATAATTAAAAAAATAAAAAAAATTAAAAAATTTCAAAAAAGGTGTTGACATCCGACAAAATCCATTATATAATAGCAAAGCAAGTTACGGAGCGGACAACAAATAAGCCGCCTGAAACAAGCACAATATGGAATCTTAGCTCAGCTGGGAGAGCATCTGCCTTACAAGCAGAGGGTCATAGGTTCGAGCCCTATAGGTTCCATATCTTAAAAGAAAATGGCGAGATAGCTCAGTTGGCTAGAGCACACGGTTCATACCCGTGGTGTCGAGGGTTCGAATCCCCCTCTCGCTACTACACGAAAGATGAGTCTGTAAATCGAGTGAAAGGTTTACAGGCTTTTTTATGTTGCCGGCATATTCATACAAAAATATACAAAATTTCTTTTTACTATTGCCATAATCCCCAAAATCCTTTATAATGCAAAAAGGTGAAAGCAAAAGTTCATTGTAATGACAGTAGTATGAAATGATAACAGGGTGGTTATTCAAAAAAGGATAACTGCCTTGTTTTTGATTATAGGAAAAATCGCTATTGTAAAACCTTTTGCCGAATCACATCAACATTCACGAAAGAGAGGGAAAGGAATGGAGAAACAAGAGAAAAACACAGTAACACCCTACGACCTTGATGGAAGGCCGCCACTGAAGCTGGCGATTCCTCTTGGTTTGCAGCATGTGCTGGCTATGTTCGTAGGTAATCTTACACCGCTTCTGATCATCACAGCAGCCTGTGGAATCGAAGCCGGCGGAGAACTGCAGGTAGCACTTCTGCAGAATGCCATGCTGATTGCAGGCATTGTAACTTTGGTTCAGGTATTTACCATAGGACCTGTGGGTGGTAAACTCCCCATCGTTATGGGAACCAGTTCCGGTTTTATTGGCGTATGCCAGAGTGTTGCAGGAGTCATGGGTAATGGAGTGGTTGCGTATGGTGCAATTATGGCGGCATCCTTTATCGGCGGTCTTTTTGAAACTGTACTTGGAAGTTTCCTGAAACCACTGAGAAAATTTTTTCCGTCAGTTGTAACAGGAACCGTTGTATTATCAATCGGTCTTTCACTGATCGCTGTTGGTATCAGTTCTTTTGGAGGCGGAAGTTCCGCTAAGGACTACGGTTCTCTGGAGAATCTGTTTGTAGGTTTTGTAGTTCTGGTTGTAATTGTCGTATTAAAACATGGAACAAAAGGATTTACAAGCTTTGCATCAATTCTGATCGGTATTATCGTAGGATATGTGCTGGTAAGTATTATGGCAGCAGTTCTTCCTACCACATTTACTTATGTGGATGATGCAGGTGCAACAGTAGAAGCTACCAAATCCTGGGTTCTTAACTGGGATAAAGTAGCAAGCGCATCCTGGTTTGCAGTGCCGAAGATCATGCCTGTCAAATGGGTATTTGATGCAAGGGCAATCGTTCCGATCTGCATTATGTTTATTGTAACAGCTGTAGAGACTGTAGGTGATATTTCCGGTATCACAGAGGGCGGTCTTGGAAGAGAAGCTACAGACAAAGAGCTTTCCGGCGGCGTTATGTGTGATGGCCTTGGATCTTCACTGGCAGCAGTATTTGGCGTACTTCCGAATACTTCTTTTAGCCAGAACGTAGGTCTGGTTGCAATGAATAAGGTTGTAAATCGTTTCTCAATTGCAACAGGCGGTATTTTCCTTATCGCATGTGGTCTGTTTCCTAAGCTTGCAGCACTGATCTCCATCATGCCTCAGAGTGTACTGGGCGGTGCGGCAGTTATGATGTTCTCATCTATTGTTGTCAGCGGTATCCAGCTTATCACAAAATGGCCGGTAACTCCGAGAAACGTAACAATTGTCTCCGTTGCACTTGGTCTTGGCTATGGACTTGGGGCAAACTCAGCAGTCCTTGCACATATGCCGCAGGCGATCACACTGATCTTTGGTGGTTCAGGAATTGTACCTGCAGCACTGTTTGCTATCATTTTGAATATCGTGCTTCCGCCGGATGAGAAATCCGAAGTTGAGATCGCAGAAGAGATTCTTGACATGAAGAAAAAAGAGACACAGAAGAAATAGTGGCACACTGGGATTGTTCGAAAGTGAATAAGTAAAACAATAAAAAGCGCGAAACTGGGAATATCTGGTTTTGCGCTTTTATTCAGATTATAGTGAATGATTATCTGGTGCAGATATGTGGTGAAAGCAGACTGCAGATATCTGTAATGAATTTCCTGATAATGGTTACTGTTCACTCTGTTCACAGCAACACGCTTCGCAATGCAGGAAATATGAACCTCTTTGTACAAAGCCCAAGGAGTATCGTTTGCTTTGCAAACTTAATTTATGCTAATCGCATAAATTCGCGCGGTATGTCTCGGGTTTTCT
>OQVH01001892.1_pt1 | contig 12180 bp, 10 predicted proteins | sample 1691641 | NCBI WGS metagenome assembly OQVH01 (sample SAMN03418286, study PRJEB22391) | human gut metagenome | biome: human-gut; feature: organic feature; material: feces | host: Homo sapiens | place: Italy | collected 2013-04
GCAATGTATATTCGTTATATTGCATTGTTTTCTACTTCCTTATTGAATTAATGCCACAAAAATACAATAAAACTTATTGCCGTTTATAGAAAATTGCAGATATTTGTGGACTATAACAGCAACAACGTATATGGAAAAGATAGGAATATTCTGTTCCGCCTCCGAAAACATTGACAAAATGTACTTCGAAAGTGCCCGCCAAATAGGAGAATGGATGGGGCAGAAAGGCAAAACCTTGATATATGGAGGGGCCAGCCTCGGACTGATGGAATGTGTAGCCCGCGCCGTGAAAGAAAACGGAGGCAAGGTCATCGGAGTTGTTCCCGCCAAACTGGAAGAGAATGGCAAGGTAAGCACTCTGTTAGATGAAGAAATTCATACCCGTAACTTGAGTGACCGCAAAGATATCATAACGGAGAAGTCGGAGGTATTGGTTGCACTCCCCGGAGGCGTCGGTACTCTTGATGAGATTTTCCACGTAATAGCCGCTGCCTCTATCGGATATCACCAAAAGAAGGTCATTTTCTACAATGAACATGGTTTTTACGACGAGCTATTAAAAGCGCTCCACACCCTGGAGGACAAAGGTTTTGCACGACAGCCTTTCTCAACCTATTACGAAGTAGCAAACACATTAAATGAATTAAAAGAAAAAATAAACTGATCCTATATGATAGACTCCATCAAACAACTTTTGCAACAGGAAGCACAAGCTGTGCTCAACATCCCTGTAACAGACGCTTATGAAAAAGCAGTGAAACTGATTGTAGAACAAATACATCAGAAAAAGGGAAAACTGGTAACTTCCGGTATGGGAAAAGCCGGACAGATTGCCATGAACATTGCTACAACTTTTTGTTCCACCGGTATTCCATCTGTCTTTCTGCACCCCAGCGAAGCACAACACGGGGATTTGGGTATTTTACAAAAGAATGATTTACTCCTGTTGATCTCCAACTCGGGCAAGACACGGGAGATTGTGGAATTAACCCGTCTGGCTCATAATCTGGATCCGGATTTGAAGTTTATTGTTATTACCGGCAACCCGGACAGTCCGTTGGCAAAAGAGTCGGATGTTTGTCTTAGTACCGGTAAGCCGGCTGAAGTCTGTGTGTTAGGCATGACTCCTACTACCTCTACCACTGCCATGACAGTGATCGGAGATATATTGGTAGTACAAACCATGAAGGAAACAGGATTTACTATCGCTGAATATTCAAAACGTCACCACGGCGGTTATCTGGGAGAAAAATCAAGATCACTATGCGAAAAGTAATCGGTATCGGAGAAACAATCCTCGACATCATCTTTCGAGGCGACCAGCCTTCCGCAGCCGTACCGGGAGGCTCTGTATTCAACGGCATCGTATCCTTAGGCCGGATGGGAGCAAACGTCGGTTTCATCAGCGAAACCGGTAACGACCGCGTGGGAAACATTATCCTGCAATTCATGCGTGACAACAATATCCCGACCGACCATGTGAATGTATTCCCTGACGGGAAATCACCGGTATCTCTGGCTTTTCTCAATGAGCAAAGTGATGCCGAATATATCTTCTACAAGGATTACCCCAAACAACGTCTCGATGTCCTGTTCCCCAAACTGGAAGAAGACGACATTGTCATGATAGGCTCCTACTACGCCTTGAATCCGGTATTGCGGGAAAAGATTCTCGAACTGCTCGACCAGGCGCGCGAGAAAAAAGCTATTATCTACTATGACCCCAACTTCCGTTCTTCACACAAAAACGAAGCGATGAAACTTGCTCCCACCATTATCGAGAATTTGGAATATGCGGATATTGTACGAGGCTCATTGGAGGACTTTTTCTATATGTACGGCATGCAGGACGCGGACAAGATATACAAGGATAAAATCAAATTTTACTGTCCTCGGTTTATCTGTACTGCGGGAGGAGAAAAAGTATCACTCCGTACAAATTTAGTTAATAAAGATTATCCGATAGAACCATTGGAAGCTGTCAGTACCATTGGAGCAGGTGACAACTTCAATGCCGGGCTGATCTACGGATTACTTAAATACGATGTCAGATATCGTGATTTGAACAACCTGAACGAAGCAACCTGGGATAATGTTATCCAGTGCGGAAAAGACTTTGCCGCAGAAGTCTGCCGGAGTTTCAGCAACTCCGTATCCGTAGAATTTGCGGAAAGCTATAAATAATACCCGCGAAATAGAATAGCGGTACAATATTTTATTAACTGATAAATGATAGTTGATTCAACTATATTGACTATCTTTGCACCCGAAATAAAAGATATACAGAGATTTAATGAAGACATTTGAAGAGCTTGGCGTTTCTCCGGAGATACGTAGAGCAATTGAAGAAATGGGATACGAGAATCCCATGCCGGTACAAGAGGAAGTGATTCCGTACCTTTTAGGAGAAAATAATGATGTAGTAGCTCTTGCACAGACAGGAACAGGTAAAACAGCCGCATTCGGCCTGCCCTTGCTCCAACAGATTGACGTAAAGAACAGAATTCCACAATCGCTTATCCTCTGCCCTACTCGTGAGCTTTGTCTCCAGATAGCAGGAGATTTGAACGATTATTCCAAATACATTGACGGGCTGAAAGTACTCCCGGTATACGGTGGTTCTTCTATTGACAGTCAGATACGCAGCCTGAAACGCGGTGTACATATCATCGTGGCCACTCCCGGACGTTTATTGGACTTAATGGAGCGCAAGACCGTATCCTTGTCCACTATTCGCAACGTGGTAATGGACGAAGCGGACGAAATGCTGAATATGGGATTTACGGATAGTATCAATGCTATTCTTGCCGATGTTCCCCAAGAACGTAATACGTTGCTTTTCTCTGCAACAATGAGCCCGGAAATTGCGCGTATCTCAAAGAACTATCTGCGCAACGCTAAAGAAATCACTATCGGCCGCAAGAATGAAAGTACCAGCAACGTAAAGCACGTTGCCTATACCGTTCATGCTAAAGATAAGTATGAAGCACTGAAGCGTATCGTAGACTATTATCCGCAAATTTACGGTATCATTTTCTGCCGCACACGTAAGGAAACACAGGAAATTGCAGATAAACTGATGCAGGAAGGTTATAATGCCGACTCATTGCACGGTGAATTGTCACAGGCACAACGTGACGCCGTGATGCAGAAATTCCGTATCCGTAACCTGCAACTGCTCGTTGCTACGGACGTAGCTGCCCGCGGGCTGGACGTGGACGACTTGACACACGTCATCAATTACGGATTGCCGGATGATACGGAAAGCTATACTCACCGTAGCGGACGTACCGGAAGAGCCGGTAAAACCGGTGTATCCATCGCCATCATCAACCTGAGAGAAAAAGGTAAAATGCGCGAGATCGAACGGATCATCAAAAAGAAATTTGATCTCGGTACCCTGCCAACCGGTAAGGAAATCTGCGAACAGCAATTGATCAAGTTGATCGACGATATAGAAAAAGTCAAAGTAGACGAAGAAGAAATCGAAACATTCTTGCCCGGAATTTACCGCAAACTGGAATGGCTCAGCAAGGAAGACCTGATAAAACGCGTGGTTTCCATGGAGTTCAACCGTTTCCTTGACTATTATAAAAATGCTGCGGAAATTGAGCAACCGAAAGGTAACGAAAAAAGAGAAAGCCAAAAGGAACGGAAGGATCATGGAAGTGATCGCGAAAAGACCAGTCGTAAAGCCGAGAAAGGTTATACACGTCTGTTCCTTAATTTGGGTAAAACGGATGGTTTCTATGCCAATCAGATTATTGAGCTGATCAACCGGAACCTGAAAAAGGAACGTATCGAAATCGGACGAATTGATCTGATGCAGAACTTCTCTTTCTTTGAAATTGCGGAAGCACAGGCTCCCATGGTCATCAAGGCCCTGAACAAAACAACAGCCAATGGCCGCAGAGTGATCGTTGAAGTTGCCGGAGAAAACAACGGCAAAAGTGACAAGAGCGGAAAGAAGCAGAAGAATGCTACTGCCAAACCGGCTGAAAAGAAAGGCAAAAAAGGAAGTAAGGCAGACAAAAGCACAGCCGGAACCAGACCCAGTCGGGAAGAACGTGGATACACATCTCCACGGGGACCAAAGAAAAAAGACGACTGGAAACAGTTCTTCGTTCACGATGATCGTCCATTGAAAGGAGAAGAACCGGACTTCATGGCTGAACAATGGGCCAAACCGATGAAACGAAAAAAGTAACCGTTTAAACGGTATTTACACCTTATATAATAAATAGCGGCGTACCTTCCAGAAGAGATACGCCGCTACCTGTTTATGGGTAAAACATTCAATCCAACAAGATCAATTGCAGCTTTTCAGTTCCAGTACGGGCCTTCAGCCATTGCTCCATTTTATTTTTTTCCGTATGGGAGGGCTTTTTGCCACAACCGACAATAGCAAAAGTCAGCGTATCTGTACGGGCACTGTCCACATTCAACTGAAGACTTTTTGATAAAGAAATGGTCCTGACCTCAGGAAACAAGACTTTCATTTCCTGCCCCATCCGGGCATCTACCTGACCAGAACCGCTGAAAGCAGCCAATACACTATGCAAAGAATCCAGTTCTTCTCGCTGTGCCAGTAGCCGGCTCTCTGTATTCTTATAGAAATCTTCCATCACCAGCGTCCGAATATTGCTGATATCCATCGTTCCATTTTGATTCATACCCTGAAAGACGACGAGTTTCGTATCATGAAGTTTATAACGATCCATCTTCGAACGTACCAGAGCCAACTGATCTTCCGGTATTTCCTTACCTAACAGAACGACCTTTATTTCTCGTTTCTCAAAAGAAATTTCACGGCTCAAGACCTGTGTTTCCGGGAATTGCAGTTCTGTGGAAATAAAGCTATTCGCCGCACTTTGATAGAAGGTTTCCTTCACAATCCCATACGTCAGATACACAGCCGGACACATGGTGAGTACGGCAATGGCAACAATATACCGTTTTACAAGCTTCTCGCGTGCTTTGTCCACAAACTGCTTCCGCTGGAATCTCATCACACGTACTCCGATAAACGTAGCCAGACTGATGAATACAGAATTGATAAAATATAAATAAAAAGCTCCGAGGAAATACAGCCAGTTACCCGTTGCCAGTCCAAAGCCGGCCGTACAAAGCGGCGGCATCAAGGCGGTAGCAATGGCTACTCCGGGGATCACATTTCCTTTTTCCTTCGTCGACAAAGCTACAATACCTGCCAGACCACCCACCAGCGCAATAAAAACATCGTAAATGGTCGGCGAAGTACGGGCCAGTAATTCTGACTGAACTTCATCGAGCGGAGTAAACAGAAAATAAAGCGTCGCAGTCATCACACTGAACAACGTAGCAACCAGAAAACTTTTCAGCGAACGCTTCATCAGTTCAAAATCATTCAACCCCACAGACAGGCCCACCCCCATAATCGGCCCCATCAGTGGAGAAATCAGCATGGCACCGATAATCACGGCCGTAGAATTGACATTCAGTCCCAAAGACGCTATGAATATCGCGAATATCAGAATCCACAGATTCGCCCCCTTAAATTCCACTCCGTTACGGATCGATTCTACGGTTTCCCGCTCTTCCGCCTCGGTGCGGTTTAACTCCAGATAATTCTTAAAGAAAGTACGGATCAGATACTTTCTGTGCTTGCCTACTTCCATAGTATTATTGATTGATTATTTAATAAAACGATTGATCACCGGAATACTCTTCAAGGGCAGATCCTTTTTCACGATATAAGCGACAAAGACCAGCAGCAATACCGTACGGAAGGCCAGACGGGCTATAACATTCGAAACAGTTACTTCCTGTCCGACAACAAACAGTGCAGCAGCCAGAACCAGATAAACAGCCATATCCTTCAAAGGATATTTCACCGGATACTTCTTTTGACCGATAAAATAAGACAAAAGTGTTATCAAACCATATCCGGCTACCGAAGCCCACGCGGAAGCTACATATCCGTATGTCGGGACCAGCCAGATATTCAAAGCCAGGATCACTCCACAACCGATCAGAGAAAAGTAAGCTCCCCATTGTGTCTCATCCGTCAGCTTATACCAGAAGGAAAGATTGAAATAGATACCTTTAAAAATCTCAGCTCCCATCACAATGGCCACTACGCTCAGTCCTTCCCAGTAATCGGAAGCTACCATATAGCGCAACAAGTCCATATAAAACATCACAGCCAGAAATGCAAGCATGGAAAAAATAAAGAAATACTTCATCGCTGCCGCATACGTACCACGGTCATCACTGTTCCGGCTCTTGCCGAACACAAAAGGTTCATAGGCGTAACGGAAAGCCTGTGTAAACATTGCCATCACCATTGCTACCTTACTCGTTGCGCTATAAATACCCAGTTGCACCAGTCCTTCCTGGCGGTCCTCAAACAGGAAAGGATAAATCATCTTGTCTACAGTCTGGTTCAGAATACCGACCAGTCCGAATATCAGGATGGGAAACGAATAGTTAACCATACGCTTCAGCAACGCCTTATCCGGTCTCCACACCAGTCCTCTCAGTTCAGGAATAAAGAAGAACATCTGCACGGATGTCATTATCAGATTAGCTACAAAGATATACCCTACCAGATATTCAGGATCATAAAACCATGAAACCAGTGAATGGGCATGTACGTCCAGCCAGGGACAAAGCAAAAGGAAGAACAGATTCAGCAGAATCAGCCCTACGATATTGAACAGTTTGATTGCAGCAAACTTAATGGGACGTTTCTGATAACGCAGATAAGCAAACGGAATACATTGGAGCGAATCAAGTGCCACTACCAGTACCATCATGGCAATATAGTCCGGATGATCCGGATAACCCAACAGAGACGAGATTGGATCCAGAAACAGGAAACACAACACCACGAAAATCAGAGAAAGTCCGCCAACAAAGATCAAAGAGTTAGCATACACCTTTTTCGGATCTTCCGTTGTCTTATTGGCAAAACGGAAAAAACCGGTTTCCATACCAAAGGTCAGGAAAACCAGAATCAATGCCGTATAAGCATATACATTCGATACGATTCCATATTTACCGGATGATGCCGCCAGTACTTCCGTATAAAGCGGAGTCAAAAGATAGTTCAGGAAACGTCCCACAATACTGCTCAATCCGTAGATGGCAGTGTCCTTAGCCAAAGATTTCAGTCCAGCCATATTTCAAAATCCAACTTCGAACAGGCCGGATATGCATTTCCGGCCCGCCACAAGCCCGGCACCGCCATGTGCCCGGCTTAATCAAACAATGTTTTATTACTACTATAAAGGCTTCTTCCCAAATGTTTATAAGCCAGTTCCGTCACCTCTCTTCCCCGAGGTGTACGCTTCAGGAATCCTTCCTTGATCAAGAAAGGTTCATATACTTCTTCCAGTGTTCCCGGATCTTCCCCCAATGCCGTAGCAATGGTAGTCAGTCCCACAGGCCCGCCTTTGAACTTGTCTATAATGGTACAGAGCAGCTTGTTATCAATCTGATCCAAGCCATACCGGTCTATATTCAGTGCTTCCAGTGCATAACGGGCAATCTCCACATCAATCCGGCCGCTTCCCTTCACCTGTGCAAAGTCACGTACACGCCGTAACAAGGCATTTGCAATACGGGGCGTTCCACGGCTGCGTGAAGCAATTTCTCCGGCTGCATCTACATCGCAGGGTACACCTAAAATACCAGCCGAACGCAGAATAATTCGTGAAAGTATCGTATCATCGTAATATTCCAGATGGAGATTAATACCAAAACGAGCACGGAGCGGAGCCGTCAGCAACCCGCTTCGGGTAGTTGCTCCTACCAGTGTAAACGGATTCAAATCCAGCTGAATGCTTCGGGCTGAAGGTCCTTTATCAATCATGATGTCGATACGGTAGTCTTCCATTGCCGAATAAAGATACTCTTCCACCACAGGACTTAACCGGTGAATTTCATCAATAAACAGTACATCGTTCGGTTCCAGACTGGTCAGCACACCTGCCAAATCTCCCGGCTTGTCAAGTACCGGACCAGAAGTGACCTTAAACCCTACTCCCAGTTCATTGGCAATGATGTTACTCAAGGTTGTTTTTCCCAGTCCGGGAGGGCCGTGCAACAGCACGTGATCCAAAGCTTCGGCACGCAAACGGGCTGCCTTGACAAAGATGCGCAAGTTGTCTACAACCTTGTCCTGCCCGCTGAAGTCCTCAAACTGCAACGGACGAAGCGCATTCTCAAAGTCCCGTTCCTTACCGGTCGGTTTATAGTCACGTATATCAAATTGTTCTTCCATGATTCTTTCGATAATTACGCAAAAGTACGAAAAAAAAGTTACCTTTGTCCAGATGTAGTAACTAACTTTTTTGATTATGGAGCCATATACGACAACCCACCTTGTGTTTTTCTCCCCCACTCATACTTCTGCGAAGATAGCTCGTGCCGTCGGCGAAGGCATCGGTATGGGACGGCGGATAGAAACCGACCTCACCCTGGATGAGGGAACTTCCCCCATTCTGATCAATGATGCTCTGACTGTCATAGCAGTTCCGGTTTACGGAGGACGAGTAGCTCCCATTGCCTTACAACGATTGAAACGTCTGAAAGGACATAATGCACCGGTCATTCTGTTGACCATCTACGGGAACCGCGACTACGAAGATGCCCTGGTTGAACTGCGTGACACAGCTGTTGAACTGGGATTTACCCCACTGTCGGCCGGAGCATTCATCGGAGAACACAGTTACAGCCGTCCGAATATGCCGGTAGCAGCCGGACGTCCTGATGCCGACGATTTGCAGAAAGCAGAACAGTTCGGACGTGAGAGTCTGAAAAAACTGCAGGAAAATACATTCCCTCTGCCGTCATTCTTTATCAAAGGGAATATTCCCTACAAACCTCTTCCTGCAGGCAACAATGCCACACCTGTATGCAATGACCTCTGCTATGCCTGCGGAAACTGCATCGAAGTCTGCCCTACCCACGCCATTTACCTGAGCGCAGACGGAAGTCAGATTGAGACCATTGCCAAACGCTGCATCCGTTGCTGTGCCTGCGTCAAGGAATGTCCCACCGGCGCACGTATCTTCGATTCACCCTTCACGGCCATTCTGCACGAAAAATTCAGTGCACGCCGGGAACCGGAAACTTTTTTATAAACAGATCATGACAATCCACAAAGACAAAAGAGTATTGGTAGGCATGAGTGGCGGAATAGACAGTTCTGCCGTATGCATCATGCTGCAGGAACAAGGATATGAAGTAGTCGGAGTCACCATGCGCACCTGGGACGTGCCGTCCCATTTCAGCACACCCGGCCAGGAACAGCCGGACGAAGTGCTCGAAGCCCAGGCTCTTGCTGCCCGACTGGGAATTGAGCACCACGTCGCCGACGTACGCGAAGAGTTCCGCCAGGTAATTGTGAAATACTTCATCGACGAATACATGAGAGGACGGACCCCCAACCCTTGCGTGATGTGTAACCCACTGTTCAAGGAACGTATCCTCTGCGAATGGGCCGATCGTACGGACTGCGCCTGGATTGCCACAGGCCACTACTGCCAGCTTGAAGACCGTAATGGCTACCGTTATATTCTGACCGGTGACGACCCCACCAAAGACCAGTCATATTTCCTCTGGAAGTTGCCGCAGGAAATTCTGCGCCGTATGCTCTTCCCCTTAGGCGGAATGACCAAACAAGAGGTACGGGCTTACCTGGCAGAGAAAGGATTTGAGGCCAAAGCCCGCGGAGGTGAAAGTATGGAGATCTGCTTTATCGACAAAGATTACCGCGACTTTCTCCGGGAGCATTGTCCGGACATTGACGAACGCATCGGCCCGGGATGGTTTGTTGACAGCAAGGGACTCAAACTGGGACAGCACAAAGGATTCGCCTATTACACCATCGGACAACGGCGGGGACTGGACATTGCACTGGGCAAACCTGCTTACGTACTCAAGATCAATCCGGCCAAGAATACAGTAATGCTGGGTGACGCAGAACAGCTGAATGCCGAGTATATGCTCGTAGAGGATGTCAATGTAGCCAATCTGGAAGAGTTGCTCACCTGCCCCAGTCTCTCTGTTCGCATCCGTTACCGCAGCCGGGCCATTCCCTGTCGTGTCATTACGCTTGACGACAATCGTCTGCTGGTGAAGTTCGAAGGACCGGCTTCAGCCATCACCCCCGGCCAGTCAGCAGTTTTCTATGACGGCAATCGCGTACTGGGCGGAGGCTTTATTGCTTTCCAGCAGGCAATCCGCAAAATAGCGGCAGAGAATCAGGAACGTTTCAGCTAATAATCCGGGTTCCCTCTTTAGCGGCTGGAAAAAAGAAAGGAGACAGACGGCCACTCTTCCGAAAAAGAAATGACCGTCTGTCTCCTTGTTTTTCTACAACGGAAAGACTACTTGCTCAATTCACGTGAACGTTCGCCCAGGTAACCGCCATGATGACGCTTACTATATTCCTCAATAGTGAAGCCTGTACGCCGCATGGTCTCAACGACCAGAATATCTCCGATAACCGTCATCACCGTAGTGGAAGTAGTCGGTGTCATACCCAGCAGGCAAACTTCATCAGGATGACCGGTTGCCAGGCAAATATCTGCTGCCTGTGCCAGCGGACTGTCAGGGTTTCCCGTAATGACAATCTTCTTCATATCCGGATTCAGTTTTCGGGCCAGTTCCGTCAATTCTACAATCTCACGGGTCTTTCCCGAATTGGAAATCAGCAGCATCAGATCATTTTCCTGCAGAATTCCCAGGTCACCGTGCTGTGCCTCGCTAGGATGCAGGAACACAGCCGGAATGCCGGTTGAACAGAATGTAGTGGCAATGTTCATGGCAATCTGTCCTGCCTTTCCCATGCCGCTGGTCACCAGCTTACCTTTCTTTTCATGTACCTGCTCCACAATCAGAGCCACGGCTTTCTCATACGCATCCGTCACCGGAATGTTCAATACAGCCTGGGCTTCGCGCTTCAGCAATTCATTAATAGATGAAATCATATCAGGTTGTTTTTTAGTGAATATTCATTTCAGCAAGGCAGTCAGTTCCTCAAAGGTATTGGCTACCTGATAAAAGTTGTTCAGCGGACGGTGGGCAAAGTTCGCAGCTTCCAGTCCGCTCAGGAAATCCAGCAGCCCGTTCCAGAATCCTTCCACATTATAGAAGATGACTTGTTTGGAATGATAGCCGATAGTTGCCCCTGCCATCACATGGAACACCTCGTCGAGTGTTCCCACTCCTCCCGGCAAAGCCACCATCACATCCGCTTCCTGAAGCATGATATCCTTACGGTCACTCAGATTTACGGTATGGAACGTCACATCAAGCAGGTTGCTCACCCGCCCCCGTTCTTCAAGTTTGTCAGGCACCACGCCCATAATCATAGCCCCATGCTCCTTGGCTGCACGGGCCACTTCTTCCATCAGTCCGGTGTCCGATCCTCCGTACACCAGCCATTTCCGGTTCTGCCCCATCCAGGCTCCCAGTTCACGCGCTTTTTCCACATAAACCGGAGCAATATGGTCCGAAGCAGAACAAAATATAGCTATCTTATCCATATCTTCACCTCTTCTAAAGCGATTCTGTTTTGCAAATATCTGCATTTTACGTTGAATAGCAATAAGTATTTATGTAATTTTGCCGCCGGAAACCGTTTATCATGCAAAAGATCATGTCATATAGTACTTTTACCTTGCCTAACGGACTTCGTGTCATTCATGCACCCAGCCCGACAAATGTTGCTTACTGCGGTTATGCCGTTGATGCCGGCACACGCGATGAACAACCGCACGAGCAAGGTATGGCCCACTTTGTGGAACACCTTATCTTCAAGGGAACCCATAAGCGGAAGGCCTGGCATATCCTGAACCGCATGGAAAATGTAGGAGGCGATCTGAACGCCTACACCAATAAGGAAGAGACTGTAGTCTACAGTGCTTTTCTGAAAGAACATTTCTCACGCGCAGCAGAATTGCTGACGGACATCGTATTTCACAGCACCTACCCCCAACAGGAAATAGACAAGGAAGTGGAAGTCATCATCGATGAAATCCAAAGCTATGAAGACAGTCCGGCTGAACTGATCTTTGACGACTTTGAAGAACTGATTTTTCCCAACCATCCCCTGGGCAGAAACATTCTGGGAAAGCCAGACCTGCTCCGGAACTTCACCAGCCAGGATGCCCTGAATTTTAATGACGT
>OQVH01001911.1_pt1 | contig 12050 bp, 10 predicted proteins | sample 1691641 | NCBI WGS metagenome assembly OQVH01 (sample SAMN03418286, study PRJEB22391) | human gut metagenome | biome: human-gut; feature: organic feature; material: feces | host: Homo sapiens | place: Italy | collected 2013-04
ATATCCACCGGGATACCCGTGGTGTTCTCCGTGAGATCCAAGGCTTGTCGGAGAAGTGACGCCAAGGGATTGTCGCTCTTTATCATGGTATCCATAGGTCAGCCCTTTCTCTTATTCTCGTTTGCGAAAACCTCATCCAGTATCTCGTCTGGATACACCTTGACGGATCCCCAGCGGAGAACCAGTTTTGCGCGAGACTTGTCGTTAAACTTTGTAGCGACATATAGGTATTCTGGTCTTGTTAGTTGATACATTGGACCCATTTCGCCTTTTGCGTCCCTGTATTCAACGAGCCGAAATTTCGACCCGTTAATTTTCATCCACGCTGGTTCCATGATCCTGATTGACTCCATTACATGTTTATGCTGTTTGCCTGTGAGTTCGGCTATTTCCAGAGAACTCATCATCCCATTCTTTAATACTAGTGCATCCATAACCTCAATTATTTTCGGTGTTAATACCTAACCGTCTCAACAACTCATCAAATTTATCGTCATAATAAGAAGGTTGAGTTTGTCGTGGGTTATCAGGATGCGCACCATTCTCACCCTTTAAATAACCATAAGCAAAACTGCCTTCAATGTTCATAGTCACAGCTTTGATACCGGCCTCGTCACCTTCCTGAAGATTGGCGATGCTCAGTTTATAACCGTTTGTTTCGGCCCAACGCATATACATACGCATCAACATGGATGCCCAGTCCTGACTTTCGGTACCTCCGGCTCCCGAATTGATTTTCAGCACACAATCCATTTGGTCGGCTTCCTGACGAAGCATATTTTTCAACTCCAAAGATTCTACAGCAGTGAGCGCTTTGGAATAAGCGACATCCACTTCTTCCTCGGTCACCAAGTCATCTTTAAAGAAATCAAAAGACAATTCCAATTCGTCTGACAAAGTCTTTACCTCACGATATCCGTCAATCCATTTCTGAATCTCTTTTACTTTCTTCATCTGTGCCTCAGCTTTCTTGGCATCATCCCAAAATCCGGGCGCTTGTGTACGAAGCTGTTCTTCTTCCACCTGAACAAGTTTATTCTCAATGTCCAAGTATCTTTCGAGGGCAGCGGTACGTTCTTTTACGTCTTTCAGTTGCTCTATTGTTATCATTTTGAGGAATTTTTCTTTTAAGTTGCAAAGATATAACAATTTAGGCACTGATTACATGGATTTCACTGTTTTTAATGAAAGAACAATGCATTCCGTACAATCCGTGCCTAAAATACAAATGAATCAAATTCTTTATTCTTCGTACATCTTTTCTATTTCGGCAGCATAATTCTTATTCAACACATTGCGCTTTATCTTCAACGTATTAGTCAGTTCACCGCGTTCCATACTGAAAGGATGGGGCAATAAGGTAAAACGTTTAATCTGCTCATAATGTGCGAATTGCTGTTGAAGCGTATCAATTCGTTCCTTAAATAAATCGATAATCTGTTGGTCCTGCAACAGCTCTTCCATAGAAGCATACTTGATGCCTTTCTTTTCGGCGTACTCTTTTACCAATTTATATTCCGGAATGATTAAAGCCGAAACAAACTTACGCTCATCCGCAATAATGGAAATCTGATCGATATATCGGTCCACCACCAACTTAGCTTCGATAGCTTGAGGAGCAATATATTTCCCATTTGAAGTTTTAAACAAATCCTTAATACGCTCAGTAAGGAATAAATGTCCGTCCTTGATATAACCGGCGTCACCCGTATGAAACCATCCGTCTTCAGTAAAGGCAGCCTTTGTTGCCGCTTCTTTCTTATAATACCCATGCGTAATGCCGACACCGCGAAGCAATATCTCATTGTTTTCGCCAATCTTCACTTCCACATGCGGCATAATACGCCCTACAGAGCCTACCACATGATCAAAGTCATTTTCGCAAGACACGGTTGCAGTTGACTCTGTCAATCCATATCCCGCCACCATATTAATACCTACCGACAATATAAATTCCTGAACAGCAGGTGGAATGGCAGCTCCGGCAGTCGGAAAGAAGCGACCATTCTCAATACCGATGGTCTTCTTCAGCAAGCTATAAATAGTCTTCTCATAAAATTTATATTTCATGTGAAGCAAGGCCGGAGGCGTAAGTCCCTTGCATACATATTCTATATTATGCTCACGACCTACTTTCAATGCATCCAGCATCAGTTTTTTCTTCAGTCCGGTCGTTTCATTGATTTTCTCCTGAACTCCGGAATACACTTTCTCCCAAAAACGAGGAACACTGCACATGGCTGTCGGACGAATCTCCTTGATGGTCTTCTGAATATCCACCGGACGCAAATTGATAGCCAACTGGCAACCCATAGAAATACACCAATAACTCCAGGCACGCTCAAACACATGGGTAAAAGGCAGGAAATTCATCACTACTTCTTGGTCACCCAATTGCGGGAAACGCTCATTGTGTGCCTTGATAGCTCCTTCATAACAAGAATGATGTAACATTACCCCCTTGCTGTCGCCCGTCGTTCCACTGGTATAAAGGATATTGGCAATATCCCCATTACCCGATTCGGCAATGCGCTTGTCCACTTCCGCCTGATGTTGACGAGCTTTGCCCAACTTCAGGAATTCGTCAAAGTAAATCGAAGAGGTATCACGCTTATCGCGCTTTACATCCTTATCAAAAATAATAATCTGCTTCAATTGTGTGCCAAGCGACATCACCCGGAAGGCAACATCATACTGTAACTGTTCACCCACAAAAAGGTAATGGATATCCGCATCCCCCAGCATATAAAGCACTTGGGCCTCCGAGCTTGTGGCATAAAAAGGAATAGTCACTGCACGAATACCAAAAGCGCCAAAATCCACATAAAGGCATTCGGGCTTATTTTGAGAAAAGACACCAATATTTTCTTGTACACCTACACCTAACTCAAGAAGTGCATTGGAAGTCGTTGTTACCGTTTCGGCAAATTGTTTCCATGAGACCGGAACCCAAGTTTCAGTATCATAATCACGATATTTCAGGGCTACACGGTCGCCATATTTCTCAGCCTGACGCTGAATCAGGACAGATAATTGGGAATTGCTCATTATAAATTATTTTAAATACGTGGCAAAGTTATCGTTTAATTTGGAATTATCCATCATAAACAGGCATTAATTTTCCCGACCAATCAAAGAGTTACAAGAATCCCAACTTTAAAATTAGTTGCATACATAACTTAATTATCACTACTTCTAAGCATACTTTACCGGGCAAAAATCGTATCTTTGCCGCACAATAATTATAAAATCGATATGATTGACTTAGCATATTACACTTCAGAAGCAACCACGTTGCTGAATTCGCTAATAGGCATCCCTTCGCTGAGCAGAGAAGAGGAAGCTGCTGCCGATTTTCTTCAAAACTATATTGAAGAGACCGGTATTATGACAGGTCGTTCGGGAAACAACATTTGGTGCATCAGCCCTATGTTTGACTTGAACAAACCTACTATCTTGCTCAATTCGCACATCGATACTGTAAAGCCTGTGAACGGCTGGCGTAAACATCCCTTCACTCCAAAGGCTGAGAACGGAAAAATTTACGGACTGGGCAGTAATGATGCGTGTGCCAGTGTAGTATCTTTATTTCAAGTTTACCGCCATTTATCTACCACCGAACAGGCTTATAACCTTATCTTTTTGGCTTCATGCGAAGAAGAAGTGTCAGGCAAGAACGGTATTGAAAGTGTTTTGCCCCAGCTTCCACCCATTGCATTGGGTATTGTAGGAGAACCAACAGAGATGCAACCTGCCATAGCAGAGAAAGGTTTGATGGTGGTCGATGTGACAGCTCACGGAAAAGCGGGGCATGCAGCACGCAATGAAGGTGACAACGCTATATATAAAGTATTGGAGGATATCCGGTGGTTTCGTGACTATCGTTTTCCAAAGGAGTCTCCTTTATTGGGACCGGTCAAAATGAGTGTTACCCAAATCAATGCCGGAACCCAACACAATGTCATTCCCGATATCTGTACGTTTGTTGTAGACATCCGCAGTAATGAATGTTATTCCAACGAAGAATTATTTAATGAAATCAGCACTCACATCAAGAGTGAAGCCAAAGCGCGTTCGTTCCGTCTGAATTCATCCCACATTGATGCCGGACATCCGTTTGTCAGACGTGCTATTCAGTTGGGCCGTGTTCCATTTGGCTCGCCTACCTTGTCCGATCAGGCTTTAATGAAATTCCCATCGGTAAAAATGGGACCGGGCAAATCCTCACGTTCTCACACGGCCGATGAATATATTATGGTATCGGAAATAGAAGAAGCCATCGGGCTGTATATAGAATTGTTGGACGGGCTGGTGATATAATTAATATGATAGGAAAGGCGTGCCAAAGTAACAACACGATAACAAAATCGGCTTTGACACGCTATACCATCAGAACATATCATTTCATTTTCAGAAAAGCAAAAAAAACAGTTGATACAGTAAGTAAATAACCCAAACAGCTAAAGCCACAAGCAGCAACAATAAATAATTATTCTTTATCCATTTCTTCAAATTAATCATCAAGTATTTAAAACCATTGGCTTCCACTTTAGCAACGTATGCCCGATACTCGCGCTGTATTTCGCTATATTTTTGCTTCCAATCAGATAAGGCACTTTCCACTTCTGCCAACTTCATTTGCATATTCTTTACCCGTACTTTCTCGTCACTCAACTGTTCCTGCAACAAAAACTTTTCTTTCATCAGCTCTTCCATCCACAGTTGTTCTGCCTTCAATCGTTTTTCTTGCAACCATAGTTCTACTTCCCGTTGTTTTTTTTGCTCCAGCTCCTCCTGCTGCCTAACTTTCTTTATTTGTTCTATCTTTTGCAGTTGCTCATTTTCAAAGTCATGCAATCTGATTTGCAAAATTTTAACCGTATCCCTCTCCTTTGACAATTCATACCGAAGCTTTGTACTTAACTTTGTCAACCTCATTACTTCAGCACTTTCACATTCCTTGTGCCTCAACTTGGGATCACATTTTGCCCGTTGCCTCACCTCCCCATTTCTCAACCTGGCACACACTTCCCTCATATTCCGATTCAGTTTCTCCAGCTTTGTCACATTATCCCGCTGTTCTTCTATAAAATTAAAACTCTTTTTGCAAATACGGTCAACAGTATTCTTGTATATCTTCAATGTAGTCTGAAGTGTATGAGAATATTTTGAAGCAATCAAATCCAGCCGTTCTCCCATACTGAGCGACAAAAAGATACCGCGTTCTTCCTCATTTCTGATAAACAGGGAAAAAGCCTGCACAAATGCCCGATAGACACGGAATAAAATCCTTTGTTGCACTTCAAAAGCAACGTGGGTTTCATTGCAAGCCCTCAATTCTACCTCCAGCATTCTGTCAGTATCACGCAGCTGAGCAATGATTTCCTTTTTATCTTCTATCTCTTTATGCAAATCCAGATAGGAAATAAACGAATCCTCGTCTATCAGTTTTACCTTTCTCCCAATTTGGGACGAAGTAACAACTTTCCGTACAATCAAATTACAAATATAATTTTCATCTATTTGATATTTCTCGGATATATACTTTATAGGTACCCAGTGACTCATAGTATTACATATCATTTTTATAAATCCCATATCAATTCTTCTTAAGAGACAGAAGCTGATGAACAAAGCTATGCATTTTTTAATGCAAAAACAATCTTTTATCAAGAAAATTGTTTAATATTTTAATAATCGGGGTATCCGATAGAAATATGAATTATTTATCAAGAGAGAAAAGTAAATGTTTTCAAAAGACCAAAGAGTTTTAAAAAAAGACTTTGAGATTTTAAAAGAAGACCTTGAAGTTTTCAGAAAAGACCAAGGTCTTTCGAGACGAGAATGGAAACAACATTCTCCTCCGTCAGAAAAGTTGATGCGATGTGCTTTCACACATAACAGATACTTAAATCTCCTATTCATGGGATTTTTGTGTGAAAGCAATTCCTGCTTACCACAAGCCGGGGAACTTATCTTCCCAACCAAAGCTCGGGGTTCAGCTTCGCTGTCTCTTTACGCAGTTGGAAATGAAGAACCGAATTACCTGAACTATCAGTATGAATAGTACCAAGTATAGTTTTCGTACTTACTTTACTTCCTTTGGACACAGCTACAGAAGAGAGATTGCAATAAACCGATATATAGTTACCATGGCGCACCAAAATATTATTCAAGCCATTGTATTGGAATATAGCCGAAACTTCTCCATCAAAAATTGCACGTGCCTTTGCACCCGGTTTGCCTTTGATATCAATACCCTTATTATCCAACTTCACATTACGCAGTCCGTCCACAGCATACTGTCCGTAATGACTCACAATGACATACGGTCCCGTGACAGGCATCGGCAATATTCCGCGGTTACGCTCAAAATTGCCTGACAACCGGTGATCTTCATTATTCAAATTGAATTTTTCCACCGGTGCCACCTTCTTTCCCGAAGTTTTAACACCCGATTTTGAAGTAGAGGCAGTTTCCCCACTGCTCTTTTTATTCGCTTCGGCTGCTTTTGCCGCAGCAGCCTTGCGTGCAGCAGCTTCGGCAGCGGCCTTACGGCGCGCTTCCTCTTCAGCACGCTTACGGGCTTTTTCTATTTCAATCTCTATCAACCGATCTATCTGTGCATTCAGTTGTTGTGCAGAACGTTTTTTCTTGGAAATTTCATTCTGTATTCCTTTCTGCTTCTTCTTAAGATTAGCCAAAAGTGTCTGACGGTCTTTTTCCTGAATTTCAAGCTTGGCTTTTTCTGTTTCTCCTTGCTTTAAAAGATTCTCTTTTGCTTTGCGGGTTTGTTCCAGTTCTTTCTTCTTCGACACTACCTGACGTTGCTTACGCTCTATCTCAAGTCCCTGAAGACGCTGATAGTTGGCATACTCCTGCACATAACGCATACGACGATACGTTTGGCTCAGGTTTTCAGCAGAAAAAATAAACATCAGTTTCTCCTGCACAGACTTATTACGGTACATATACTGCACAGATGCCTCGTATTTCTTCTTTTTCTCCTTCAGGTTCCGCTGCAAGGCGGTCAACTGGCGTTGCAAAGTTGTTATTTCCTTTGCCAGTGTATTCACATCCGTTTCGATGGTATGGATATATCTTCTACGCTCTTCTATCTGCCCGGTGAGCAGAGCCAGATTTTCCAATTGGCTTTTCACATCCTTTTTGGTAGATTGCAACAGAGTCTCCGACTCAGCAATCTGCTGATGCAATTCTTTCCGTTTGTTTTCCAGCTCCCTAATCTTCCGGGTGCTCTGTGCCGACAGTGCACTCAGAAAACAACAGGCGATACACAGTAGGAAGATACGTTTCATTTCTTAATGAGCTGTTTGAGCAAATCTTGCAATTCAACTTTATCATATTTCTTGGGCACATCGGTATGGGTTTCCCAATCACTGCCGGTAGACAGACGGGAAAAGTCAAAAGTGGCCGTGACGGGCTTCTTGCCTCCTTCAAAGGAAACAAACATGTGACTCGGGAACTGTTTTTTCTCCAACGGACGGAACTTATCATACTTCCAACGCAATCCGTAAGAAGTGCCTGCCAGTCCGATATGGCTTTCTTTCAGCAACCCTTCATCGGCTGTGGTGCGGAAGCGATAAGCAAACTTCTTTCCGTTCTTCACCTCAAGCACGGCATGCTCGTTTTCGGGATGAACGGTGAATGCCGAAATATCGCGAGCAGATAATGTTGTCTTACCGGGAAGGAAGATTTCGTTCAGAAACAATGCCTGCAGGGAGTGAAAGTCCAAATCTGCCTTTGCCAACCCCTTAAGCTCTGCAAACGATACCTGCACGTAACGCTTGTTCAGGCGGTCCATCACCAATATCCCATCGGGAGAGATTTCGGCGCGCGCCACTTCGATGCCGATAAACGGAGCTGTAAGAGACAATTGTATCACTTCATCACGCTTCATGCGGATAGTGCCGCTTATTTTGGTAGCTCCCTTTCCGTTCAGGTCGACAGCCATTGACATCTTTGCCGTCAAAGCATCCCATGCCGGCGCACGGTTGAGAACCTCAGTCATATACTCCGTTTCCGACAAATTACCGATAGACACGCTCTTTTTCATGCTCTTGGTAGAAGAACAGGAAGAAACGAATGCCAGCAATACGGCTCCGAACAAATAAATATAGATACGCTTCATCATTCTGCAAAGTATTTCTTTTGTGCAATCTTCTTCTTTAATAATTTCAATTCCTTCTCGTCACGCGGTTCACTGCCTTCTTGGGGCGGTTCATTGGCAAGCTTCTCGGCTTGTCGCCAATACTCCAATGCCTTTTCCTTTTCGCCGCTCATATAATAAATATCTCCGCAATGTTCCACCACCACCGAACTCTTGTCACCCTCGTTCTGCATGGCCTGATCAATATAAATACGGGCTTCAGCATACTTTCCTTTTTCAAAAAGTATCCACGCATATGTGTCGAGATAAGTTCCGTTTGTCGGCTCAGCCTTGACAGTGCGATAACTCATTTCCTCCGCTTTATCCAAGTGCTCGCGTTCTACCGACAGATAATAAGCATAATTATTGAGAGCACCGATATTATCCTCTTTATAAACCAAAGCCGAATCATAAGCAGCGTATGCCTCGACATTCATTTTCTTGATATGATACAAATCTCCCATAATGGCATAGAAATCTGATACGATATTCTTATCGCTTTTCTCATTTACCTGGTTCACCCCTTTCTTAAAAACTTCGAGTGCCTCGTCAGGCTGATCTTTCTGATGGTAAGCAAGTCCCAGATAATAATAGAATTCCAATGTTTCGGGAGTATACTCCAATGCCGGAGTACAAAGTGCTATCACCTCATCCATATCTTGCTCGCGAATGGCGAAACTCAGAAGTTGCAGGCGGGCAGGAATGTTTTCGGGATCAATCTCAAGCACCTTATGAAGCACAGGAACGGATTCCTTGTCCATCTTCTTGGTCAGCAGATATTGAGCTGCCAACATAGCGATGTCCGCATTCTCCTGTTTTCTTTCGAGCATGGAATTAAACAAACCGGCTATCTTGATACTATCCTTGTCGGTTTGTTCCGAACGAAGGATGAGCTGACGCATGATGTTCATCTTAGTATTGCTCTCCACCCTGTCGTTCAACAGTATAGAGTCCAACTGAGCCTGATACAGACTGTCTTCTCCCTTCTTCTCGTAATAAGTAGCCATAGACAGCATGGCAGGAGCATATCCCGGTTCTTCTTTCAACACCTTCTGGAAGATGGAATACGCCTCTTCTTCCTTTCCGTTGTTCATATAAACATCTCCCAAGATAGTGAGATAGCGCATATCGTATGGATATTCTTTCGCAAGATTCTCGATTTCGGTAAACGCTTGTTCGTCGTTGTCCATCGCCAAATACATGCGGAACTTCTCCATACTGATAGCCTCGGACTTTCCATCACGTTCCTCCAGGCGGTTCAGTGTATTGATTACCTGCTGATAGTCTTTGGTACGGTTATAAAGGTCCACCAACGACATCAATGGTTCCAATCGTTTTGGGAAATGACTTACCATGTCTTCATAAACATAGATTGCTTTTGCCGCCTCCCCTTTATTTTGATAATAAGCAGCAAGTGTCTGATTATACCAATAATTATTCGGGTCGGCCGCCACTGCCTCCTTCAAAGCCCTTTCACCCTTGTCAGGCTGATTGAGGAACATATAAAATTTAGCTATCTCATATAAAGTCGCCGCCCCCTGCGGATAAATGTCCAAGCAATGGCTATACATTTCAAAAGCGGCGTCAAGGTCACCTTTTTCCTTCATGCGGAGTGCTTCCAGAAAAAAATAATCGTATTTACGTCGCTGTTCGGGTGTCAGCGGGTCTTTCTGCTCTTCTGCCGGCGTTTTTTGGGAAGAAGACGCCTTCCGCATGGTTCCGCACGACATGAGCAGAGCCACAAGGCAAAGCCACAATAGCGGCAAATATCTTTTAGTTGTTTGTCTGTTATTCATTATTCTATTCTAGTTTTTACCGGTATGTCCAAAGCCCCCGGCCCCACGTTCAGTTTCATCCAAGACTTCCACTTCCTGCCATTCGGCCTGTTCATGACGGGCAATGACCATCTGTGCAATTCGCTCTCCGTCTTCTATCGTAAATTCCTCCGCCGAAAAGTTAATCAGGATAATACAAATCTCTCCCCGATAATCGGCATCGATAGTACCGGGAGAATTTAATACACCAATACCTTTCTTGAGAGCCAAGCCGCTGCGTGGGCGGATTTGTGCCTCAAACCCCTTGGGAAGGGCAATATACAATCCTGTCGGAACAAGACAGCGCTGCAAAGGTTTTAATACAATCGGTTCGTCCAAATTAGCGCGGATATCCATTCCCGCCGATTGCCCGGTAGCATATTGGGGAAGCTGATGCTTTGATTTATTGATTACCTGTACTTTCATTTTCAAAATTAACTTATCTAATAAGATGCAAATCTACACAATTCAATGGATTTATCTAAGCGTTTACAGTTTTTTAAACGGAGATTTTATACTTTTGCAAACATATAAACCCCGAATTATGAACTGGAAACAATTAATATCAAATAAACGCTTCGGACTGGAAGAGCTGCACGAAGCACGGAAAGACGACCGCTCCGAGTTTCAACGCGACTATGACCGGCTGATTTTCTCTGCCCCTTTCCGTCGTTTGCAAAACAAAACGCAGGTATTTCCATTGCCGGGAAGCATATTCGTGCACAACCGCCTGACGCACAGTCTGGAAGTGTCGTGTGTAGGGCGCTCTTTGGGAAATGATGTGGCCAGCCGGCTATTGCAGAAACATCCTGAACTGGCAGACTCTCATATATCAGAAATAGGCTCTATCGTATCGGCAGCTTGTCTGGCACATGATTTAGGGAACCCTCCTTTCGGACATTCCGGAGAGAAAGCCATCTCAACTTACTTCTCGGAAGGGAAAGGAATAGCCTTGAAAGAAGAGCTTTCATCGATAGAATGGGATGATTTGATACACTTTGAAGGAAACGCCAATGCTTTCCGGCTCTTGACGCATCAGTTTGAAGGAAGACGTAAAGGTGGATTCGTGATGACTTATTCCACCCTGGCCTCTATTGTAAAGTATCCTTTTTCTTCACGTCTGGCAGGAAAAAAATCAAAGTTCGGCTTCTTTCTGAGCGAAGAAGCAGATTTCCAAAAAATAGCTACCGAGTTGGGAATCACCCGGCTGAGCCAAGAAGGAGAACCATTGAGATACGCCCGTCATCCGCTGGTTTATCTGGTAGAAGCAGCAGACGATATCTGTTATCAAATGATGGATATAGAAGACGCTCACAAGCTGAAGTTACTGACCCATGCCGAGACAAAAGAGTTATATAGTTTATTCTTCGATGACAAAAGAAAGCAGCGAATAGAAGAGATTTGCCGGATTGTAACGGATGTTAATGAACAGATTGCCTATCTTCGTTCTTCAGTCATCGGAGCATTGATAAAAGAATGCACCCGGGTATTCGTAGAGCATGAAGAAGAAATCCTTTCAGGAGAGTTTGAAGGGTCACTCATCACACATATCGGTTCTCCTTTAAAAGAGGCATACCAGCATTGTTCGGAGATTGCTTTTCATAAGATTTACCGTTCGAGTGATGTGCTGGATATAGAACTTGCCGGTTTCCGGGTAATCAGCACGCTGATCGACTTGATGATCAATGCAGTGCGTACGCCAGAAAAAGCTTATTCACAGCTACTTATCAATCGTATGTCAAGCCAATATAATGTGAATGCACCTACCTTGTATGAAAAAATACAGGCTGTACTCGATTATATATCCGGAATGACCGACGTGTACGCGCTCGACCTTTACCGCAAAATAAAAAGCAACAGTCTGCCGGCGGTATAGAAGCCTATTGACTTGCCCGAATGTCTTTTAGGGATAACCTGTGTCGTTTTTCTCCGATACATTAAAACCACTCAGAAACAGTTGATGATATAATAAGTTGCACATACTTATGCCTTCATGCTCTTGTTTTTTGTTTCTTTTGTCGATGAAAGTAAGATATTCGTTAGTCACGGCTGTGGTTAAGTTTAACCAC
>OQVH01001927.1_pt1 | contig 11929 bp, 6 predicted proteins | sample 1691641 | NCBI WGS metagenome assembly OQVH01 (sample SAMN03418286, study PRJEB22391) | human gut metagenome | biome: human-gut; feature: organic feature; material: feces | host: Homo sapiens | place: Italy | collected 2013-04
CCTGCGTCCATCCCGTTACTATATTACAGATGATGACCAGTTAATTCTTTCTTCTGAGGTTGGTGTGTTAGACTTTGACACAACACATATCGTAAAGAAAGAGAGACTTCACCCAGGTAAAATGCTTCTCGTAGATACTGTAAAAGGTGAGCTGATTGACGATGAAATCTTAAAAGATTCTTATGTAAAGAATCAGCCTTACGGTGAATGGTTATCCGATAACCTTGTATTCTTAAAAGACTTAAAGATTCCGAATGTTGCAGTAGAAGAATACAGCTATGAAGAGAGCAACCGCCTGATGAAAGCATTTGGTTACTCTTATGAAGAAGTGAAAGATTCTGTATTACCGATGGCATTAAACGGAAGTGAAGCAATCGGAGCGATGGGGGTTGATACTCCATTAGCAGTACTTTCTAAGAGACATCATCCATTATTTGATTACTTTAAACAGCTTTTTGCACAGGTAACAAACCCTCCTATTGATGCGATTCGTGAGGAAATCGTTACATCTACTTCCATCTATGTTGGCGGAGAGGGGAATGTGTTGGAAGAAAAGGCAGAAAACTGCCATGTATTAAAGATTCACAACCCTATTTTAACAAATACAGACTTATTAAAGATTCGTTATGCAAAAGTAAAGAATATCAATGTAAAAGATGTGCCGATTACTTATTACAAAGGAACACCGCTTGATAAGGCTATCAATCATTTATATGTTGCTGTTGACCAGGCGCATAAAAATGGTGCAAATGTTGTTATTTTGACAGATAGAGGTGTTGATGAGAACCATGTGGCAATTCCATCTCTGTTAGCAGTATCTGCTGTACATCATCATCTCATTGAGACAAAGAAGAGTACTTCTGTAAGTATTATCTTAGAGAGTGGTGAACCAAGAGAAGTACATCATTTCGCCACACTGTTAGGTTACGGCGCATGTGCTATCAACCCATATCTGGCGCAGTTCAGTATTAAGAAGCTGATTCAGGATGGTTTATTAAAGAAAGATTACTATGCAGCAGTAAATGATTACAATAACGCAGTACTTCACGGTATCGTAAAGATCGCATCTAAGATGGGTATTTCCACACTGCAGTCCTATCAGGGTTCTCAGATTTTTGAGGCAGTTGGTATCAGCAAGAAAGTCATTGATGAGTACTTTACAAACACAGTAAGCCGTGTAGAAGGTATCACAATTGAAGATATCGCAGAAGATGTAGATTACCATCACTCCAAAGCATTTGATATGTTAGGACTGAAAAATGATCTTAGTCTTGACAGTGAAGGTGATCACAAATATAGAAGTGGTAAAGAAGAACATCTTTACAATCCACTGACCATCCATACATTACAGACAGCAGCATGGACAAATAATTATGAACTGTTTAAACAGTATACTTCCATGATTAATAAAGAAACTTCTCCAGTAAGTCTTCGTGGATTAATGGATTTCAATTATCCATCCAAAGGAGTTCCTATCGAAGAAGTTGAATCTGTAGATTCTATCGTGAAACGATTTAAGACAGGTGCTATGAGTTATGGTTCTATTTCCAAGGAAGCACATGAGACTCTGGCAATCGCGATGAACATGATTCACGGTAAATCAAACACTGGTGAAGGTGGAGAAGATTTAGAGCGTCTGACAGTTGGTCCAGATGGACTGAATAAATGCTCTGCAATCAAGCAGGTAGCTTCCGGTCGTTTCGGTGTAACAAGCCGTTACCTTGTAAGTGCACAGGAAATTCAGATTAAGATGGCACAGGGAGCAAAACCTGGTGAAGGTGGACATTTACCAGCAGGAAAAGTATATCCTTGGATTGCAAAGACAAGACATTCAACACCTGGTGTAGGACTAATCTCACCACCACCTCATCACGATATTTACAGTATTGAAGATTTGGCACAGTTAATTTATGATTTGAAAAATGCAAACAGAAATGCCCGCATTTCTGTAAAACTGGTATCAGAAGCAGGTGTCGGAACTTTGCGCCCTGTGCCATTTTGATCTGAATTTCCTGCGCGCTGACAAGGTAACGGCTGGTTACACCAAATCGTCCGGAAGCAACCTGTTTGATAGCAGAGCACCGCTCCGTATCCAGTCGTTCCAGGCTCTCACCACCTTCACCGGAATTGGATTTACCATGTAACCGGTTCATGGCGATGGCAAGTGTCTCATGAGCTTCCTGTGAAATAGAACCGTAGGACATCGCACCTGTTTTAAATCTTGTCACAATAGAGTCAACACTTTCTACTTCATCGATTGGAATACCTGACTTCGGATATTTGAAATCAAGCGTTCCACGGATATTCATAATGTCGGTCTCATTATTGACCAGCTTTGTATACTCTTTAAATAAATCATAATCCCCACGTTTTGTGGACTCCTGCAGCAGATGGATCGTCTGTGGATTGTACAGATGTTTCTGTGCTCCGCTGCGCATCTTGTGATGTCCTTTGCTGTCCAGTGTCAGCTCCGTCTGTAATCCAAGCGGATCGAATGCCATGGAATGCAGCTCGTTGACATCATTTTCAATATCAGAAATCGTGATGCCGCCGATTCTGCTGACAGTATCCGTAAAATATTTATCAATGACGCTTCGATCAATACCGATAGCTTCAAAGATCTTGGATCCCTGATAGGACTGGATTGTGGAAATACCCATCTTGGAAGCGATCTTTACGATACCGCTGATCACTGCATGATTGTAATCATCAACGGCTGCGTAATAGTCCTTATCCAGCATATGTGTATCGATCAGCTCATGGATCGTATCCAGTGCCAGATACGGATTGACTGCACTTGCACCATATCCGAGGAGTGTTGCGAAATGATGTACCTCTCTCGGCTCACCGGACTCCAGGATCAGGGCAAGGGAAGTGCTCTTCTTTGTTTTTACAAGATGCTGATGTACTGCGGAAACCGCCAGCAGGGACGGGATCGGCATATGGTTCTCATCCACACCGCGGTCAGAAAGGACCAGGATGTTTGCTCCCTCACGGAAGGCTTTGTCTACCTCTACGAACAGACGGTCAATGGCACGTTCAAGCTTTGTGCTCTTATAATATAATGTAGAAAGTGTTACAACCTTGAAGCCGTCCTTTTTCATATTCTTGATCTTCAGCATATCGGTGTTGGTCAGGATCGGATTGTTGATCTTCAGCACCTGACAGTTCTCCGGCTTCTGGATCAGAAGATTTCCGTCTTTTCCTACATATACACTTGTAGAAGTAACGATCTCCTCACGGATCGCATCGATCGGCGGGTTTGTTACCTGTGCAAAAAGCTGCTTGAAGTAATCGAACAGCGGATAATGTTCCTTGGAAAATACTGCAAGGGGAGTATCATGTCCCATGGCTCCGATGCTTTCTGCGCCGTTTAATGCCATGTTTCGGATCGAAGTACGGTACTGCTCATAAGTATATCCGAAGGCTTTCTGAAGGCGTGCTCTCTCCTCCGGAGTGTATTCGACAACTCTCTGATTCGGGATCTTGATATCACGAAGCTGTACCAGATTGCTGTCCAGCCACTCACCATAAGGCTGTTTTTTCGCATATTTTTCTTTGAGCTCATTGTCATCAATGACACGACCCTGAACGGTATCAACCAGAAGCATTTTTCCCGGATGAAGACGTTCTTTTAATACGATCTTCTCCTCATCCACAGGAAGAACACCAACCTCGGAGGAAAGGATCATATAGCCATCCGATGTGATATAGTATCTGGATGGACGAAGACCGTTTCTGTCAAGAACTGCTCCCATTACATCGCCATCTGAGAACAGAATGGACGCAGGACCGTCCCATGGCTCCATCATAGTCGCATAGTACTGATAAAAATCTCTCTTCTCCTGAGAAATCGTATCGTTGTTTGCCCATGGCTCCGGAATCGTGATCATCACTGCAAGTGGAAGATCCATTCCACTCATAACCAGGAATTCCAGTGTATTGTCAAGCATTGCAGAGTCAGAACCATTGCGGTTAACTACAGGAAGGACCTTGTGAAGCTCATCCTTCAGATACGGAGACTCCATGTTTTCCTCACGTGCAAGCATCTTATCGGCGTTTCCGCGGATCGTGTTGATCTCACCGTTATGTACGATGAAACGGTTCGGATGTGCTCTCTCCCAGCTTGGATTCGTGTTGGTACTGAAACGGGAATGTACCACTGCAATGGCAGACTCGTAATCCTGGCTCTGAAGATCGCCAAAGAAGGTACGGAGCTGTCCTACCAGGAACATACCTTTGTATACGATGGTACGGCTGTTCATGGAAACTACGTAAGTATTATCATTACTCTGTTCAAATTCACGACGTGCGATGTAAAGCATACGGTCAAAGGCAAGACCTTTTTCCACATCCTCCGGCTTTTTAACAAATGCCTGCATAATGCACGGCATGCACTCTTTCGCTTTATGACCAAGAACCTCCGGGAAGACCGGTACTGTACGCCATCCAAGAAGCTCCAGACCCTCTTTTTCCACGATGATCTCGAACATCTTCTTTGCCTGGGCACGTTTGATCTCCTGCTGTGGGAAAAAGAGCTGGGCTACACCGTATTCTCTCTCTCCGCCGATATCAAAGCCTTCTTTTTTACAGACCTTCTTAAAAAATTTGTGGGAGATCTGAAGAAGGATACCGACACCATCACCGGTTTTTCCTTCTGCATCCTTACCAGCACGATGCTCAAGATTCTCTACGATCTTAAGAGCATTGGCAACTGTATCATGTGTTTTCTTTCCTTTTATATTAACAACGGCTCCGATACCGCAGTTATCATGTTCAAATTCAGGGCGGTAGAGGCCCTGCTGCTGATTTGCTACTTCTCTCATTTTTCTCATCCTTTCATTGCAGCTTCTTCTGCCGTCTTTTTATCAACTGCCGCCTGCACAAATCCACGGAACAGTGGATGTGCATGGTTTGGCCTGGATTTAAATTCCGGATGTCCCTGTGTTCCCACAAAGAACGGATGTCCGGCAATTTCGATCATCTCAACAATGTGAGCATCCGGGGATGTTCCTACAATGGACATTCCCTTTTCGTCCAGTTCCTTACGGAATGCGTTGTTTACCTCATAACGATGTCTGTGACGTTCCTGGATCTCTTTCTTTCCAAAAAGCTCATAGGATCTGGAGCCTTCTGCAAGCACACACGGATAGCTTCCAAGACGAAGAGTTCCTCCAAGATCTTCCACATCCTCCTGATCCGGCATCAGGGCAATGACCGGATGTGTTGTTTCCGGTGCCAGCTCAATACTGTTGGCATCTTCATATCCAAGCACATGGCGGGCAAATTCCACAATAGCCATCTGCATTCCCAGGCAGATCCCAAGGTATGGGATCTTATGAACTCTTGCATACTGTGCCGCAAGGATCATTCCTTCTGTACCACGGTTTCCGAATCCTCCCGGAACCAGGATTCCATCTACAGAATGGAGAGTCTGATCCAAATTTTTTTCATTGAGTTCTTCGGAGTCCACCCAGGTGATATCAACCTTTGCACGGCAAGAGATCCCGCCATGCTTCAGTGCTTCCACAACACTCAAGTATGCATCATGAAGCTGTGTATATTTACCAACCATGGCGATTTTCACAGTTTTATCCGGGTGGCGGAGATTTTCTACCATATTTTCCCAGTCTGTAAGATCTGGTTTGCGATTCTCCAGTCTTAAGCTCTGCAGTACTACGTCTGCAAGCTTTTCTCTCTCCATTGCAAGAGGAGCTTCATATAAATATTCCACATCCAGATTCTGAAGCACATTGCTTACAGGCACATTACAGAACAGGGCAATCTTTCCACGGATATCCTCGGTAAGAGGATACTCACTTCTGCATACCAGAACATCCGGCTGGATTCCCATTCCCTGAAGTTCTTTTACACTGGCCTGGGTGGGTTTTGTCTTCATCTCTCCGGAAGCACGGAGATACGGGATCAGAGTTACATGGATAAGGATCGCATTGTCATGTCCCACATCATGCTGGAACTGACGGATGGATTCCAGGAACGGCTGGCTCTCAATATCACCGACTGTACCACCAACCTCGATGATCGCAATTCTGTCTTCGTCTGCGGATTTTGCTCTGTAAAAACGGCTCTTGATCTCATTGGTAATATGCGGGATCACCTGAACGGTACCTCCGCCGAAATCACCATGACGCTCTTTCTGAAGAACAGACCAGTAAATCTTACCGGTTGTCACATTGGAATTTTTGTCAAGGCTTTCATCAATGAAACGCTCATAATGTCCAAGGTCAAGGTCAGTCTCTGTACCGTCATCCGTTACAAAAACCTCTCCATGCTGAATGGGATTCATAGTTCCCGGGTCAATATTAATGTAGGGATCAAATTTCTGCATGGTCACCTGATACCCTCTGGCTTTCAGAAGGCGCCCAAGAGACGCTGCGGTAATTCCTTTTCCCAGACCGGAAACAACTCCACCTGTTACAAAAACATACTTTACTGCCATCTTCGATTTCCTCCTCCATTTTGTGTCCCACAACAAAAAGGCGTCCGGAACAGATTTCAAGGGGTGAGAATTCCCCTGTGGTATCCGTTCCTGACGCCTTTGTCAGTTATCTTTCATATAAAATATGGTTTACTATAAACTATTTTTTTTTATTTGTCAATAACTGATTTTTCATATAGTCTGCGGAATTTCTTCCTATGAAATGGATGTAAAGAAAAAACAGACGCCTGCTGAGGATTTCAAACTGATCTCCTGTCTCTGCAGTCACGTCTGCCTTTTCTTTTTATGTCTTTCATATCTTGTCTGTCTCTGCACTGTCTGTCAGGCAACTGCATATTTCTGAAGGAAACGATCAAACTCATGATCCTCGCCATGACAGGTTACTGTAAGAACTCTGGTCAGATCCATGCTGAGGATTCCAAGAATAGATTTTGCATCAATTAAAATTCTGTTATATGAAATATCTACATCAAAATCACATTTACTTGCAGCCTTAACAAATTCTTTAACATCCTCTGTCGCATTCAATCTAATTTTTTTAGACATAAATATCATCCTTTCTTTTATCTCGGCAAAAAACCGGCCTTTTTTCGGTCTTGCTGTTTTCCTGTATATTCCAGACCAGCGGCCTTTTTCATCTGGTTGTCCCACATTATGTCTCATATTGTCAGATTTGTCAAGTTGATGTTTTTTATCGTTTTTAAGAGTCTTTCTATAAAAACCCGGATTTTATATGACAAAATCCGGGTTTTTTATATATTTATTGTGCAGTTTTTACATTTTCGTTTTTCAATCCATTATTTTTTACTGTGAGATTAATTCCACATAGTTCATTAATCCTGTTTGATTTCTGCCGGTATTTCCATCGGATAATTGCCATCAAAACATGCTTTACACAGCGGAAGTCCACCTGCCATGCCTTCCAGATAATCGATCTGCATATAACCCAGGGAGTCTGCACCGATCATCTTACGGATTTCTTCCGTGCTGTGCTGTGCTGCGATGAGCTGGTCATTGGACGGCACATCGGTACCAAAATAACAGGGATGTAAAAATGGCGGGGAGCTGATACGTACATGGACTTCTTTTGCTCCTGCTTCTTTCAGCATGTGGATCAGATTGGCAATGGTAGTTCCGCGGACAATGGAATCATCCACCAGAACGATTCTCTTCCCCTTCACCACGGATTCCAGAACGCTCAGCTTCAGATGGACACTGGACTCTCTCTCCTGCTGTGTAGGCTTGATAAAAGTTCTTCCAATGTAACTGTTTTTATAGAACGCAAAGCCAAACGGGATTCCGGATTCCTCAGAATAGCCTTTTGCTGCCGGAAGTCCGGATTCCGGTACACCGGTCACCAGGTCCGCTTCTACCGGATAGGATTTTGCAAGAGATTTTCCTCCACGGATCCTTGCATCATAGATTTTCACGCCATCCATGGTGCTGTCCAGTCTTGCAAAATAAATATATTCAAAAACACAATGAGCATGCTTTTTCTTCTCAGTCAGTTTACTGGATTTCAGTCCGTTCTTGGTGATCGTGACGATCTCACCCGGTTCAATATCACGGATAAATTCCGCTCCTACAGATGTCAGCGCGCAGCTTTCAGATGCAAGGACATAGGCATTATCTCTTTTTCCAAGACAGAGGGGTTTCAGTCCGTAAGGATCACGGGCACCGATCAGCTTCCGGGGGCTCATGATCACAAGAGCATATCCTCCGCGGATCTTCTCTACGGTTTTATGTACTGCTTCCTCTACAGTGGCAGAATGCACACGTTCTCTTGCGATATGGAACGCGATAACCTCTGAGTCGGTAGTTGTATGGAAAATTGCGCCTGTCTGGATCAGCTCCCATTTCAGAGCTTCTGTATTAACCAGATTTCCGTTGTGCGCAAGTGCCAGACTTCCCTTGATATAAGAAAGTACCAGCGGCTGTGCATTCTCTGCGACAGATTCTCCGGTGGTGGAATAACGAACATGTCCGATTCCGATATCACCATTCATATTATGTACAACATCTTTTCGTAAAACTTCGCTTACCAGTCCGAGATCTTTATGGAACTGTACGTTTCCTCTTTCTCCGTCCGTCCTTGAAACGGCCATTCCGCAGGACTCCTGTCCCCTGTGCTGCAGCGAGGTAAGACCATAATAAATAGATGGTGCAATATTCCCTCCATCCAGATCATAAATCCCGAATACGCCACATTCTTCCTTTACTCCTGACATATTTTCCTCCATCTGTTCTTTCCGTATTGTACATCTTTGTCACTGGTCAAAAAGCTTCTTTTGCCTCGATCACTTATAGCGATCGCTGACTTTTCGACTGTATAACTACGATATCAGATTATAATAAAAGGACAAGATTTGTCAACCCTGCCTATTTTCCGACAGTCCGATCGCCCTGGTCAATTTTTTAGATTTTTCCAAAAAAGCTCTTGACAATATTTTATTTTGGTGTATACTGCAACACATAAAGCAAAGGCGCTTTGGATACGGCAGGTATCTGAAGCGCTTTTTTTGTTTTCCGGTCCGTTTATACCCGGTTCTTCCGGCAGCGGTCCTTATAAAATAATTAAAAATTATAATGAATGAGTGAAATCGAAAGGAGTGTACCTATATGGCACAGAGTATCCCTGAAATGTATGGCAGCCTTGTATTCAATGACAAAGTGATGCGAAGCAAACTGCCAAAGGACATGTACAAAGCATTAAAGAAAACAATTGAAAACGGAACTCATCTGGAACTGGACGTTGCAAATTCCGTAGCAGTTGCAATGAAAGAATGGGCTACTGAAAACGGTGCGACACATTACACACACTGGTTCCAGCCGATGACAAACGTAACTGCTGAGAAGCATGACAGCTTCATCTCCCCTACAGGTGACGGACAGGTGATCATGGATTTCTCCGGTAAAGAGCTGGTAAAAGGTGAGCCGGATGCATCCAGCTTCCCGTCAGGCGGACTTCGTGCTACTTTTGAAGCAAGAGGATATACAGCATGGGATCCTACTTCACCTGCATTCATTAAAGATAAAACTCTTTACATTCCTACTGCATTCTGTTCCTACAGCGGAGAGGCACTGGATAAGAAAACTCCTCTTCTTCGTTCCATGGATGTTCTGAACAAAGAAGCGGTTCGTATTCTTCACATCCTTGGAAACAAAGAGGTCCGTCACATCGACACAACCGTAGGACCTGAGCAGGAATATTTCCTGGTTGACAAGGATCTTTACAAAAAGAGAAAAGACCTGATCTTCTGCGGCCGTACTCTTCTGGGCGCTTCTGCACCAAAAGGACAGGAAATGGAAGATCATTACTTCGGAGCCCTGAAGCCTCGCGTTGCTGCTTACATGCATGATCTTGACGAAGAGCTTTGGAAGCTTGGCATTCCAGCCAAAACAAAACATAACGAGGTTGCTCCTGCACAGCACGAACTGGCTCCTGTATTTGATACCACAAATGTTGCTGTTGACCACAACCAGCTGACCATGGAAATCATGAAGAAGGTTGCCGATAAGCACAACATGGTCTGCCTCCTTCACGAGAAACCATTTGAGGGAATCAACGGAAGCGGTAAACACAACAACTGGTCCATGAGCACAGACACAGGTGTAAACCTTCTTGATCCAGGAAAAACACCGGCAGAAAATACACAGTTCCTAGTATTCCTGGTAGCTGTCATCAAAGCCGTTGACGATTATGCTGATCTTCTCCGCGTATCCGTTGCAAGCGCCGGAAACGATCATCGTCTTGGAGCAAACGAGGCACCGCCTGCGATCGTATCCATCTTCCTTGGAGATGAGCTGACAGACGTACTGAAATCTATTGAAAACGATACCTTCTTCAGCAATAAGCATGCGGTACAGCTGGATATCGGAGCAAAGGTACTTCCGCACTTCATAAAGGATACCACAGACAGAAACCGTACTTCACCATTTGCATTTACCGGAAACAAATTTGAGTTCCGTATGCTTGGTTCTGCAGCATCTGTCGCAAACCCGAACATCGTACTGAATACCGCTGTTGCAGAGGTTCTTGCAGAATTCAGCGCAGCTCTTAAGGATGTTCCGGAAGAAGAAATGGAAAACGCAGTACATGCACTTCTTAAGAAGACCATTGAAGAGCATAAACGCATCATCTTTAACGGAAACGGATATACAGACGAATGGGTTGAAGAAGCTGAGAAACGTGGTCTCTACAATCTGAAAACAACTCCGGATGCACTTCCGCATTTCATTGCTGAGAAGAACATTGAGCTGTTTACAAAGCATGGCATTTTTACAAAGGAAGAGCTTTTCTCCCGTTACGAGATCTGGCTTGAGAACTATTACAAGACCATCAACATCGAGTCCAACACTCTGGCTGAGATGATCCAGAAGCAGGTAATTCCTTCTGTATATACATATGTTGAAAAGCTTGCAGATACTGCAGCTGCAAAGAAATCCGTAGTAGCTGATATTTCTGTAGCAAGTGAAGCTGCTCTGATCTCCAAACTGAGTACACTTGCAGACACCATGGCAAAAGATCTGGAAACTCTGAAAGCAGATATAGCAAAAGCTCTTGCTTCTTCTGACGATGTACTTGCATGCTCCAAGGCTTATCAGGAAACTGTTCTGGAAGACATGGAAACTTTAAGAAAATCTGCAGATGAGGCAGAGGCTCTGATCCCGGATGAGTTACTTCCTTATCCGACCTACGACGAGCTGTTATTCTCCATCTGATCACAGATATCAGATAACAATTTCATACGGTAAATACAGGGGATATCCCTTATGAACTCTACTTCATAATTCATTATCGATTTCCTCATCCATTAATCACACGATACAGATATTCCCTGTTTTACATATATTAATTTTGATTTCGTAAAGGCGCGGAAGAGAATTTCCTCTCTCCTGCGCTTTTTCGTTATACTGATACTGGATAAATTCTGTCTGTTTTTTCTGTCCGGTATTACAAAAATTCTTTCTATACATAATAGGAAAGAAAAAAATTGGGAAAGGGAGTGTTATTATGTATTCTTCAGTAAACACAACTTGGGTCCTCGTCGGTGCAGCACTGGTCTTCTTCATGCAGGCTGGATTTGCAATGGTCGAAACAGGATTCACAAGAGCAAAAAACGCAGGAAATATCATCATGAAAAACCTGATGGACTTCTGTATCGGTACACCGGTCTTCTGGCTGGTTGGATTTGGCATCATGTTCGGTGCAGGAAACGGTTTCTTCGGCAAGATCGGCGGAATCGCCTCAGAGGCAAACTACGGAAACGCAATGCTTCCGGATGGAGTTCCTTTCTGGGCATTTCTCATCTTCCAGACTGTATTCTGTGCTACTTCTGCTACCATCGTGTCCGGTGCCATGGCAGAGCGTACTAAATTCATCTCCTACTGTATCTACAGTTTACTGATCAGTCTCGTTGTATATCCTGTATCCGGTCACTGGATCTGGGGCGGCGGCATCGCCTTCCA
>OQVH01001930.1_pt1 | contig 11915 bp, 10 predicted proteins | sample 1691641 | NCBI WGS metagenome assembly OQVH01 (sample SAMN03418286, study PRJEB22391) | human gut metagenome | biome: human-gut; feature: organic feature; material: feces | host: Homo sapiens | place: Italy | collected 2013-04
AGAATTTAGCTGCGTAATAGCATCCTGTGCATTCGTCATGTCAGTCTGATTTGCTGGCGTATAACCAAGGGCTGTCGTTACATTACCTTTGGTTAATTCTCCACGGATTGTAGCACTGCTTTTATTCTCCACATTGCCTAATCCAACTTGGCTTTTGGTAACTCCGTGAGGATTACTTTTATTCGCAAGATGATTAATCAGAGTTGTAATTGCAAGTTTAATCTTTGCAAATGCAATAGATATTTTCTCGCCACTTGATAAAGTCACAAGAGTTGTTGTATCTGAATATGTCGGTGTCTGATCATTTGTCGCTACGTTCGGAACGTTCCCTAAGCCTACTTGCGACTTAGTAACACTAGGAGGGTTGCTCTTGTTTCCTGTATGCGTATTTAACGCTGTCTGCATAGTTTCAAATGTAACGTACCCTTCTGGATCAACCGTTGCTGTCATTTTTACATCATTATTAAGCTTGATGTAAAAATTATGTACTAACGACCATGACGGCATAGCCGATTCTGCCGGAACTTCTTTCCCTGTTATACTTTGAGAAATCGCAAACAACACTTCACTTCCGGTTGATCCTTTTGCATAAATTCCAAGCTGTGTCATGCTGTATCCGGCAGATAAACCAGCGTTTGAAAACAATACTCCTATCTTGATTGTTTCGTTTGTTTTTGTCACGCCCTGTACTGTTCCAGACTGCTTAATTGATGATACCGCCGTCTGACTTTTCAAAGCACTAACGTCAACTTTACCAGCACCAGACTTGATCGCTGTTACTGTTATTGTTCCTCCGCTTAAGGCATTCTTTAATAATTCAATACCTGCATTTGTAATTACTGTATTTTCCCACATGATTTTATACCTCACTAACGATCGAAGAAGAATATTCACAAGATCCTGAAACAATCGCATAATTCAATGCCGTCTCTGATTCTATAACGTCTGAAACACGAATATCGCACAATAAATGTGCTGGTTTCAATTCGTCAATTCTTCTTACTACTTCATCATAATTATTTACTTCGCCATAAAGATTGACTTGAAATGTATTTTTTGCTGTATTTTCTATGAGCTTTGTTTCTACACCGCTCAAAGCTTCTATGATCTTTTCAAACCTTTTAGGATTCAAAGGCCTTTTTATCCTCATTTGCGAAATCTGTGTTCTTCTCTGCTCAATCGTCTGATCTGGAAGCGGCGTTATTCCGTATTCTTTTTCCCAAATAGGGAGCCCCCATGTAGCACGATCAACAAATATCTGATCAAATATATCTTCACATATTGTTTTTACGTCATCTATCTCAAGTCCGATCACTTGGAACAGCCAAAGTCCGATTCTTGATTTCCCATAAATCGGCGATACATAGTCAATCATTTGTTTTGCACTTTCACTCGTCAGGATTTGCTCCATAAGGTCTGTTTTATACCACATAGTATTATCCCTCCGTTATTGTTACTGTTCCTAAAACCGGCATTTGTCCAGATTCAAGGTCTACATTTTTTGACACTCCATTGATTTGTACACTGTCATAATCATAGATACCTGATACAGCTCCAATGATACTGTTGATCGCTGATATTCTAACCGCACTATCATTCGATGAAACATTTAACAAATATGACTGAAGTGCAGCTTTCAAATCATTCTGCACATCGCCAATTTCTGCTTCTCTCAAATAAACCACAGCTGATATGTTAACTACTACTGTTTCAGGAGCCGTTATCTCTAATACAGCATTGGGCGGTGCTAAGCGATCTGATTCACTATCTGGACGCATAATATAATCATACACAGCATCTTGAATCTGCTTCGATGCTGGTACTCCGTTCTGATCCATTAAGATGATCTTGATTGTTCCAGAGTCATCTTTTGCTGGTATCACAGTAACTGCACCAACACCGGGAACTGACAATGCCCATCGTTTATAGTCTGCCACATTCCCAACATAGGAAATGTCATGGCTTCGATCATACTCAACAATTCGTTCTCTTAAAGTATCATCGTCCTCTTCATCCAAACCGCCTGTAACAGCTTCCTCATTTGTAACAGAAATTATTTCATCGAGCAGTTCCCCTGTCTCATCTCCAGTATGTAATACGATCGTATTTACTCCAACATTGCTTGCAGATCCTCCTTCTGCTGCCTCAATTGGAATCTTTGCATTTCCAAGAGAATCGACCGTAACTTCCTCTGTTGTTACAAAATCTATCGTATTTCCTTCGTCATCTGCTTCTGTAGAAAAACCATATCCTAAAGGAATAACAAGACCGGCTTTTGCTGTAACAGTCACATATCCTGTTGCATTTACCGATTCTCTTCGTACAAGACCTCTTCCATCAGCGTGGTAATCCAATAGGTAAGATTCTTCACAGGTTACCGGCGAAAGACTTTTCAATACTTCCACAAGCACATATTCTTTTAGCTCTGCTATCTCAATCGCTGTCGGACGTGTAAAATCCCAAGGAAAACCGCCTTCGGATTTATCAATATCTTCTGGAAGATTGCTAAGCATCTTTTCATGGATTTCCTCTTCACTCGAATTATTCAGGAAATCTGGCAATTCTAGTTCTTCTGCTTCCAATGCCATTTTTAGACCACCTCACTTTCAAATTGTGTCTGTATTTCTATATCTCCATCAATACCCTGCACCTGTACTGTTACAAGACAATGTTCTGCTTCCCATTGAAACATAATATTCCCAACGTACAAAGTTCTTTCGGACGGATCAGCCATCAATGCTTCTTCGATTTCTCTTTGTAAAATGCTTTCTGCCTCTTCACGGCTATCCGCTTGCAAGGCACTTTCATAGTCAATCCCAATGTCGGTGGAATATCCTTCATGAGCGTATCTTTGTGTCATGATCGTTTTGTAACACCATTGCACCCACGCCTCGAACCCGGATGCCTCTTTTAATTTTCCATCGTGAAGCGTAACAAAGTCTCCAGTATCAAAATCAAAAAAGATGCTGGGTTTATAACCTGCATCTTCCTCTTCTTCTGTATTTTCTTCCTCAGTTCCTTCATTCTCTTCATCTTCAAAATATTCTTCTTCATTTTCATATTCCTCTGGGAAAAGATTATCCGGCATCTTCTTCATCTCCTTCCACTTTACCGATCACAACGATTTCCTCTGCATCTGTCCAGATCAGTAATACTCGATCGCCATCACTTACTTTTGCATCAGATAACATCAAAAAATCGTCATCAGGTTCTGCACTTTCTGGATAAGAGTCAGGAAGAATCCCTCCGTCTTTCATAGTTCCAAGTTCTGCAACAACATCCGCTGCACTTTGGTTTCCTTTAGAAATCTGTTCGATTGCCCGGATAAAATTTTTTCTTCCATTTCTCTGCATAAAACTCTCCTTTAGTAAAAAACAACGTCCATCGTACCAGCAACACAATCATGCGTAATACTTTTTACTGTTTTATTTCCTTTCAGTCCAGCGGTACCACATCCAACATAAACGGTGTCTCCACGTTTGATCTTCGGATTGCTAATCGCCGTTACTATGTATTCATACTTAACCTTTGCACTGCTCTTCAATTTCTTTTGTGCTTGTTTCTTTATTTTCGAAAGTTTCTCTTTCTTGTCTTTGTCCATAATTTCTTGGATCGTTCCAAACTTCGATGTATTCTTAGACATTGATGCAAGTTTAGGAATTGACTTTTTCTTTGCTTCTCCGTAGATCTTTATCTTTGTAACGATATCATCCATTGTTACTTTAACCTCTATGGATATTACATTCTTTCCTTCCTCAATCTTATAAATCGTTGTATTAGTATTGGCATACTTGACAATCACTGTAGTTCCTTCAATCGTAAAAATATATCGGCTGGAAAGTTTGCTTTTCGCCTTGTTCAGCACATATACGATCATATCTCCAATATTCTTCTGTACTGGTTTGATCCTTTTATTTTTGATTGATCCGTAACTGTATTTCAGTTTCAACTTCCATGCCGTACAGATTCTTTTTACAATCTCTTTTGTGCTTAGCCCCTTTTTGTAATAAAAATAGTCTTGAGATTTCATCATATAGATCAAGTAATCATATGCTGTAAATGTTACTTTTTTTTCTGTATCGGTAACCCTGTCTCTATCCCAGATCACACCTCGAAACACTTCAAAATCTCCATGGCCAACATTCGCATATATGTATAATCGGTCTGATGGTTGAATCAATGTCGCAAGTGTTACACCATTTTTCGCAGCGTTCATTACTGTTAAGCTGACCTCTTTTGCCAGCGAATCAGGATCATCAGACATTGTCAGGTCCTGTATAACTTTCGATTTGTATAGATCGTATTCTTGCCCCGAAGCCGTCTTTACAACTGCTTTATACCGTGGATTCCCTAAACTTGGCATATCTTCCTATCCTCCTATCATTTTTAACAGTGTTTTATAATCAGCAACACCAGTTACTGTTAATTTGTGCTTACGTTGGTAAGTTTTAATCGCTGTTACTGTCTTAGATCCGCAAGCACCATCCTGTTTGACTCCCACCATTTTCTGGACAAATTTTACGACCTGTCCTTTTCTTCCGGTTCGGATCGTGATCTTTTTCATGGCTGATTTCATCGAAGATGTCAGCTTTTTATCAACTTTCAGCTTCGAGTAGCCATCTTTATTCATTGCTTTCTTTAATTCCTCAACCTTGGAATTAGAAACTGATTTACTGCTTGGAACAGGAATCACAAGCACCTGTCCTTTATAGATCGTATATTTGCTGATCTTTTTCTTTGGATGTTTCTTACGTTCCTTTTTATTCCTAGAATCAATCAGTTTCTTATTTGCATTATAAATAACCTTGTATTTTTTACTGGACCCAAGATATTTTTTTGCAAGTTTCCGTAATGTTTGTCCTTTCTTTACTTTGACCTTTTTCTTTGTGGTTTTGGTACTTCTTTTCGTTGAGGAAACACTTATTTTTTCGTAGTCGATAAATCTTACCGTGTAGTAATAATCATTCAGGCTTTTGACCGTAGAATCGTATTCTGAAACACGCATATCAACATTGATCTTCGTTCCTGTAATACAGACATTTACCACTTTCCCATACTTAGCCCAGTATTTCATCAGTGCATCTAAGGTTGCTGGATCAGTCCACTTACGAACAAATTTCATGCCTTTTCTTGCTTCTCCGGGAAAAAAACATTCCCAGCTTAGTTCTGAAAGATTTTTACCATTCGGAACACTGACCTGACCTAATTTATAGATATCATATTCTGCAAACTTACCTTCGATTGATGATTCAATTTCTTCAGGAATGATCGGAATTTGTATCTTCTGATCATTCCCTTTTGAATTTTTTCCAGTAATATATATGTCCATTTACATTACCTCCGCTGTTCTGTTACTTGCCGTTGATCCGATTGCATCTGCGATCGCCTGCATAATAGCATCTGCGATCTCTCCTTTAGAGTTTTTGATAGCATCAACTATGCCGTCATTTCCAGATGCATTGACGCTGATCGTAATACCACCAACGTTGATCACTGGCTGACTGCTACCAGACGAAGCTTTTCCAGATCCGGATGATCCTCCAACAAGTCCACCTTTGGCATACTTTGTAACGCCTAAAATCTGTCCTGCTTGATTCCAGAGAGATAATGCACGGCTTCTATGTCTAGAAAGTGGAATGACCATTTCGTTTCCTTCTTCTCCTAATTCAGAAACGATATGACCTCTGACCAGACTACCCTTCGCATTATGAAAGAACTTTCCATTTTTCGGTAAGGCTGTCTGTACTTTCGGTGCGGATGATGTCTTTTTGCTTGTTTTCTTTTTACCAGATTTTGAAGAACCGCTATTACTTAGATAACTTCCACTAGTAATACTTTTGATCGCACTTGCTTGTGCAGCGGTTGTACTTGCTGCGGATGCAATCGTTGAGGCTGCGGATGCTAAAGCACCTGCAAGTGATAATGCGGAACTTCCAGCACTTTGTAAGTTGCCACCAGCTGCAAGCGACATAGAACCCATCGTTCCCAGCATTCCTCCAGCTGTTGCGGACTTTCCACCTAAGCTGCTGACTTTTCCACCAGCTGCATTCGTAGCACCTGAAAAAATCTTTGTCGTCTTTGATCCAACATTCGTTTGTTTTGTGTTTTTCTTATTCTCCTCGTAAGCTTTCTGTACGGAACTTGCCAGTTCTTTGTATTTTGCTCCTTTTGGATTAACACTGCTAATACTGTCTTTACTGTATTTCCAATATTCCTGACTCTTTGCCGTCATAGAATTACTATTTTTCAGTGCATTCTTTCGGCTGGATACAAACTTTCTAAGGGAGTCGCCGAACTTATTTCCTTTTGTGATTGCACCAATTCCACCAATTCCAGCACCAATCAAACCACCAGCAAGAGTTCCAATAACTGGGACTGCTGAACCGATCAGTGCTCCTGTTGCTGCTCCACCTCCGACTAATCCAAGTTTCGTACCACCCCTGTATGCTTCTTTCTTCTTAGTAGCTGAATCCTTTGCAGTTACTGCATTATAAATATTACCGGCAGCACTTCCAATACCGGCAATTCCTAAAGCTCCACCTAATAAAGATGCACCTCCAACGGCTGCTGCTCCACCAGCGGTCGCTGCACCTGATCCAAGTTTTACGCCTAGATTTCCAAGCCATGCTTTCCATCCAGTGGCAGCTACGGTTTCTCCATTTTTCAGCGTGACACCAGAACCGCCTAAACCAAACAAGCCACCCGGTGTCCTTGTCGGTCCAGATGGTGTTTTCGGTTCAGTTTGTTGCATTTTTCGCTTTACGCTTTCTGGTAACCAGATTTCTTTATTACCTGTCGGATTTGTTCCCGGTATTGTAGAATTTCCGTTTCCAATTCCTCCGTTCACATTTACAACTGCCGCGGACACATTGATTGTTCCAATAGAATCTCCCAAAGGATTTGTTTTTCCTCCACCTCCAGAACCGCCAGTGATCTGATCGTATAGACTTTTTCCACCTTTAAACAGCTTTAGTCCTCCAGATAATCCAAGAAATCCAGCTAAATAATCTGCGATACCAGCTTTATCTCCGCCTGGTAACAGATCCTTAAGAGATTCCTTGAACCAGTTTCCACCAGCTTTTGCAATATCTTTTCCAATCCCAGTAATCTTTTTAACGATCGCCGGTCTTCCTTTAGAATCCCACCACTTAGAAAACGGATTTGCAATCAGTTCATCCCAAGCAATACTAATCTTGCCACCGATTGAAGCATTTTGGAATTTTGGCATACTAATAAGATCGTCGATCTTATCTCCAGCCTTTTCAAGTCCCTTGAATACAGATGTACTTGCATACTCTCCAAGTTTTTCAAGTGATGTTCCAGCTTCTTTTAGTTTTGCATCGGATTTATCAAGATAGTCTGCAAATTCTCCTAAACCTTTCGTTGCTCCCTTCTGGAGACCTTTTCCCCATTTAGAAACAATGTTTATGTCGAACGTATCTTTAATATTTGACATTAATCCAGAAACCGTCGAATTAGATGTTTTGTCCATCATTCCATCAAATTCTTTCAGCCCATTAAGGATTGTCTTAACTGCTTTGTCTCCACTGATTTCGCCCTTTTGAGACATTTCTCTGATCTGGGCTATGGATTTACCCTCTGCATCAGCAAGATACTTCCATGCGTTTATACCGACATCTGTCAGCTGATTCATGTCCTCTGCGTTCAATCTTCCGTTTGTTTTCATCTGACCTAAAGCTCTGGATACTCGAGAAATACCCTCTTCTCCAGCTCCAAGTGCTGCGGATGCATTACCAATCTTCGTCAGGTCAGGAATAATGTCTTTATCAGAGAATCCATAAGCCAACATCCTTTGAGCATTTGATACTACGGCCGATGTGTCAAACGGAGTAACAGATGCAAATTTCTTCGCACTATCCATAAACTTCGTAGCTTTCTTTTTAGATTTCAGCATTGTTTCAAAGCCAATTTGATATGTCTGAAATTCGTCTGCTAATGATACTGGATCAGCTATCAATTTCTTTGCAGCAATTCCAGTCATAACTCCACCAGCCAAAGTTTTTAGTGAAAATATAGAATTCTTGATCTTAGATATAACACTTGGGATTTTTTTGATCTGACTTGTTACCTTGTCATTGATTTTTAGGACTGCTGAAAAAGTCTTTCTACCAAAACTCATACCAGCACTCATAGCTTTTTTGATCCCTGCTGTTGCAGTGTCTTTTAATCCAAGTTTTGGAGTCCAGGTCTTTTTACCGAGACCGTCTCCCTTTTTACCAAACTTGTCAAGGACTGGACTTGCTTTATCTTCAAGTCCTAATTTTGGCTTTGCACGCTTCTTTCCAAGCTTGTCCATCTCTCGTGATGCTTTCTCTGCATTCTTCCCTGTTTGCTGTAGGCCAGAAGACGCATGGTCGGAATATTCCGATACAACATCGATCACAATTTCTTTGTTTGCCATTTATGCATCGCCTCCTTCCATAGCTGTTATAAGTGCTGCAAAGATAAAAGCCCTCTCTCCTTCTGGGAGATCAAGGGCTTTTGATGGCAACATTCCAGTCCGTAAATAATTTTCTGCGAGCAGAGAAGCTAACGGACTGGACTTAATTAGTTTTTTGCATAATCAATGACATTTGTACCACTGCCGGATAACTCTTCAATCTTGTCGCTGACTGCTTCAAGTTCTCCAGCTGTAAGAATTTCCTTAATGATCTCTGCCTGTGTCATAACCATGTGACCAGCTTTGTTCAGTCCTTCTTTTAATGCTGGATTATCCCAGAATTTTGTTCCATCACTTTCCGGAACTGTTGCAATGTAAATCTGCCATGCCATGTAATCTGCATTGCTTACGCTTTTCTCAATTAATGGAAGTGATGCTCCACCCGGATTCGGCATATAAGTTGTTGCTCTCTTTCTGCAATCAGTGATTTCATCAAAAGATAATGGACGAATATCGAATTTAAACAATTTCTGTCCGTTTCTTTGAATATTTAATGTCTGGCTTACCTCTGTCTTATACTCTGCTGCCTTTAACAGACCAGTGATAAGGTCCATTTCATTTTCTTCTGTTACATTGATATTTGTTTTCTTCTCTGCCATTTTCTTATCCTTTCTTTATGCTGCCAATGATTTAATACAATCTGGTACACTGTTAACAATAAACTGGCACTGTCTCTTGATGATTTCTCCCGGTTTTACTTCCAGAATGTTTGTATCTCCATCAGGAATACATTCATCTAACAGATATTTACTTTCGCCACCAGCAAGTGGTTCTGTAACACCGCCCTGTAAACTGAATGTAGGAATTTTCCCATTTTTAATCGCTTCCAGCATTGGTACGATCGTCAGATCATCTCTTACTACAGCTTCAGTGAACGATGCTGTAAATTTAACACTGTCTGGAACTCCATATGTCTGTACATCTCCTGCCGGATGGAAATCTACGTTTGAAAAATTCATTCCGATTGTAAACTCTTCCACGGATGCAAACCAGATGGAGACTCCATCCAGTGTAATAAAAAGCTTTCCGTCTTTTCCTGTCATCAGCTTTCTAGTATCAAAACCTTTTCCACTCATCTATATAACACCTCCTACTGTGCGATATACTGGAACTGATATGTTAAGTAGATCTTTTCCATGCTGTCAACGTCATCAATGCGGATAATAAAGTATGCATAATCCGCTGCATGTGGATTTTCTGTATCCTCATAAAATTCGTAAGTATCTAAGATCTTTCCTTCTCTGTTCATTTCAGCCAGTACTTTTTTAGCTTCCTGAATTACATTATCAACGCCTGCTGCATTGTTGCTGATCTTACCGATCAATGGTTCTAATGTACGATTGATACGGTCAAAAGCTTCATAACGGACAGCTGTACGTTTGATCTTCTTCCATCCTTCGTCATCGTCCTCATCCAGAACTGTATATGTGTTCACTCCTGAATCAAACCAGACCTGTCCTTCCTGTCCTTCTGACAAAAGAAGCAATCCAGATTTGATCGCATCGACATATTGTTCATTCGTCAGCTGTTCAATGCATGACTCCGCATCTGGAATCTCTGTATGTACAATTGATGTACTTGAATCTTTGCATCCAATCACACCTGCCTGAACTGCTGCCGCAAGGTATCCTTCCACCCTATCTCCGGCAGTATTATAATATCCGCTACCGCAGTAAATAAAATATGGTGCATTATATGATTTTGCATTCGTTTTTCTTGTAGCAAGTGACTTTCCTGCCGCTTCTCCAAGTACGCAAACACCCAATGCACCGTTTGAATGGATTCTTTCCATGTATGTCTTCGCTAATGCTTTAACATCTTCTTCGACTGTATCAAGCACCAGTACATTCCAAGCATAAGTTTCAAATGCATTAAACGCATTGCTGTAATCTTCTGTTGTGACTGCCGGTGCTGATCCACCAGCCAAAGCCTGCTGTGCAACCGTCTGCATGATCCCGGATGCTCCAGAAACAAGTTCTGCGGATAAATACTTGCTGTCTTTCATTGCTTCCACCAGATTTGCAGCCTCATTTACATCCGCACCAGCGATAAAGCTTACTTTCTCAACAAGTGTTGCCCCATTGTAAACGGAACACTCTTTTGTCGTTTCATCTCCTAATTTCTGTTTTACAGTTACGGAGAATTTCAAAGCGGTTGGATATTTTGTCTTTAATGTAACTGCATTTGTGGCTGTGGTTGTCTGTAAGGACAGGCTTCCTTCTTTACCACCAGTTCCAAGACGGTAAAGATATACCGTGTTAGCACCTGCATCAAACAGTTTTACCGCTGCATCGATCGTTCCACTCTCCATATAAAGTGAAAGAAGATCACTCTTTGATGTGATCTTCTGAATCTCTCCAACTGGACCAAAATCTGCATGAACCGGAATACAGAAAACTCCGTTCATTGCGGATGCTACACCATTATTTGTGATCTGCTCATGTCTGCGATAAACTCCAGCTCTTTCCTTTTTCTCGCCTTTTAAAAATAATCCGGACAAGTTCTTATACCTCCTTCTTCTTAAATGTATCTACAAGTTTCTTTGCTGTGCTCTGCGTTGCTTCTTTAACACCTGCCCTTGCAAATGCTGTTCGGATAATATCTTGTGATACTCCTAACACCTGTGGATTTTCTGCATATTCATCCACAGTATAAGTAACTTCTGGCACTGTTTTTGTTTCGTCTTTCTTTTCTGCCATTGTTTCCTCCTAACTTATCGTAATTGTCTTTAATTCATCGACTGTTTCAACATCTCGTAGCTTTCCGTACTGACCTCTTACCGTTACCTGTCCATCTTTTAATGGATCAAGTTTCGTGCTGTATGCCAGCTGATTTACAAAAAACGGCGATCCATCATTCATAACGAACCGCTCTCTTTCCTGTAAATCTTGCAGCAAGTTCATAACAAACTGATCAGCATTTACATCCGATCCGGAGATCACATGTACCTTAATGTTGTTTGTAAACCATGTACAAGCATATGTCGATGGGAACGTTCCTGGCTGCATAGAATCCAGTCTAGTATAAACAACCACTTCTTCATCATCCGGCTTCCAGATTTCGTCAAGTTCCGTGTTATTGATCACTGTCACGTTCCAGTTCTCATCAATGTGCTTTGCCAAAGAACCGACTGCATCCAGCGGAAGGTATGAATGTTTTGGAAAAGCATATGCATCGAATGTCAACACTGATCCACATACTTCTACATCCATTTGCCCTTCGATTGCTTCCTGAAATGATTCTGACTTTCTCCAGACAAGAGAAATCGTTGTATCTTCATCGGTCAAGAAAACTCCTTCAAACGCTTTTTTCAGGATCTTCTTCGCTTCAAGCAAGTTCTTATATCCTTGATTATTAAACAGATACGCTATTGCAATCTCCATCGTTCCAGAAACCTTACGCTCTGAATCATCTTTCAAATTCAGCCCATAGATGATACGCCCATACTGCGAAC
>OQVH01001932.1_pt1 | contig 11910 bp, 10 predicted proteins | sample 1691641 | NCBI WGS metagenome assembly OQVH01 (sample SAMN03418286, study PRJEB22391) | human gut metagenome | biome: human-gut; feature: organic feature; material: feces | host: Homo sapiens | place: Italy | collected 2013-04
GAGAGCGTGAGGTCCGCCGTGTAGATGCGCGAGAAGAAGGCGGTAAGCGTCAGGACCCCGCCGAAGACGGCGTAGATGAGGAAGAAGAGCAGCATGAACGGCACGTTGATGAGGTCGCACCACCATGCGAGCACCATCGTGAACACGCCGAAGGCCTCGATAAACGGCGAGAGCAACTCGTAAATGAGGAAATAGAGATAGGATACAAAGCTCACCGCGCCGAACCTGTGATTGGAAAACATGACGCGATGCTTGTACATACTCTGGAACAGGCCCAGATGCCAGCGCTTGCGCTGCTTGCACAGATCGCGCAGCCGCTCGGGCACCTGCGTCCAGCAGATGGCGTCGGTGGCGTAGCGGATGGCATAGTCGATGCCGTACTTTTTGGCATAGCGTTCCAGACCACGGATGCCGGTCTTGCTGATCTCTACGCTGGAAACGCCCCGGTTTTGCCGCAGAAGAGTGCGGACGTTCTGCTTGCCTTGGGATGCTTTGGACTGGTACAGCCGAAACGCCGCCTTTACCGCCCGCAGGACGGTCCGGGCGGACAGCTTTGTGGTGGAGATCATAATGTTGAATGACTTCTGTTCGATTTCTTCCTGCACTGCCATCACCTCCCATGCAGCAGGATGCTTTTAGCGGTCATGCTCTGCCGGAGGCTTGGTGCGGGGCTTTTCTGCCGGAGGTTCATCCGGCACCGGCAGCACCAGCAGACGGTTGCCCAGTTTCAGAAAGGTTTCCGGCTGATGAAAAAGCTGCTCATATTTCTGCGCCAGTTCCGGGGTCAGGGATGCACAATCCTCCTCGCCCAGCCCCACCACCAGAAAGGTTCCGGCAACGGCATCATACATTTCTCCGTTCTCATCCCGAAGGGCACGGTTCAGGGGCAGTCCCATGAGCTTACCATCGTCATTGCAGATGATAGCCACCGGGTCTGCAAAGGGGTAAACAGCAGCAATCGTGCCGCCCACCGCCTCCTGCAAGGCTTTCAGGTTGTTGTCAATCTCGACCTGCTGCGGATGCTGTCCCGGTGCAATTTTCAGCACCGAAAGGGTATTTTCATTCTGTTCCATTATCATTCTCCTCAAAGATGGTGCTCTCCTGCCCGACATGGGCGGCGTTCAGCAGAGCCGCCACGAAGAAGCCGAAAATGGCACCTGCCTCAAAAAATGCGAAACCGATAAAAAAGTTCAGCATGGCACACCTCAGTCGATGCAGATGCAGGTCAGCTTCTGACCATCTGCCATCAGGGTGGTGCTGTGGCTTTCCAGATAGGTCTGAAAGCGATAAATGTCCTCCACGGTCAGGGACACGATGGTACTGTGCCCATCGGTGCGGTAGAAGATGACCGGACCTGTCAGGTACCGCTTGCCTGCCAGCTTGAGGACCTGCGCCGGATTGTAGCTGATAAACAGCGGCGCACCCTTCACAGAAATCAGGGCATCGTCCTCGTCAAAACAAGGCAGAATGGAAGGGGCATCCTCCTCCATGATAATGGTCAGTTCCATGTCCGGGCCGATGGCGGCAAGGTAGACATTCTCGCTTGCCATTTCGGTCAGGCAGGATGCCGCCTGTTTCAGCATGGTCAGGATGTTCACATCCACAGTAATCTGCGGAGCATGGGTTGCGGAGTGAAAAGGAATCGTGTTGTTCATAGGCGTTACCTCGTATAATAAAATAGTAGTATTTATAGACCGCTCTCCAGCGGAATGCTACAATAGTTTCAGGGTGCTGTGGATTGGTGAGGCGTTACTACCGCAAAGACGGTTTTTGGGAGGCTCCAACCACAGCTTCTTTGTTGAAATGTTAATCAGTTAGATACCGCCAGACGGTTTATTTAGAACGAGGTTACAAGAGCAAAGAAGTCTGTGGTCCTGAACAGCATCGAAATAAATACGCCGGAGGTATCAAAATGGTTTGTGTTGGAATTGACGTTGCCAAGGATAAGCACGACTGCTGTATTCTCGACTCGGACGGAACGATTCGTGCCGACTGCATTACCATCCCCAATAACATGGATGGCTTCAAGCAGCTGCTTCAGACGATTCGAGACTGTACCAAAAAGTCAGACAAAATAAAAGTAGGACTTGAGGCTACCGGACATTACAGCTACAACATTCTTGGATTTCTTCTTGACAATGACCTGGCCGTCTATGTCATGAATCCTTTGCACACCAACCTGTACCGAAAAAGTCTCAGCCTTCGCAAAACCAAAACCGATCGTGTGGATGCAAGAACGATTGCAACTATGCTATTGTCCGATGTAGACCTCAAGTCCTACACGGATACAGCATACCATAACGAAGAGTTAAAGTCACTAACAAGATACCGATTCGATAAGGTTCGTGAAAGAGCCAAGCTGAAGCAGTCAGTGTCCAGACTGGTCACGATTCTGTTTCCAGAACTGGAGAAGCTCGTTCCCTCTCTCCATATTGCTTCGGTTTATGCGCTCCTCAGTGAATATCCCGGTGCAAAACAGATTTCAGAAATTCATCTCACCAAGCTGACAAACCTTCTTGCGACAGCATCCAAGGGTCGTTATGGCAAAGATAAGGCTATCCAGATTCGAGATGCTGCCAGAACTTCCATTGGTTCCGTTATGCCTGCTAAATTTCTGGAACTGAAGCATACCATTAAACTCATTCAGGAACTCACCTCCGAGATTGATGAAATTGAAGTTTCTATTCAGAAAATCATGGATGAACTGAATCCACCGATTCTTTCTATTCCCGGTGTCGGTATCCAGTCAGCAGCCATGATTCTTGCTGAAATCGGTGATTTTTCCAACTTTGAATCTCCTGACAAAATCCTTGCTTACGCTGGCTGCTCTCCATCTACATACCAGTCCGGAAAACTTACAAACTGTTACGCTCACATGGAGAAGCGTGGTTCTCGTTATTTGCGATATGCCCTCTACAACGCAACCAAGTACGTCTGCCACTGGAATCCCGTCTTTGCTGAATATCTTGCCAAGAAACGTGCTGAAGGAAAGCACTACAATGTTGCCTTATCCCATGCCACGAAGAAACTTGTGCGGCTAATCTATGCCTTGCAGAAATCTGGCAAAGCATATCTTGTAGCTGCCTGATTCTCTCCAGAGCCTGAGCCAAATCCAAGAACAACTTAGCTGGCGCAGCGAACCCTTGACAAACCGAAGCATTCAAATGCTATTCTGTTTCTGCGAGGGTTGGCCGGGCTTGCTTTGCTATTCTCTCCGTCGCCCTCGCTGCATTGATTATGGCATTTGAATGCTGTTTGTCAGGGGCAGCGGTCGGCAGACGGATTTTTTCATTTTGGGGCTTGACTTTTAATAGTTAGTCTCCAAATTTTTGCAAACAAAAAAGACCCCATCGGGTCTTACGTTACGGGTCAGCGCTCGTTGCGGCGCTGCTGTTTTTTCTGCCACGCATCTAAAAGCTGGATGATCTTCTCCTCCATCTGTTTAGGCGTGTAGCTGCGGGGGAAATACTTCCGCAGGGTCTCATTTTTGATGGTCACGGTGTCTTTTTCGCTCTTTTTCTCCTGTCCCATCACATCAAAGGCTTTTTCGTAGCTGAACTCTCCCTGCTGTGCCATCTTTTTCAGGTGCTGCGCCTGCGATAAGGACGGTGCATTCTGGGTGTCGTTCATTGCTTCTAAAAAAGCCCGCTGTTGGCTTTCGTCCAGATAGGACAATTCCACAGCGGGATTAAAAGCGATTTTCTTTTCGTCTACCATGTCCAGCAGTTCCGGGACAAGATTGGTCAGGCGGATGAAACGCTGGATTTGCGTTTTACTCTCACCTGCATCACTGGCGACCTGTTCAACCGACCACAACTTCTGACCAACTTGGTCAGAAGTTAAATCTGACCTAGCACCTTGATTTTTTAGAGCTTCCAGCTTCATTTTGTAGGCAAAAGCCCTCTCACTGGGCAGGATGTGTTCACGTTGGAGATTGCTGTCCACCATCAATATCACAGCAGCATCGTCCGACATTTTCCGCACAATAACCGGCAGCGTATCCAGCCCGGCAAGTTTAGCCGCATACTGACGGCGGTGCCCGGAGATGATCTCGTAGCCACCTTCCGGGCGTGGGCGAGCAATCAGCGGAGCCAGCACACCGTACTGTGCGATACTCTCCACCGTCCGGGTCATGGCTTCATCATCCAGCACCTTGAAGGGGTGGTTGGTGAAGGGATGCAGCGCATCAATGGGAATCTGCTGCACCTGCTCCCGCTGTTCCTCCTGTCGATTTTCCTCGGTGGAAAACAGGTCATCTAGCCCTTTCAGAGCTAAGTTTCCGCTGTCGATCGGCATCCGTCTGCACCTCCTTTGCAAGAGATTTGTAGGCTTCTGCCACCTTGCCCTTGGGGTCATAGGCAAAGATACTTTTGCCTGCCGCACTGGTTTCTGCCGCACGGACAGACCGTGGAATGGTCTGCTCAAACACCTTCAGTTGCTTTCCGTATGCTTGCCGGATCAGATTGCTGATCTGTTTTCCGTAGTTGGTGCGGCTGTCGGTCATAGTCAGCAGAATACCCTCGATTTTCAGCTTGGGGTTGATCTGCCGCCGGACTTTTTGTACCGTCTGCAAAAGTTGTTCCAGACCCTTTGCAGACAGATACTGTGCCTGCACAGGAATCAGGGCAGCGTCTGCCGCCGCCAGTGCGTTGATGGTCAGCATCCCCAGCGAGGGCATACAGTCCAGCAGAATAAAATCGTACTTCCGCTTGGCACTGTCCAGCACTTGCTTGAGCATCTTCTCCCGGTTCATACTGTTCACGAGAGCTACTTCCAGCCCTGCCAGTTCAATGTTTGCCGGAATCAGGTCAACGCCCTCTGCGTGGTGCAGAATGCCCTCGCCGGGCTGGATGGGCTGGTCGTTCATGGCTTTCTGCATCAGGGTGGAAAGGGTGGTGGGCAGTTCATCGGGCTGCTGCCAGCCCATGCTGATGGTCAATGACCCCTGTGGATCAGTGTCCACCAACAGGACTTTCTTGCCCTCCATCGCTAGACCGATGCCCAAATTTTCACAGGTGGTGCTTTTTCCCACACCGCCTTTTTGATTGGTGACTGCGATAATCGTAGCTTTCTTTGCGATAACATCACCCCGCTTTCGGTGAACCGCGCGCAAAGTCGTGGTTCGTTTTGTTCTGATAGTAAAGGTTCATGGTGGTGGGCGCATTGTAGAGCATTGCCAGCAGATACTGCTTCATGTTCCGCACCGGGGCGGTGTTTTCTGCCAGAGAATCCAGCACAAAACGGATGTGGTCAGCATTCAGCTTTTTCAGCCGACTGCGTACCACCTCTGTGGGCTTGTCATCTCCGGCGATCCGCAACATCTTGCGTTTGGTGGAACAGGTATCCACAAGCAGGTCTACGATCTGGTAGATGGTATCCTCCTCGTCCGGGCAGAGCCGGAGCAGGAGATCCACCTCCAAAGACTGATAAAAATAATCCTCAAGCTGCTCCCGGATGCCCCCGGAATAGATGGGGTCAGGATCGTTCCACTCTGTCTTATTCTTATCAGTCTTATTTGCTTGCGGTTTTGGCTGCTCCAGAGTTGCGCTTTCGGCAGCACCAAAATTGCTGTTTGGGCAATTCTGTACTTGCGCTTTTGGCAGTCCAGACGAAAAGTCCTTGACGTAGATCAGGCTGGGTCTGCCCAGACCACGGCGTTTGCGCTCGATGAGGTCCATGCCCTCCAGTTCCCGGAACAGCTTGACCGCTTTGTGTTCGGCACAGCAGAGAGATTCCTGCACTTCCCGGACGGTGTAAATGATATACACTCGCCCCTGCTCGTCCAGCCAGCCGTTCTTGACCGACAGGCTCATGCGGTCCAGCAGGATGCCGTACAGTGTCCGGGCGTCGGTGGAGAGCTGCCGGAAACGGCTGTCTTGGAACAGCGCTTTCGGGATGCGGAAGTAGGAGAACAATTCGCCCGACTGACCATAGAAGTAGTCATAACTCATGGTATTAACGGATCATCAACTCACGATCTGCGGCACCTTTCATATACATAGCTTCTGCGATGTCACATTCTGCCAATATGACGGCGGATTCCAAATCAAGGTACTTGCGTTTCTGCTCATCGTTCAGCATCCGAAAGAACTCCCGTTCGATTGCGTCACGCTTACTTGCTGCCGGTTGGTAGCGCGGTGTTTTCAGCAGCTCCTCCCATTCAGGCTGTACGGCTTTGTTAAAATAGTTCAGCATAAAGTCTTTATCCATAGACACCCTCCTTGTTTATGCGTTATTGTTGATTTCCAAACAATTCTTATTGAAATGAAAATCGCAAGATGATATACTTTACTTGTCTAAATTGAAAATTTTGAAATCGATTTAAACCGATTGCATTATAAAAAATTTTTAGGAGGTTGATTTTAGAATGAAACAAAGCAAAAAAAGCCATACAAAACGACATATATGGTTTTATGAGTTTGAACGTCTGTGGCTTTTGCTAACATTGCTAAACCTTATTGCGCTTTTCTTTATCATCAGAGGTTCTACTGCGCCACTCATTTTTGACAATGACATTCTTCGCTTTTTGTTTTATTCCCCTGAATCTAGTGACAAGACACTATATAATATTGCAATAAGCTATTTTGCAGCTTATATATTCTACATCATACAGGTGTACTATTTAGAGTATAAGAAAACTCAGAAAGCCCTAACAAGCATTGATATTCCTGCGCGTAACTTGATAAATCAAACAAATATGTTTTTGTTTGCATGGGAAACATTTACAAAGAGAAATTCACCTGACGATGGAACAATTTTAGGTGTAGATATAACTACAATATATTATAAAGATACCTCTGGTTTTGTGATGTCGGCAAACAAAGAAGAATTGAAGTCCATTATAAAGCGCATCCGGGATGCATACAACGAAATAATCAACAATTCTTTATTCGAACAATGTGACAACGCATTACGTCAGTTGTTGCTTCAACAAAATATTCCTGATGAAATGGAGGATTTATACAAAATACTACTAAGTGCTGAAATGTTAGCACAAGATTCCTCTACAACTATTCTGGAAACATATTCCATCTACACCGTTGACGACATCCGAACGCGTTTGAAAAAACTTGATTCTCTGCTAGAGCTAAACAGCGACTTCAACTATACTATTACAACAGATGAAAATGACATAAGACAACGTAAAAGAGTAGATTTAATGGGCTTGTTAATGATCCATGAGAATCTCAACTATTTCTCGCGTTTATACAAAAATTAAGATTCAGGTGAAGATAATCCTCCAAAATGTTGATAAAATAAAAGCGCAACTTCCATTCGTTCAGAGTAGAAGTTGCGCTTTTATATAAGGGTGTTATTCTGTTGGGATTTCCACTTCGATTGGATTATTAATCTGTGCAACAATTGGGGTGTACAGATCCACAGATACATCCGGAGTAGAAATAGATACGATTAAGGAATATCTGATTTTACTTTCAACTTTTCCTAAGTAGCTTCGTTCTCTCCACCATCCAACTACAGGATAGACGGCCAAATACTTTGCTTGGCTTAGTTCTGCTGCAGTTGCTTTAATAAAGTCTGAATGAATGGAGCCGACATCTCGATTGTCCGAACCAAGAAACCAACGCTCACTACCGCTACTACCGTCACCGCTGTCAGCCTTATCATCTCCACGCATCTTTACGTTAACTCTTTTCTTGAAATCTTCTATTGTCTCATTGCTATTGATGACATCAAAACGAAGTCCACAAGAAGGATAACGGTAACGATCTTTCCAGCCTTTTTCTCCGGGGCCGGGTTCAACAAAGTACGACAGAGTAACGCGCATCTCAACTTCAACTGTTCCAAGTGATTGAAGTACCTCTGAAGGCCATGGAATTTGATGCAAATGCATCTCTTTCATTTGAGGTACTCCATTCGCTTTTTCATATGGCTGCATTTCTTCTTGAATAATTAAATTCACAGAATTGTCTACACATTGAATTGCTCGTTCAAGATCAGGAACCCCATATCCACATGTGCGAAGCAGGTGTCTTCGACCACTGGATTTCCTTGTGTCTGTACAAAATTGCTGCTCCATTTGCGGTGTCCAGCGAGCTGAATGCACTAATAGTGCGCGTACCGTTTCCGGCCAAGCATCGGGATATTCAGCAAATATCTGAGCAGCCATATATGCCGCCTGAGCAGTAGCAGCACTAGTAGCCCAAATTGTTGAAAAGGGCCTTACCAAATGATTTTTTCCTGTAGTCAGCAATGATAAATCTGCACACGAATCATAATCGGTACCGTTTGTCACCATATTGCCGCCATTGAGAAGTATCTCTGGCTTAATTGGCCATTTTTTAGAGAACATCAAAGAAGTAGCACTATACGGCGAAAGCTGTCCATTATCTGCAACAGGAGTAAAACCTCTGTAGTTCTCATCATCAACACAGACATCTTTCGTGTATGCTCCAACAGTTAAAGCATTCCATGCTTGGCCGGGACTCTCAACGACATGTACTTCATTGGCATTGGGGTAACCTGAATCGTGCATTTCAGAAGGATCAACATTTCCAGCACTAATGAAAAATAACCGCTTTGCATCTTCTTCACCCACACCGGATGAAATGTTGTCTACAGCAGCAGACCACGATGTTGGACTTCCATCGTTAGTATTATATTGTGATGATGTTACTGCCATACAAATGCTACGATTTGCATTCGGATTGGAAATTTCCGCCAAAGATACAGCTTGCCCGGTCACCGCACCATACAAGTCTGGATCATTCTCTCCGTGAGGAGGCAAAATTTTTACAGATTCCAGATGGTGATACACATCAACTGTGTCAGAAGTACTTAATTTGTCCTTGAGATCATAGTACAATGCAACGCCAGCCATTTCGGTTCCATGTCCGTTATGGTCATTTTTTCCCCATTGGTCGTTAACCGCTTGTACGTTGTTCTCATCAATCGCTGGTTGAAGAAGTGGATGTGAATACATTATACCTGTATCAAGAATGCATACCGAAGCACTTGAAGGATGAAATTCTGTTCTTGATAACAAATCGTTTACCCATTCTTTTTGTTCAGAACCAGTTAACTCATCAAAAAAACTTGTTGGTTCTTGTGCTCTACGAATTTCAGCTAAATAATTGCACCCCTCAAGCAGCATCGATAATTGTGTACGCGTACCTCGGACGAGTCGAACTACTCGTTCTGGAAAAACAATACACTTTGAATTGAGTTCTATTCCGAATTCTTCACAGCATGTAGAAAGATCTTGCTCCGCTGCTGCATGATCGGATTTTTCATATCGGAGCCATATTTCACACCACGCTGGAACATCAGAAGGTATATCCTCTACTTTTCCTACCCAAAACGCCTCGAGCAAAGCAAGTTTTACATCTTCAATACTCCGAACTAAACTGTCGTTTTTTGGATTTTGTCCGGCTTCTAACGTGTCTAGCGACTCTGAATACGATTGGATTTTATCAAGGAAATATGTTGTTTTCTCTGCAGGAACATAAACAGTGGCCCTAACAATTTTTTCATCGTCTTGCCCATCTTCGCGTACATTAAGCAGACGTATACCTGAAGAATAATTGTCAAAGGATTTTGTAAGCAAATCGTATCCTGCTGCACCTGAAAATTCAAGATAGATTCCTTCTTTATGCCTAATAGCCGCTACTTGTTTCTGATCATAATCTTGCTGTCTGCAGGCCTCAAGTTTTTGAAGAATAAAAGCGGCGTGCGCCTTTGGATTTTCGCGGCAAGGAAACGATGCACCCGATCTTTTGCGTTTTGAAATATACGGTAAGGCATGCTGCGTTTCATGAAGGAAAATATTGCGTTTCTCTACAGGCACGAGATCATGCCTCCTTCGCTATATATGCATTTATACGATCTTTAAGCATTTTTAAAAGATACACATTATCTATCTTTGTATTCATTAAAATAGAATTCTTAATAGCATCGTCACACACCCGAATGATTTCTGCATGGCTCAATTTGCTGGCCATGCAAATGGCCTCATCAGATACTTTAAAAGAACTATCAAACGTCCCCAATCTAATTTCAAATAGTCTTCTGACTTCATCACTTGTTGGCATCGCATAATGTAGAACATCATCAAAACGTCTAAAAAGTGCTTGATCCAATAATTTTTGATTATTAGTCGCTGCAATGATGATACTGTCCGAAGTATCCTGCTCAATAAATTGTAAAAAGGAGTTTAGGATTCTTCTTGCCTCGCCAACTTCATTGTCCAAACTTCTATCGGCACCGATGGCATCAAATTCGTCAAAAAAATACACTCCCGTTGAAGTTGAAATATTATCGAAAATTTGACGCAGTTTGGTACTTGTTTCACCCATGAACTTGGTAACGACTTTGTCCATCTGAATTGTATAAAGGGGTAAGTCCAACTCTGCTGCAATCACAGATGCCGTAAATGTTTTTCCTGTTCCCGGACGCCCTTCAATTAGAATTTTACGTCGATTGCTCAATCCATACTTTTGTAGCTTGTTTCGATTTCGGTACTCTATGAGCAATCGTTCTATCCGTTCTTGGATTTCCGTGGAAACAACCAAATCCGAAAGTCGTTCAGAAGGATGGGTGACAAGGAACATTTCATTCCCGTTGTTATTCAATCGGATTAGGTTCTTTTTTCCTTTACCAATTTTTTCTGCATACTGCTTAAGCTCACGAGCAAAAGTATCATGTCCATGCCTAGCTTCGTTAGCTGCAATTTGAAGGGTGATTGTTTTAAACCTCTCATCATCCTGTTCAATATGTGCCTTAATTAGACTTTTAACCTGATCAGCCGTTGCCAAGAGATCACCGCCCTTCCACTAGAATATAATTACTCATTTTTATTTTACTCAATATAAGTATGTCTGTCAATCCTGGATTACTGTCTCTTGGAACTTGTCTTGTTCTTAATCTACATTTAATATGAAATAAAAGCGCAGCTTTCATTCAAAATAGAAGCCACGCTTTTACGTTATATCGTATTTTATTGTAAATTGGGATGTGATACATCTGAACCCCATGTGAGTTACATCTCAAGGGCCTGTAGCTCACTTGTCCGCCAACCATACTACGCCCCAAACTGCATCATCTTGAAAATCAGCGGCTTGGAGACCATACTTGCGACCGAGAAAGGTCGTTTGGATGGCAGAACATTTTATATAGACGAATATACGTTGATTTTTCTTTTCTCGCAGTGCAAAAGGTGTGCACAAAAGCGATATTGCTGGGAGAGCGTTCGGTTCGCATCCGAGAGGTCAAGGGTTCGAATCCCTCTAGGTCCATAAAACGCCGTATCGTGTTAAACGATACGGCGTTTCTTTTTGTCTTGGGTAGCTGTTTTTTCAATACAGCTGCCCATCGGGATGTGATACAAGCAAGTTGCTACCCGATAACCTCAAAAACAAATTATACTACGATTGTTTTTAAAAAGTTCTGCATCACTACTCGCACCAGACAAGGAAGACCCAAACCTTTTCTCGAAAGAGAAGGGTTCGGATTTTTTGTTTTTGGCGGCGTGCCCCGCCGCACAACAAAAGCATCCGCAGCGCATGGCCGGGCTGCTTCAGCTCAGGCGCAGTGCGCTGCGGATGCTTATTTTTTATGCCGCGCCCCCTCTCCTGATGGGAAAGTCAGAGCATCGGCTGCGTTTTGATGTCATTTGCCGGAACACGCCTGCGTTCTTGGCTCCCCGGTCAGGGGAGCTTCCGGGCGAAGCGAGACTGAGAGGTTTTATCCCGCCAGCTTGCGGTAGGCGTTCAGCACCTGATAGGCCGGGATGCTGCTGCCCGGGGCAAATTTGCCGTTCAGGCGGCGCTTCATCAGGCCCTGCTCCACGCACCGCTGGGCTGCCTTAGCGGTATCCGGGTCTGCTACGTCTGCAAAGGCCGGAGCGTCGGCAGGCTCTGGACGGCCTGCGGTGTTCCACAGCAGCAGCGCGGT
>OQVH01001938.1_pt1 | contig 11868 bp, 10 predicted proteins | sample 1691641 | NCBI WGS metagenome assembly OQVH01 (sample SAMN03418286, study PRJEB22391) | human gut metagenome | biome: human-gut; feature: organic feature; material: feces | host: Homo sapiens | place: Italy | collected 2013-04
GGGAATCGAACCCGTGTTACCGCCGTGAAAGGGCGATGTCTTAACCGCTTGACCATGGAGCCATATCTCAGTCACTGTTTTGTGTTTTTTATTTCTCTTGCGTGACCGAGATTTATATTATCATAACACAATACCTTTTGCAAGTGTTTTTTTGAATTTTTTTTATTTTTTTCAAAAAAACTTATTTTTGCGTATTTTCTGCCATTTTCAGAAGTGCTCTATTCTTCTATTTCGCGCTCGTCATTAGCGACTCTTTCAATATGCATCGCCAAATATCCTGTCTCGACTTCTTCTAATTTCACACCAAGGCTCTCACCTACCTGATCACAGACTGCCTGTGCCATTCCAAACGATTTTGGAAATTTCACTTCCATGTAATCATTCATATTCACCTTCAGCTTCTCACCGCTTAAGGCTCTTGCTACCATATAACGGATATGGTTCATCAGACGGTTATAGGATAACGATGCGATATCGATCGGCTTTCCGATTGCTTCTTCTACCATGCTGATACACTCTCTGACGGATCTTGCCATCTGCATCGCCTGCGATACTTTCTCATCCTCTATCGCCGAATGAATGTGAAGAGCCACATATCCAACCTCATCATCTTCTATATCAATGCCAAACTGCTTTTGAAGAAGCGGGCGGATACTTTCTGCCGCTTTGAATTCCATGTGAAATAATACACGGATATCCTCTGTGAGCGGATTACTGATCTGCTCATGATTCTGAATACGTTTTACTGCAAATGCAATATGGTCTGCAAGCGGGAACAATACCATACGGTCAATCTTCCCGAATATCTTTTCCGCCTCGTCGAGCACGGCATTCGTTACTTCTAAGAATTCCGGTGCGATGGACTTTACGATTTCTTTTGCCCCGCCCCGTTCTTTATATTTTTGGAGAGAATATAAACGGTCTTCTGGTCTTACTTCGATTCTTTCTGCAACTTTCCTGCCGAATCCGACTCCCTTTCCCATGATCAGGACTTCTTTGTGATCATCCTGATGGATGGCCATTACAGTATTATGATTTAAAACTTTTTCTATCCTGTACATCATATCCCCACTCGCATTTCCACATTAGATTCTTTTACGCTTCATAGATATCAATCGCGAAAAGCTCATCTCCTGCCTTGATCTCACCTTCATTCAGAAGACGGATCTTCTGGTTGTCTTCCAGCTCTGTGCAGAGAACCGGTGATGCTACAGACGGTGCATTCTCTCTCAGATAATCCAGATCCAACTTCAGCATCGGATCACCCTTCCTCACTGCCTGTCCGTTCTCAACGAAGCACTCGAATCCTTTTCCGTCCAGTTTTACTGTATCAATGCCAACATGGATCAGAAGGCTTACTCCGGATTCTGTCATGAATCCGATCGCATGCTTGGTATCGAATACGAAGCATACTTCTCCGTCTTCCGGTGCTCTTACGATCGCATCTTCCGGTGTCACAACAGCACCGTCTCCCATCATACGTCCGGCAAATGCTTCATCCGGCGTTGTGGAAAGATCTGCCGCAAGTCCTGTGATTGGACTTGAGATCACGATTGTATCTACTACTTTCTTTTCTCCTGCCTTGTCTTCTATTGTAGCATCTTCTGATGCATTCTGACCAGTACTTTCTGTATCCTTCTGTGGCTCATACAGCTCTTTTGGCGCATGTTCCAGATAATCTTCCAGGTCCGCCTTAATAACTGTCACACTCGGCCCGTAAATGACCTGTACGCCCTGTCCACGGTGTACCACGCCCGATGCTCCGGTCGCCTTTAAGATTCCATCATTTACCAGATCCGGATTGCTTACCGTACAACGAAGTCTTGTCGCACAGCAGTCTACATCTTCAATGTTCACAGATCCTCCAAGTCCTCTTGTGATCTCCGCACTCAGTGAATCTTCCGAACCAGCTGTTGCACCAGCTTCCGTATTGCCTGCTTTTCTCGCATTTACATCTGCTTTTGTATAAAGCTTTGTCTCTTCGTCATCATCTTCACGTCCCGGTGTCTTGAGATCTAACTTCTTGATCAGGAATGAGAAGATAAAGTAATACAGGAAGAAATAGATAATTCCTACCGGAATGATTCTGATCCAGCTTGTCTTCGCATTTCCCTGAAGGATACCGAATAACAGAAGATCTAAGAATCCACCGGAGAATGTAAGTCCTACCGCAATATTCAGGATATGTGCGATCATGTATGCACTACCTGCCAGTACCACCTGCACTGCAAAAAGAACCGGTGCTACGAACAGGAAAGAGAACTCCAGAGGCTCTGTGATACCTGTTAACATACATGTCAGTGCTGCGGAAAGAAGAAGTCCGCCTGCTGCTTTTTTCTTCTCTGGTTTTGCTGTACGGTACATTGCAAGTGCCGCTCCCGGAAGTCCGAAGATCATGAAGATGAACTCACCTGAGAAATATCTCGTTGCATCTGCGCTGAAATGCGTAATATGTGCAGAATCAGCAAGCTGTGCGAAGAAGATATTCTGACCTCCCTGGATCAGCTTTCCGCCGACTTCCATCGTTCCGCCGACAGCTGTCTGCCAGAATGGAAGATAGAATACATGGTGCAGACCGAATGGGATCAGTGCACGTTTTACAATACCGAAGATCAGTGTTCCAAAGTAACCCGTTCCTGTTACCAGACCACCCAGTGCATAGATACCGTTCTGCACGATTGGCCATACGAAATACATTGCGATTCCGACGAACATATAAGTAATCGTTGAAATGATCGGTACGAATCTGGAACCGCCGAAGAATGATAACGCATTCGGCAGTACGATCTTGTGGAAACGGTTGTGAAGTGCCGCAACACCAAGACCTACAATGATACCGCCAAACACACCCATCTGCAGTGTATTAATTCCACATACCGAAGCAATCGTTCCTTCAAGCACATTCTTGGAAATGGTTCCGTCTGCCGCGATCTTACCACTGATTTCAAGCATACTGTTAATAGAAATGTGCATAACAAAGTATGCGATCAGTGCAGATAACGCTGCAACTTCTTTCTCCTTCTTTGCCATACCGATGGCTACACCAACGGCAAAGATAAGCGGAAGGTTGTCGAAAATTGCACTTCCGACTTTGTTCATGATGACCAGCAGTGAATGAAGAAGTGTTCCTTCTCCTAAGATTCCCTGCAGTCCATAAGTTGCGATCGTTGTGGCATTGGTAAAAGAACTACCAAGGCCAAGGAGCAATCCTGCTACCGGAAGGATTGCGATCGGGAGCATGAAGCTTCGCCCTACTCTTTGCAATACGCCAAAGATTTTGTCTTTCATAGTTTTTCTCCTTTTCTTTGTACAGGTATCTATGCATAGTGTAGGCTCTTTTGAAGATGCTATACGTGATGATGATTTTCACATCATTATAAGTACAAAAAAGAGACACTAACTCTGCATAAATACTACTAATTTATACATAGTTAATGCCTCGTTCACTAACAAGTAACATACTATATTAACATAATATCACCATTCACATATTCTGTCAATCCACTCATTTATTTTTTTATAACTTTCTCACCGAATTTCCGTCATTTAATTTTGCTGGAAAGCGATATGCATAATTCTTTGTCTGCCAGTTCTCATCATCCATCATACGCAGCAGATGATTTCCCGTAATCCGCCCCAGCTTATTTTTCGGATGTATGGCAGAGAGCAATTTTATATCTGTCGTATCCTGTAATTCCGCATCATCAAAGGATACAACAGACAGATCTTCCGGAACATGTATTCCCCTTTCTTCCAGGAACTCCAAATACACCCATGCGACTTCGTCATTGTAGATCAAAAGTGCTGTACAATCCCTGGTATGACGATAAATATGTGCAAGTCCTTTTTTACTGAACTTATCTTCCATTTCTCTTGTGGAATACCAGCGGATACAGTCGTCATCGTATTTGATGCCATAATCGGACATACACTGTATAAATCCCTTATAACGTGCAATCCCCTGCATGTCATCATATTTCAGGATTCCTCCGATTTTCCGGTGTCCATGTTCGATCAATATCCTGGTAAGTTCATACGCTGCCCGTGTATCGGACGTTTCCACACTGTCAAATGCCATATTTTCATAATGGTTATGAATAAAAATTGTAGGGATATTTCTTTTCTTAATCTCTTCATACAAACGGATATTCGGGTTCGGAAATGCAGAGCGTGACCCTTCTATGATCAGTCCTGATACATTGTTCTTAAGCATTCCTTCCAGATACGCTGCCTCATCATTCAGACGATTCTTGGTAACCGCTACACCAATCCGATATCCTTTTTCGCTCAGGGATGATTCTATTCCGTCATATACCTCTGGAAAGAGATATTCGGAATAATAGCTCAAAAGTAACCCTACCTGCGGACGGTTGTCATCAATCAACTGTCCCTCATAAGACACATACGTTCCACTTCCCCTCACACGGGTGATCAGACCTTCTTCTTCCAGCTGCTGCAGTGCTGTCCTTACGGTCTGTCTGGAATAGCCAAATTTCTTCTGCAGACTCGTCTCTGAAGGAAACTTATCCATACTCTTGATCACTCCACTCGTGATCAAGGTATGTGCCCAGTTATATAATTTTTGATATTTTAAGCCTTCCTGATTCGTGTTCTTCATAACCTCTCCATATACCAATTACGGGCAAAAACATCAAAGAATGCCTTTGCCCGTAATGAATAAATAATTTTATTATTTGATAACTGTAAGTGATTCACGGTCTGCGAATACTGCTACGAAGATCAGGAATACAACTCCCTGGATCAGCTGCATCATCTGTGTTGAGAATCCCATCATTGTCAGTCCACTGTTCAGTACAACGTAAAGAAGAGATCCGACAACGATATTTTCAAATCTTACTTTTGCTCCACCGGAAATCGGCATACCACCTAATACCAGTGCGATCAGGATCTGTGTCTCTAACTGGTTACCACCGGAAGATGTAACAGATCCGACCTTGATAACGTTGATAAACGCTGCAAATCCTGTCAGTGCACCTGCCAGTACATACATGAGGAATTTCATTCTGTCTGTACGGATTCCTGAGAACATTGCTGCTTTTTCACCAGCTCCGATCGCTTTTAAATATGTTCCGAATTTTGTATAACGGAATGCGATAAATCCAATAACCAGAACAACTACTGTACAAGCCACTTTGAATCCTGTACTGTCATAATTGATCAATGTTGCAGAACCGGAAACAGGTGCATTCGTTGTCATATATTTGATAAATCCACGGAATAAGAACATGGTACAAATTGTAACAATGAATGATTTGATCTTACGGTATACATAGAAGAATCCGTTGATCGCACCGATGATCGCACCTGATGCAATACCACCAAGAATTGCAATTGCAATTCCATGTTTTGAAAGAATACATACAATGATTGAAGCAATTCCAAGGATAGATCCCTGAGAAAAGTCCAGGCCGCCCATCGTCATAATGAAGAATACGCCCATAGCTGCAATCATTGTAACATATACCTGCGAGAATGCCAGTGACATATTTCCCATCATACGGAAATCTGTCAGGACATTGAACAGCAGGAAAATAACAACCAATCCTACGATTGGCAGGAGCGCACGAACCATCGCCATCTTAGACGCTTTCTTAAGCTGCTGCTCCTTATCGTTTGTTTTTGCACTTACTTGACTTCCCATAGTTGCCTCCTTATACCATCATCGAAATCAGACCATTTTCATCCAGGTTCTGATTACGTTCAAGTTCTCCACTGATTTTTCCATCTTTCATAATAATGATACGATCACTCATACCAATCAGCTCCATCAACTCTTCTGAGATCATGATGATGGATTTACCGTTCTTTCTCATCTGGTTCATCAACTGATAGATGTCCTGTTTTACCTTAATATCGATTCCTCGGGTAGGACTGTCCAGAACAACGATATCAGAATCTTTTCCGATCCATCTTGCAAGAACAACTTTCTGTTTATTACCACCGGACAGATTTGAAACGAACTGGTTTACATCATTCATCTTTACAGACATCTGTTTTGCATATTTATCGGCAAACTCTCTACGTTTCTTATCGCTTAATATATGTGCTTTATTAGCAAGTTCATCTAATGATGGTAAGCAGATATTGTCACCGATACTCTGATTCAGCACAACCGACTCATTGTCACGGTCTTTGGATGTATAAGCAATGCTGTGCTTAATTGCTGTAGGAATATCGTTGATGTGTGTTCCGTCAGCCAGAACAACTTCACCTTCTCTGTCATAAGATGCACCGAAGATTGCTTTACCGATCTCATGCATACCTGATTCTGACAGACCACCGAATCCAAGGATCTCTCCTTTGTGTAAATCAAAGCTGATATCTTCGATCAGTCCTGGAACTGTAACATTCTTTACGGATAATACAACTTCATCTGATACTTTTTCACCATAGTCTGAACGATAGTAATCACCTGTTACCTCACGTCCAACCATCAGCTTCTTCAGATCATCTTCGTTCACATCTGCACTCTTAACCGTATCGATATATACACCATCCCGGAGGATTGTGATTGTATCGGATTTGTCAAGAATTTCCGGAAGGTCATGGGAAATAAAGATAACCGTATTTCCATTGTCACGAACACGATTCATCTGTTTGTACAGTTCTTCACGTCCTTCCTGCGAAAGAGCAGTTGTCGTCTCATCGACAACGACGATCTTAGGATTAAAATATGTAGCTTTTACGATCTCAACCAATTTACGATCTTCGAAATTATAATCATCAATCATATCTCCTGCTTTGATCTTATCAAATCCATAGGATTGTAAAAGCTCATTTGCTTTTTTGTTCATTGCTGCGGTATTCTTGATCCCCAGATGAACGAACTGATCTTCATGTCCAAGGAAGATATTCTCTGCTACCGTCAGTCCGGAAAGAGTTCCAAGTTCCTGTACGATGATAGAAATACCTTCTTCATTTGCTTCTACCTGGTTCTTCGGATGAACTTCTTTTCCATCCAGAATGAACTGTCCACTTTCCAGTGTATAGATTCCTGTCAACATATTTGTCATTGTTGATTTACCGGATCCATTTTCACCGATCAGTGCGTGAACCTCACCTTTATTGATATTAAATGACACATCTTTCAACGCCTTCGTGATACCGAAGTTTTTAGAAACATGTTTTACCTGTAATCTCACTTCACTCATTGCTGTCTTCCTCCTTCTATTACTTGACAATCTCGCCTTTTGTAACCTTTGTTGTCAGAGTAACGATAATCAGCAGTGCAAATCCTGTAATAACGTCCTGGATCGCTGTAGGAGCACCAAGTGCGATGAAACCGAAGAAAATAATATTGATTACGAATTCACCGATGATAATAGCCTGCAGCGGCATACCATATTTCTTAAATGCCAGACCGAAGAAACATCCCATAGTCGGTACGAAGTTTCGGCTCATAGATGCCATACCGGTAACCGCTACCATTGAAGAACCATAACTGATTGTCAGAATTGCCATTACTCCAAGGAATGCACCACTTAAGATGAATGCAAGTACCTTGTATTTATTAACATTAATACCCATGTTCTTGGCAACGAACTCATCACTACCAATTGCATAAGTATAAGTTCCGATTTTAGTGTAGTTTAAGAATATGTAAGCAACAACGCATGCTACCAATGCAAGGATAATATCCCAAGGCATACGTCCGAATGCTCTTAAGTGTGCCGGAAGTGTCTGTTCCACACCACCTGCCATGTAGTTTGCTAACGACTCATAGATGAGCGCCAGACCTGTTGTAACGATCATAGATGGAATTCTTAATTTTACATAGAAGATTCCGTTTAATAAACCAACGATAGTGCCTGTAAGAATACCTCCGACGATCAGTCCGAAATATCCTAAATTAAATTTTGTTGCCAATACGCAACCAACGATTGCGGAAAGCATGATATTTGCACCAATAGAGAAATCGAACATTCCCATTACCATTACGAAATAGAAACCAACCGCACCTACAGTGGCAATCAGACTGGCCTGAAAGTAATTGAGCATATTGGAAAATGAGCCGAAGTTATGTGGTGTCAATATTTTAAAGATTACCCAGGAAACAATTACAAGACCGATCAGGATTACATATCCCATTGTCTTTCCTGAGAGTTTTTTAGTAGTGCCCATATTATCTACCTCTTCTTATTATCTTTTTAAAAGGGAAGGTGGCATCGCCTTTCTTGCGACGTCACCCCCCAAATCATTTTCTGTTATCTTGCGTCCGGTTTATTTACCAGCACGGCTTTCTGCATCAGCGATAGATACGCTTGCTGCAGTTGCTTTCAGCTCTTTCAGACTTTCTTTAGACATAGCTACTAATTCATCGTCTGTGTATGGAAGCTGATCTACGAAATATTTCTCATATGCTGCATAGTCATCTGCTGATGATACATACAGGTATGGGAATGGAACATCTTCGAATTTACCAGCGAAGTCTTTGTAGTTACCTTTGACTGCATTGTAAACCATCATGAATGCGATCAATGGGTCACAGAAGTGTCCACCGGATTCACCGGCCATTGATCCATTCTGAAGTCTTTCTCCAAGGTCTGGAAGGAAGTCTGTAGAAACGATATCGATGTCCTGAGTCTTTCCTGCTCGTTCAACTGCTGCGATTGCTCCCTGAAGTGGATCTCCACCACCACCAGCTGGGATCAATGCATCAAGCTTAGGATCTGCTGCCATTAAAGCTTCAGCGGCTTTTGATCCACCTTCTGAAGTTGTACCAGCGTACTGTGGCTCAGAAATTTTTGCTTTGTCGTCTGGGTTTTCTTTGTTCCATTTTTCAACTCCGGCTTTGTAACCTTTCCATCTTCCGAGCCATGTAGCATCTCCCTGCTCCCAGCCGATAAGACCGATGTTACGATCGCCTTTATCAAGAAGGATCTTAACAAGTTCTGCACCGTTTGCAGGTTCATCTTCATGAACTGCTCCGATGTAGTAAGCGGAATCTTTTGCTGCTTTGTAGATATCTGCACTGTCTTCTTTGCTGATTACACGGAAGAACTGTGCAAGATATACTTTATTATCATTACATGTCTTGATTGCTGATGTCATCTCTGTATCAGATGAGTTACAGATGATGATTCCCTGGCATCCTGCTGCTGCTAACTGTTCTACAGAAGCTGTAACTTTCTCAGATACATGTCCCTGGTCAACATACTGTACTTCTACATCCAGTGCTTTTGCTGCTGCATCCAGCATCTTTTTACACTGTGATCCAAGTACGTCTGTTGAAGACCAGATGGAAACTCCAATTTTAACCTTTCCTGATTTGCTGCTCTTGTTACCTGAGCCACCATTGCCGCTTCCACATGCAGCAAGTCCAACTACCATTGTTGCTGCCAGAAGAGCTGCTGTTACTTTTTTGAGAACTCTCTTCATAATGTCTCCTCCGTTTTCTATTTATTTGATGATTCAATTATATACTTAACCTGTCCGGTTTCGCAATAAAATACAACCATTTTTTCTCACAAAATCAATAAGTAATAAATCAGGTTCTATATCTTGTACAATTCTTTCTCCATTTAAAGTTAATTTAATTTCCATATACATCCTCCTTTAATTGAAGAAAAGCTCTTTTTATTAAAACTTTTGCAATCTTTTGACGATATTCTTTAGATGCTCTTGAATTGCTTCCTAATTTTAATTCTGATAAAACACATTTTGTAAAATTTTGAATATTTTCTTCAGTAATACCTGTTTCAAAATAACTATCTCCATTAATTGCTACAGCATGTAACGGTCTTGCTCCAATGATACATGTATAATGTTGATTTATATTACTAACAGCACAGGTTAAAACAGGAAAATCTGTTGAAATATTTCTTTGTGATAAATAAACCACATTTGTTGGTACTTTTTTAATAATAACTTTTGTAAGAATATCTTTTGTAAATTTCATATTCGCAAATTCTTTGATAGAAACTCGCCCAGTTGGATAAAGTTCTACCTCACAATCAAGCGCCATAAAAAGTGTTAAAACATCAGAAAAACCAAACCTTCCATAAATAGACCCACCAATTGTCGCTAAGTTTCTAAATTGAACACCGACAATATGACATACACTTTCTTTAATAGCTCCTTGTGTAAAATGGTTTAATTGTTCATTTGTTTCAAGCTCTCTTAAAGTAACCATAGCACCAATATGTATTTCATCATCTATTTCTTCAATTTGATCTAAATGTAAATCAGATAAATCAATAGCAAAATTAACATTTCTATTTTGCATTTTAAGCCATAACATACCACCTAAAACAACACTCAGCGGTTTTTTTGCATATTCATAAGCTTCCTCAATTGTTTGAGGTCGCACATAATTTCTAATCGATAACAAAGAAAGCCCTCCTTTATTGTTTTTCTTTTGGTAATAAAATATTTAAAATAATTGCTACAAAAGCAGCAGGTACAATTCCTGATTCTCCACAAATCATTTGAATCGCTTGTGGAAGTTGCATTAAAATTGCACTATTTGCACCAATACCATAACCTAATCCTAAAGCAACTGAAACAATTGTCATTGAACGAGCAGTAAGAGGTTCTTTGGTAATCAATTGAATTCCAGACATAACAATCGATGAAAACATGATGACTGCTGCTCCACCTAATACGGATTGAGGCATAATTGAAACAAGTGCCGCTAATTTAGGAAATAAACCACAAATAATTAGGAAAATCGCACCACACGCCAAAGCAAAACGATTGACAATTTTAGTCATTGTTACTAACCCAACATTTTGTGAAAAAGATGTATTAGGTAAAACACCAAATAAAGCAGCAATGGATGAACCAATACCATCACAGATCACACCACCTGATAATTCTTGATCTGTAGCTTCTCTTGACATTCCGCCTTCCATAACACCAGAAATATCCCCAACAGTTTCAACAGCTGTAACAATAAACATAATTAAAACTGGTAAAATTGCTCTTAAATCAAAAACTGGTTTTACTGGCATGAGTTTTGGTAAGGCAAACCATTTTGCTTGAGCCACCTTATCCCAATTTAAAACCCATGATTTAACAAACTCTGTTCCATCACTGGCAACACCTGTTGTTGAAATAAACAATGGTAAAATCATACATAAAACATAACCACAAATAATTCCAATTAAAACAGCTGAATTACTTAACATTCCTTTTGTACCATGTTTAAAAGCTAAAATAACAACTAAAACAAATAAACCAATTAAAAGATTTTCTACAGATCCATAATCTTTAGCACTACTTCCTCCCCCGAAAGAAGCAACACCAACACCAATTAAAGACAAACCAATGGATAAAACAACTGTTCCTGTAACAACAGACGGAAAGAAACGACGTAATGGTTTTAAAAGAAAACCTAAAACCGTTTCAAATAAACCACCAATAATACTTGCTCCCATGATGGCACCATATCCTAAAACACCACCACCCATTACATGAGCAACACTTTGGAAAACACCAATAAATCCTGAACTTGTTCCCATGATAATTGGGACTTTCCCACCAATAGGACCTATTGAAAATAATTGTACTAAAGTAACAACACCTGCAATAAGCATTGCATTTTGTAAAAGTGAAACTTGAATTGCAGCAAATACATCTGCATCATGCATTGCAGCACAAGCCCCCGTGATAATAAGTACTGGTGTTAAGTTACCAACGAACATTGCTAGAACGTGTTGTAAACCTAAAATAACTGCCTGTTTTAAAGGAATTTTCCCTTCAAAATCATAAGGACTTGTATACTCTTTTTTCTCCATATTCTCTCTCCCTCACATTAAATTAACCTTCTAAAAACAAGAAAATTGTAGCATAACTCTTTTTTTTCATCAAGATACTACAAAAAAATAGATTTATAGATATAAAAAA
>OQVH01001944.1_pt1 | contig 11836 bp, 10 predicted proteins | sample 1691641 | NCBI WGS metagenome assembly OQVH01 (sample SAMN03418286, study PRJEB22391) | human gut metagenome | biome: human-gut; feature: organic feature; material: feces | host: Homo sapiens | place: Italy | collected 2013-04
CGCTTCGTCGCGGCGTTCGAACGGATGCAATTTCAGGGACACGTGATCCGTATCGCAGTTCCGTCGGAAGCCCTGCGCGAAGAGATCCTGCGCAACAAAACCGAACTGCTGCTCCGCATCGCCGAAACGTCCGGCGTGCAGGGTATGCTGGAGCTCGACGTCACGATCAACGAAGAGATCCGGGCCGCCCGCCCGATCAAACTCGAAGACCGGGTCAAGTATATGACCGAAAAAAATCCTCTGCTGGCCGAGTTGCGCCGGGCGCTCGACCTGGAGGTAGAATAAAGCATAAAGTAAAACCAAATACACAAATGGCAATTAAGAACTTTGTCGAAGAATTGGAATGGCGCGGTATGATTCACTCGATCATGCCGGGCACACAGGAACAACTTCAGAAAGAGATGTCTACAGCTTACGTGGGCATCGACCCGACGGCGGATTCGCTGCACATCGGACACTTGGTGAGTGTAATGATCCTCAAGCACTTCCAGATGTGCGGACACCGTCCGATCGCTCTGGTGGGCGGCGCGACGGGCATGATCGGCGACCCCAGCGGCAAATCGCAGGAGCGCAACCTGCTCGATGAAAAGACCCTCCGCCACAACCAGGAGGCGATCAAGAAACAGCTCGCCAAGCTGCTCGATTTCGAATCGGACGCTCCCAACGCGGCGATGCTGGTGAACAACTACGACTGGATGAAGGGAATCACCTTCCTGGATTTCATCCGCGACATCGGCAAGCTGATTACCGTGAACTACATGATGGCCAAAGATTCGGTAAAGAAACGCTTCAACGGCGAAGGCGAAGGGATGTCGTTCACCGAATTCACCTACCAGCTCGTGCAGGCCTACGACTTCCTGCACCTGTACGAAACCGTAGGTTGTAAACTGCAGCTCGGCGGCGCCGACCAGTGGGGCAACATCACCACCGGCACGGAGCTGATCCGCCGCAAGGCCGGCGGCGAGGCTTTCGCCCTCACCTGCCCGCTGATTACCAAAGCCGACGGCACCAAGTTCGGCAAGACCGAGAGCGGCAACGTATGGCTCGACCCGCGTTATACGTCGCCTTACAAGTTCTACCAGTTCTGGCTCAACACCAGCGACGAGGACGCCAAGCGCTACATCAAGATCTTCACGCTGCTCGATAAACAGACCATCGACGACCTGATCGCCGAACACGACGCAGCCCCTCACCTGCGAATCCTGCAAAAACGGCTGGCGCAGGAGGTTACCGTGATGATCCACTCTCAGGAGGAGTACGAAAAAGCGGTCGAGGCATCGAACATTCTCTTCGGCGGGGCTACCTCCGAAGCGCTTCGCAAACTCGACGAACAGACCCTGCTGCAGGTTTTCGAAGGAGTCCCGCAATACAAAATCGCCCGTGCGGAACTGATCGGGCTGCCCTTCATCGAGCTGTGCGCCGAGCGGAGCGATATCTTCCCCTCGAAGGGCGAATGCCGCAAGATGGTACAGGCCGGCGGCGTGAGCCTCAACAAGGAGAAGGTGGCCGACCCCATGCGTGCAATCGCCGAAAGCGACCTGATCGACGGGAAATACCTGCTCGTACAGAAAGGCAAGAAAAACTACTACCTGGTAATCGCCGAATAAGATGGAATACCGTATCGTTTTGAACCGGATGGAGTTCCGGGCTTTCCACGGCTGTTACGACCTGGAACAGCAAGTGGGCAACCGCTTCACGGTCGATCTGGAGATCACGGCCGAGCTGGGGGAAGTGGCGAGCGAGGACTGCGTGGAAAAAGCGGTCAATTACCTGTTGGTTTACGAAACCGTACGCGAACAGATGCGCGTCACCCAGCGCACGATCGAACGCGTGTCGATGAACATCATGGATGCCCTCTATGCCCGGTTTCCGCAAATCCGCCATATCCGCTGTACGGTTTCGAAGCTGGCGCCCCCGCTGGGCGGGAAGCTCGAAAAAGTGAGCGTCGTGCTGGAGAAATAAACCACACTGCGACAACGAATAAAGCGAGAGGAATCGATTCCTCTCGCTTTATTTTTCTTCCCGACGGAATAATCACAACCGCTCGAAAACGATCCGTCCGTAATACTTTACCGAGCCTGCTTCTGTTGCGAGAACCTTCCACACCATTCGCCGCTCGCAAATTTCCGACACCGTAAGCCGTGCCGGAATAAATCCGTAATCCACAGTTATCCGTCTTCCTGTCAGACTCCAGGCAAAATGCTCCCCGTTATCGGCCACACCCCGTCCATCGTGTTCGAAAGTCATAATCCCCAAATACATGGGCACATCACAGGCTCCATCGTCGTCCGAATCATCCCAATCGTAATCCGGCTCCTCGACCGCACGCCACCTACCCAAGATATTTTCGGCATCGATCGCTTCCTCCCGGATGCCCTTGTCACATGCGAAAAGTGCCAACGAGAGCAAAGCAAACAATGTAACAAGACACAGATAAAATCTTCGCCCCCTCTATAATACAGACAATAAATAACGTCCGATCGACAAATTCTTCGAAGGGGTCTGAAATTCCCCCGTCGTTCTTCTTTGCGTTACGCCACCGAGCAGGGGATTCCCAGCGCCTCGACCCGGGCAGCGATCGCCTGCAAATCTTCGCGGGGGACTTTCTGCAAGGTTTTGCACGGAGTGTCGCGGTCGAGCGAATAGACCATCACCTGACGGGGCCGGATCTCTTCGACCAGCTTCAACCAGGCCGCGACCTCCCGCTCGGTCGTGTTATCCACCGTGCGGCCCTCGCACTCGCCCCGCAGGAACATCGTCTGCAGGATCATCTGCCCGTCGAACAGTTTCATGTTCTTCACCACCTCAGCCACCGAATAGGTCCCGCACGGGTTATTGATGAGCCGAACCGTATCGTCGAAAGCGGAATCGAGTTTCAGGATGTTGTTATCGACCCGACGCAAGGCCCGGCGCACGCTCTCGCGGCCGATCTGCGTCGCATTGCTCAACACCGAAATCCGCGCCGAAGGGCAAATTTCGTCCCGCAAGACGATCGTATCGTCGATGATCGCCTCGAAATCGGGGTGCATCGTCGGCTCGCCGTTACCGGCGAAAGTAATCACGTCGGGCGGCGTACCTTCGGAAACCATCTGACGCAAGGTCGCTCCGAGCATGGTACGCACGTCCTCGCGCGAATTGAACCGGCGGGCGCCCGGATGTTCGGCATTCCAGCCGCATTCACAATAAATGCAATCGAAGCTACACAACTTCGATTGAGTGGGTAACAGATTGACACCCAAAGACAGACCCAATCTGCGGGAATGGATCGGGCCGAAAATAATATCGCTATACAGTGCAGTCATATTGACAAAATTAGAAAATATTCTCTTCTTTGCACAAATATTGCTCCCTTTTTATACGTTAATAGAAAAACGGCATGCAACGGGACCTCCGAAAAACGAATTCGGTCCGAATCGGGAACACGATCGGCCCAAGGCCCCGACGCATGAATCGTCCAACCGAAAACCAATGAAACGACACCTTATGAAGCATAAATTCGGCTTACTTCCCAAAGTGCTCCTGGCTATCGCGCTGGGCATCGTATTCGGCCTCTTCGTTCCCGAGTGGTTCACCCGAATCGCATTGACCTTCAACAACATTTTCGGCAATTTTCTGAACTTCGTCATCCCGCTGCTGATCCTGGGCCTCGTGGCTCCGGGCATCGCCGACCTGGGTAGCAAGGCAGGACGGCTGCTGGTAATCACCGCAGCCCTGGCCTATGCCTTTACCCTGTTTTCGGGATTCGGAACTTTCTTCACAAGTTTCGGGATATTACCCCGGCTATTGGGCGGTACGGAGATGAGCGCCCCGGGAGAAACCGCCGCAACACCCCTGCAACCGTTCTTCACGGTCGAAATGCCCCCGTTGATGGGCGTGATGACCGCCCTCATTCTCGCCTTCGTGCTGGGACTGGGCATGGCTTACATCCACAGCGACAAGCTCAAGGGCATGATGGATGATTTCAAACTCATCATCGAGCGTGTCATCTCGAAGGTCATCATCCCGCTGCTGCCCTTCTACATCTTCGGCATCTTCCTCTCGATGACTCAGTCGGGGCAGGTATCGGGTATTCTGGGCATTTTCCTCAAGTTGATCGTGATTATCTTCGTGATGACGGTCGTCCTGCTGCTGATCCAGTTCTCGATCGCGGGCCTCGTGGCAAGGCAGAATCCGTTGAAGATGCTCCGCACGATGATGACCGCCTACATGACGGCCCTCGGTACGCAATCGTCGGCAGCCACGATCCCCGTGACGCTGGCACAGACGGTCAAAATCGGCGTCCGCCCCGAAGTGGCGGGATTCGTCGTCCCGCTCTGCGCCACGATCCACCTCTCGGGCTCGATGATGAAGATCGTCGCCTGCTCGCTCGCGGTGATGATGCTCTCCGGGCTGGACGTTTCGATGGGCACCTACTCGGGTTTCATCCTGCTGCTGGGTATCACGATGATCGCCGCACCGGGCGTACCGGGCGGAGCCATCATGGCTGCGATCGGATTGCTGGAGTCGATGCTCGGGTTCGACGAAAATATGATCGGACTGATGATCGCCACCTACATTGCCATGGACAGTTTCGGTACGGCGACCAACGTAACGGGCGACGGTGCGATCGCGGTGATCGTAAACGCCATCGACAGCCGAATGATTCGCCGGGAAAAACGATAAACCTACTGTTAATATTTTCACATTCGAAAAAAAATCTTTAACTTTGCGAGCATCGTTCATAAACGAACAACCGCTGTCAAGTGAAATAAGAGGATTAATTTAAATCAATAATTATGGCTAAAATCAATTTGAAACAGTACGGCATCACGGGTACTACGGAAGTAATCTACAACCCGTCGTACGACGAACTCTACCGCGAGGAGACCCGCAAGGGCCTGCGCGGTTATGAAAAGGGTCAGGTAACCGAAATGGGTGCCGTGAACGTGATGACCGGCGTTTACACGGGTCGTTCCCCGAAAGACAAGTTCTTCGTCATGGACGAAACCACCAAAGATACTATTTGGTGGACCTCGCCCGAATACAAGAACGACAACAAACCGGTGACGAAGAAGACCTGGAAGGAGCTGAAAAAGATCGCTGTCGAAGAGTTGTCGAACAAGAAGCTCTTCGTCGTGGACACGTTCTGCGGAGCCAACGAGAACACCCGTCTGAAGATCCGCTTCATCATGGAGGTCGCCTGGCAGGCGCATTTCGTGAAAAACATGTTCATCCGCCCGACGGACGAGGAGCTGGAGAAGTACGGCGAACCCGATTTCGTGGTGCTGAACGCCTCGAAAGCCAAAGTCAAGAACTACAAGGAACTCGGACTCAACTCGGAAACGGCGGTCGTGTTCAACCTCACCGAAAAAATGCAGGTAATCATCAACACCTGGTACGGCGGCGAAATGAAGAAGGGTATGTTCTCCTACATGAACTACCTGCTGCCGCTGAAGGGCATCGCGTCGATGCACTGCTCGGCCAACACCGACAAGGAGGGCAAGAACACCGCCATCTTCTTCGGTCTGTCGGGAACGGGCAAAACCACCCTTTCGACCGACCCGAAGCGCGAGCTGATCGGCGACGACGAGCACGGTTGGGACGACGACGGTGTCTTCAACTTCGAGGGCGGATGCTATGCCAAAGTCATCAACCTCTCGAAAGAGAACGAGCCCGATATCTGGAACGCGATCCGCCCCAACGCCCTGCTGGAGAACGTTACGGTGGACAAGAAAGGTAAGATCGACTTCGCGGACAAGTCCGTGACGGAGAACACCCGCGTATCGTACCCGATCTTCCACATCGAAAATATCGTGAAGCCCGTATCGAAGGCCCCGGCTGCCAAGAAGGTGATCTTCCTTTCGGCCGACGCCTTCGGCGTACTGCCCCCGGTTTCGATCCTGACGCCGGAACAGACCAAATACTACTTCCTCTCGGGCTTCACCGCCAAGTTGGCCGGTACCGAGCGCGGTATCACCGAGCCGACGCCGACCTTCTCGGCTTGCTTCGGTGCGGCGTTCCTCTCGCTGCATCCGACCAAGTACGGTGAGGAATTGGTAAAACGCATGAAGCAATCGGGCGCTACGGCTTACCTCGTCAATACGGGCTGGAACGGTACGGGCAAACGAATCTCAATCAAAGATACGCGCGGCATCATCGACGCCATCCTGGACGGTTCGATCGACAAGGCCCCGACCAAGACGCTGCCGGTATTCGATTTCAAGATCCCGACTGCACTTCCGGGCGTGGATCCCAAGATTCTCGATCCGCGCGACACGTACAAGAACGCCAAGGAGTGGGACGAGAAGGCGGCAGATCTGGCCGGTCGTTTCGTCAAGAACTTCGAGAAGTTCACCGGCAACGCCGAAGGCAAGAAACTCGTAGCTGCAGGTCCGCACCTCAAATAAGACGACGAGCCGACAAGCTATTTTCACAAAGAGAACGGTCCGGGGCTAACGCCCGGACCGTTCTCTTTGTCGCTCGACCGCACGATCACTCCTTCGGCAACCTATATTCGGACAGCCCTGCCCTACAAGCGGTATCGTGGAACACTATTTGCAACACCTTCTTATAATCAATCCATTATATTATGAAAAAAGTAATCCACAGAGCCGGCACACGAGGTCATTCCGACCACGGTTGGCTCGACAGCTACCATACGTTCAGTTTTGCTGACTACCACGATCCCGAGCGCATCCATTTCGGCGCATTGCGCGTACTCAACGACGATACCGTAGCCGGAGGAGAGGGTTTCGGCGCACATCCCCACGACAACATGGAGATCGTCTCCATCCCGCTCGAGGGCGAACTACGACATCAGGACAGCATGGGACATACTTCGGTGCTGCGCACCGGGGAAATCCAGGTAATGACGGCCGGAACGGGAATCATCCACAGCGAATTCAACAACAGCCCCGACCGTCCCGTCAAATTCCTCCAGATATGGGTATTCCCGGATCGACGCGGACTTCCGACCCGTTACGAGGAGATCACGCTCGCTCCGGCACGCACCAATGAGCTGCGCACGCTCGTGGCTCCCGAAGGCAATGGTTCCGAGCATACGGCCTGGATTCATCAGTCGGCCTGGTTCCACACTCTCGACCTAGAGAGAAATACCTATGAATACGCTATGCGCCGGGAAGGAAACGGTCTTTACGTCTTCGTCCTCGAAGGCGACGTAACGGTCGAGAACGAAAAGCTGGCCTCCCGGGACGGCATGGGTATTTGGGAGCAGAACGACATCACCCTCCATACGGACGGAAAAGCCAGCCTACTTCTGATCGAGGTACCGATGCGGTAATTACCCCAACCTTTCCCAAGAAAAATAGCGGCACTTCTTGGTGCCGCTATTTTTTAATTCATCCGCCCATTCGGATCAGAAAAACTTGACTTCCCGGCCTTCGATAGCCGTAAGCAGATTATTGGCCGCCGACGAAGCTCCGATACGGAACAATTCGGGCGTAAGCCACTCCTTGCCCAAAATCTCCTCGACGATCGTATAATACAAAGCGGCATCTTCGGCACTCCGGACACCGCCGGCCGGCTTGAAGCCCACCTTACGTCCCGTTTTCCGATAGTAATCCCGGATCGCCTGGCACATCACCACAGCCGCTTCGGGCGTGGCAGACACGTCGATCTTGCCGGTCGAAGTCTTGACGAAATCGGCCCCGGCGAACATCGAAAGCAACGATGCCTTGCGGATCAGATCGGGAGTTTTCAAAGCTCCGGACTCGATAATGACCTTTAACACGACCTCGGGACTCATCTCGGTACGAATCACCTCGACCTCGTTAGCGACCTCGTCGTAATGCCCCTCCAACATCTTACCCACGTTCAAGACGATATCGATCTCGTCGGCTCCGTTCTCGACGGCCATAGCTACTTCGAGAACCTTCACCTCGAGAAACGTCTGCGAAGAAGGAAATCCGCCCGCAACGCTCGTGATACGCATATCCGTACCATCGACCACCACACCGACCGTTTCGACGAACGGCGGATAGATGCAAATCGACGCCACATTGGGAAGATGAGGGAACTGTTGGTAAAACTTGACGGCTTTGCCGGCAAATTCCGTAACCGACTCCACGGAGTCCGTACACGACAGCGTGGTTAAATCCACCGCCGAATAACAGAGCTTGTAAACTTCCGGAGTATGGTTTCGTACCGCAGCTTTACGGATACGATCCATTTCCTCGGCCACCTGAGCCTCGCTCATTGCCGGCGCATATTCTTTCAAATGATTCGCGTATTCCATAACTTTCCTATTATTTACACAGACGGTTCGCCTTCAAAGCGCAAAACAAAAAGTCAATATCGAACCGTCCCCACATACATAAAATCCATAACAAGCCTCGTGCAAAACGCAACCTTCCATCGGAAAAAACACGACCGTTACCCGTTGTAAAATATCATTTCAACCCAGAAAGGCCCGTTTCCCAAACGATCAAAAGTGCTGCAAAGACAAACAAATAGAGCCGACACCAATTCGCTTTCGACAAAAATATAAAAAATTTAGATCTTTTTCATATTTCTTCCAATATACCGCAAATTTCGTGCGCATCCGATCCTACCCGGACGATCCGCGTCTGAAAATGTCCATCCCATCTTCAGGAACTCCCCGTTTCGGGCTCCGAAATCCGACGACCATCGCTTTAAGTCGCAAGCCGTATTTACGAACCGCCCCTTCCCAGAATCCTGTTCGAGAGGAGGCAATCGAACTTTACCAACCCGGAAAAGACGACCATCGCTCATGTAAGATCGAGCGATCTATCATCGCAAAATCCGATTATGTATCACAATTACCGATCCGATGCCGACCGACCTTCCTCAAAACCACCCAAAGGGAAAGGCGCAAGGTAGGGGCAAGCATTGAATAACGGCCCGCAAAGCTGTGAGCCGCCGCCGAAATCGACAAGAAAAACGATCTTGATACACGAAAGTATAAACTCCAAAAAAATGCAATTATATACTTTTTGGGAGCGTAGTTTTCCAAATCCCCTTCCCGGTAAAAGGATTCAGGGATGGTCAGCATTACAGACGCAGCCACGGACTGCGAACAAGCGTCCCCGGGTTCGATGCTTCAACCGTCGGACAAGGGGTACATGGAAAGACAAAAAATATCCGCACCGTTTCCGGTGCGGATATTTTTCATCGAATCCGAACGGATTAGAACTTCAGGCCCTCTTCGAAGAGTTTCTTGAAGTGGATATCCTTCATGGCTTTCTTCGCCATCTTCTCATCCTTCTTCACGGCGCTCTTCAACTGTGCCTCTGCCGTTCTCATATCGCCCTCTTCCGAAGCGATCACGGCACGCAGGTAATCGGCCTCTGCGCTCATATCCTTAGCGATAGCACGCTTTGCAGCCGCATAGTCCTTGTTCATCGTGTTAGCGATAGCGGCATTCATACCGTCGAGCTGCTTGGCAGCGTCGTTGTAGTTACCCTGTGCTGCATTGACCAGGCTCTTCGCCTTTGCATCAGCGCCCTTGGCATACTTCTGAGCCTCTGCCATATTGCCGTTCGCCAAGTTGGCAAGAGCCAGGTTGGTGTTCAGCGCCTCGGAAGCCTCGCCCAACTGAGCGGCCTTCTGGAAGCATTTCAAAGCATCAGCCGTGCGGCCTTCCTCCGTAAGAACGATACCCAGGTTGTTGTAAGCGCGGGCGTCGTTATACTTCTCGGCAGCATAAGCCAATACGATGTTCTTGGTAGCGTTGTCCTGTGCGATCGACTCCGCAACGAAGAGCAGCTCATTCAGGTTGAGCTGATCCAGCTTGCCAGCCTCGACAAGCGCCATCATCTCGGCGTCGGTCTTGCCCTCCAGATCGATGGTGTTCACGATCACCGAACGACGGAGCTGCGGCAGAATGTCTTTCTTCAGCTCGTTGAATACGGAAGACATGTTCTTGATCTCATCCTCGCGCTGCGTCGAAGAGGAGTACATGCTCAAAACTTGGAGAATCAGATCCTTGTCTTTGATGTTCGACTTCGAAACCAGCTCCTTGAAACCTTCCCAGTCCTCACCGTAAGCGGCAACGTCGATATCCAGACCCGAATTTTTCAGCAGTTTCGCAAGAACTTTGTCGCCCGATTCGCTACGCTCCTTCGACAGCGTGTCGTTGAACTTCACGGGACCGTCGGGAGAAGCATAACCCTTCACGGCAACATGCTGGGTAGCACGGTCGTTTTTCAGGTTCTCATCCACATTCGCCTGGAATGCCTCCAGATCGGCGTCTTTCAGCGCTTTCTTGGTTACGTTAGCCTTGTTGATCGCATAGAGGATCTCGGTCTTGTCCACGCTGGTAGTCACGCGTTTGTAGTCGCTCGGCAGAGCTGCCATCGCATCGGCGTAAGCCAGATCCTGCTGCAGGGTATTCACACCCTCGGCAACGACCAGACCGCACTCGCGTACGATTGCGGGGTTAGCCTCGAGCTCCTTGGCCTTCACGACCTTGCCCGTATTGGCATTAACCAGCGTAAACTCGTCGCTACCCGGACATTTAGCCTCGACACGCAACTGGAGTTCGGAAATCTGCATACGCTCATCGTAAGGGAACTCGACATGCATGGTGAACACACCGCCCGTCTTCTTATCAACGACCGTATAGTTCTCTTTCACTTTCGAACCCTGGAAGAATTTCGGAGTACCGGCAACTTCTCCGCCCTCGAATACCATCACCGGAGTAACCTTCACGATAGCTTTGGGGTTGAAGTACTTCACGGGGAACTGTGCCGTAATGTCGGCGGCAACCACACCGTTATTCAGTACCAGCACTTCAGGTGCACACGTCAGCGATACATCATCGCTGTTCTTTGCCATCTTCTTGAAGCAATTACAGCTCGAAAACGTCAAAGCAACGACCACGAGCAGCAAGCTCAATTTCATCAGCTTTTTCATAAACTAATCTTTTAAAAATTAAATGTTAAATCCTTTCTTTTTCTATTTATGCCTGTTTTATCTGCCCCACAAAAGCTACGGAGTAATGCAAATATAAAAATTATCTACAAACATTGTACAATATTCCGGCCAAAATTTCCGAACAAAACCGAAATTATCTCCGTAGCAGCGATCCGGACCCGCAGAGTTCTACTCCTTGTGCTCAGGACGGCGGCGCGGGCGATCGCCGCGCTCGCGCAAGAGCATCGTGGCGCAGCCCGAGGTCGGCGATGTATATAACGGCAAGGTTCGTTCGATCATGCCGTTCGGTGCGTTCGTCGAGATCATGCCGGGCAAGGACGCCCTGCTGCACATCTCGGAGATCGACTACAAGCGTTTCGAAACGATGGAGGAGACCGGCCTGAAAGAGGGCGACGAGATCGACGTGAAGCTGATCGGCATCGACCCCAAGACCAACAAGCTCAAATTGTCGCGCAAGGTGCTGCTGCCCAAGCCCGAAGGCTATGTGGAGCGCGAGCGTCGTCCCCGCGAAGACCGTCCCGACCGCGGCGAACGCCGCGAGCGCCGCGACCGTCCCGGACGCAAAGAGGAGTAAACAGACTGTCAATGTGCTTATTTCGGACGAAAAAGTATCGAAATAATGTCCGAAATATTGCACATTTACCAAGAGTTTTCTATATTTGCGTTGTTCAGCGGGTTGAATTCCGAAACCCGGACGCCCAAACGGCGTCTTGCGAATCGGAACTTCCGCGAAAGTAACAGGAAAAAGGCAAACATTTAAATAAACACATTAATTTTACGATTATGAAAAATCTAATGAAATTGAGCGTTGTACTCGTTGCTGCCGCACTGGCATTCTCGAGTTGTAATTGCTTCAAGAAGATGGCTAAGAACCGGGACGACATCAACCTGACCGTCACTCCTAAAAACACCATAATTACCACTTTAACTATAAGTATATAAA
>OQVH01001954.1_pt1 | contig 11752 bp, 9 predicted proteins | sample 1691641 | NCBI WGS metagenome assembly OQVH01 (sample SAMN03418286, study PRJEB22391) | human gut metagenome | biome: human-gut; feature: organic feature; material: feces | host: Homo sapiens | place: Italy | collected 2013-04
CTGGCTGCCGCGTCCCACACGTCCGCGCAACTGATGAAGCGAGGCCGAGCTGCCCGACTCCTACGTGCAGCAGCCCGCCGAGAAACTGCGCTTGTACCGGGAGCTGGATACGGCCCGCAACGAGGAGATGCTCAAGAGTTTCGAGGCCAAGATGATCGACCGCTTCGGTCCGTTGCCCCGGCCCGCTGCCGAGCTGCTCAATGTGGTCCGCCTGCGGTGGGAGGCCGTGCGGCTGGGTATGGAGCGCGTGAAGGTCAAAAACGGCTTGATGATCGTCCATTTCGTAGGCGACGACGATTCTCCTTACTACAAGAGCGATACGTTCATGGAGCTTTTGCGCAAAGTGACGCAGCGCCCCGACCGATTTGTTCTCAAGCAACACAATAATCGCCTGGCGATGACCGTTAGGGGGATTAAGGATGTCGCAGCGGGATACGAGGTGCTTAAATCTTTGTAGAAAGAGCTGGGGAGTATTTTTGATGTATGGACTTGCCCGAACGCGACCGATATGCCTCGTCTTTTTCCCGAAGTTCCTCCCTCGGGAGAGGGTCGGAGGACGGCATAACGCTCCGCAGGGTTGTGGGGTGCCGCCGAAATCGGTAAGAGAACGGTCGTGGTAACCGAAAAGTATATAACTGCTATAAAAACTGAATCCGGACGGTTGTGAACGATTCGTGCCGCAGTGAACTTGGAGAGCGGCCGTGCCGGACGGAAAGAACGAAGCAAAAAATTCAACGATGAACCTGACGATCGACATGGGTAACACGCGGGTCAAGTACGCTGTATTTGACGGCGGTACCGTCGTTTCCGACGGATGTTCGGAAGAGTTCGACGAAGCGGTGATAGATCGGATTCTTGCTGCTCATCCCGGTATTACGCAGGCTATTGTTGCGACTACGCGCGGTCCGGTCGATGACACCGTCGCGCTGGTGCGTCGCCGCATCGGGCGCTGTCTGCGGCTCTCACCGCAACTTCCTCTTCCCATTCGTAACGGTTACACTACGCCCGAAACTCTGGGTGAGGACCGTCTTGCGGCTGCCGTCGGCGCTGCGTCGCTCTACCCGGGCCGCAATCTGTTGATCGTGGATTTCGGGACGGCCATTACCATCGATCAGGTTTCTGCCGACGGGGTTTTCCGGGGCGGTAATATTTCTCCCGGCGTACAGATGCGCTTCCGGGCCTTGCACGATTATACGGCGGCGCTTCCCCTGTGTGAATCCTGTGAGGACCAGACGCTTTTGGGGCGTTCGACCGTCGAGGCGATCCGGCAGGGCGTGATGAACGGCATTGCCTTCGAAATCGAGGGGTATATCGCCCGGCTGTTTCCGGAAATCGATGCGTTGTCGATAATTTTTACCGGCGGGGATGCAAAATTCTTTGTTAAACGAATTAAAAATACGATATTTGCACATTGTGATTTGGTCTTTCTGGGGCTGAACCGAATTTTAGAGTATAATGCAAGTGAAGAAAGCCGCCGTTAAACTGTGCCTCGCGCTGGCCGTCATTGTACCGTGCATGGCATGGGGACAAACCAGCAGTATCAACGCTTTTTCACCGTATTCGATGTACGGTCTGGGTGAACTGCGGACCCCGGGAACGCTTCAGACACGTTCGATGGGCGGTGTCGGCGTCGGTATGCGTAATGCGGCTGCTGTCAATTTGCTCAATCCGGCGGCTTACAGTGCCGTGCGCCCCAAGTCGTTCCTTTTCGATTTCGGTCTTGAAGGGCAGTGCTTTTACAATTCCCAGAAATATTACGGGCAGACGCTCAATACAAGTTATTATACGGTCAATTTCCACGACATTGCGTTTCAGTTGCCGATTGCCAAGCATTTGGGGTTGGGCTTCAGCCTGACGCCTTACAGCAGCGTCGGTTACCGGATGAAACAGGAGGTGGACGACGATGAAATCTGGGGTAATATCGGCCGCGTGCAGTACCAGTGGGACGGCGACGGCGACGTGACGGAGGTGAAGCTCGGTCTGGGCTGGGAGATCTTCCGCGGATTCTCGATCGGAATAGCTGCCCAGTACTATTGGGGCGACATTCAGCGGATTTATAAAACCGCTATTTTGGAGAATATAACCGGAGGAGGTCTTATCGCAGACGCGACGGGAACCGAAACCTACAGCGTTTCCCGTTTTAAGGGACAGTTCGGCGTACAGTGGTCCCCGATCAGCAACCGTCGGCGTATTCTGACGATCGGTGCGACCTACGATATCGGCGGCGACTTGAATCCGAATGTGACGACGAAGGTGCAGACCGGCGATATTTTCAATACGGTCGCTATGGATATGGGAAATCGTCTGGGGCTCAAGCTGCCCCAGCAGGTTGCCGTAGGTATTTATTACAACACGCCTAAAATAGCTGTGGGGGCGGATTACGTCTATCAGGACTGGCGAAGCGGCAATTCTCGGTTGGTCGAGAAATCCGCAGCCGGTTTCGATGTGGCTTACCGGAACACGAATACGGTTAAACTCGGGGTCGAATACACCCCCAATAAAGCGGATGTACGCAGCGCATTGAAACGCTGGTCCTACCGGGCCGGAGTTCGTTATGGTACCTATAACCAGACTTTCGGCGGAGTGGATGTCAATGAATACGCCGTGACGCTGGGCGTCGGTATTCCCCTGACGGTGTTGGGCGGCATATTGGGTGCGTCGTCGGTCGATCTGGGTGTCGAAGTCGGCGGACGCGGCAGTTTCAAGGCGATCAACGAACAGGTGAGTCTGGTTAAACAGACCTATTGCAAATTTTCGCTGGGTGTGACATTGTTCGGTGATTATTGGTTCGTTCGTCCGAAATACGATTAAACCACACATAAAAAATAAATTATAAAGAAGAATATGAATCGCATGAAAATTTTGCTGTCGGCAGTATTGGTGTTCGCTGCGACAGCTTCGATCGCCCAGGATTTCAGTGACCCTCGGTACGCTCCGTGGGGAGATACGCCCGAACAGCGTAAGCAAAACATTCTGACGAGCAACCTGCTGAAGGAAGCTGTCGATACCCGCGATTACGACGCAGCCGCTGTTTATTTCCGTACGCTTGCACAGGAGGCTCCTTCGGCTTTCGAAGCGACCTTTATTCGGGGGGCACAGGTTTATTCGAACAAGGTGCAACGCGCACAAGACCTGAATGAGAAAAAAGCTCTGCTCGATTCGCTGATGATGATTTACGACCTGCGTGTACAGTATTTTCCTTCCAGTCCCAATTACGGTACGGCTTATGTCCTTGACCGTAAAGCTCGTGAATACCTGACTTTCAATCCTTCCGACCGGGAAGGCGTGCGCAAGTTGTATAAGGAGGCGATCGAAGCCGGTTTGCAGAGCGGTTATGCTGCGCTGCCGGATGTCGCATTGGTATATTTCAGCAATTTGTGCGATGATTATAAGATGGGCGAGGTCTATCCGGATGCCGTTTTGGATGAGTACGCTCGTCTGGCCCCGATTTTCGAGAGTGATGCTCCTGGAGTAAAGGAGGCGAAAACACAGTTCGATACTTGTTTTGCGGGTAGCGGTGCTGCCGATTGCGAGAACCTGGAGAAGATGTTCCGTCCGCGTATCGAAGCGGCTCCGGAGGATATGGAGTTGCTCAAGCAGACGGTTTCGCTGATGTCCCGTTCGCAGTGCAGTTCCGAATTTTTCCTTCAGATCGCCGAAAAATATTATGCGATGGAACCTTCTGCCCAGACGGCCATGATGCTGGCTCAAGGATTCCAAGAGCGGGGCGACTTCGCCAAATCGACTACTTACCTGCGTGAGGCGATTGCTGCCGAACAAGACGCCGTTCAGAAAGAATTGCTTCTGGTGCGTTTGAGTATGACCGAACTGGCAGCCAAGAATCCTACGGCGGCTGCAGTTGCGGCTAATGAGGCCAAGGCGCTGAATCCCAATAACGGTATGGCTTATTTCGCCCTGGCGCAGGCTTATGCGGCTTCGGCTGCATCTTGCTCCGGACTGGAGGGTCAGGCTATTTTCTGGGTCGCTTACGATACGATGACGCAGGCAGCCAACCTGCTTGCCAACGACGCCGATGCCGGCAATTTCGCTCAGACGGCGCGTGATGCGGCAGCAAACTACCGTCGCGGATTCCCGACTGCCGAGGAATGCTTCTTCAACGAATTGATGGAGGGTGCACGTTATACGATTACCTGCGGTCCGGCCCGCGGTATCGTGACGACCGTACGCCCCCGGTAGCGACATAGTTTGTACGAACGATGCTCCGAAGCATTCAACGATATGCACAGGTAGCACTTCTCATCGCGGGAAGTGCTATCTTGCTATATTCGTGCGACAAGGAGTCGGTGGCCGAAGAGCCTAACGATGAGGCTTTGATGACCGAGTACAGCGAGCATTTGACGATGACCAATACGGAGAACGGCCGGAAATCCTATGTTTTTACGGCTCCTTTGGTGGAAGGTTACTCTTTGGCAAAAGAGCCTTATCAGGAATTTCGCAAGGGCGTGGATATCGTGACATATCAGAAGGACAGTACCGGAGCGGTCGATGCTACGCTAACGGCTAACTATGCGATTCATTACGGGAATCGGAAATTATGGGAAGCCAAAGGAAATGTCGTAGTGAAAAAATCCAACGGACAGGAGCTCTACACCCAGCAGTTGTTCTGGAACGAGAAAACGCGCCGGATCTGGTCTAACGTCGATTCCAAGATCGTGGAAGAGAGCGGAAATTCCTACATCGTCGAAGGATTCGAGTCGGACGATCAGTTGAAAGACTGGAAATTTCGCCGAATCAAAGGGCGTATGTGGGTCAATATCGAGCCGACACGGGACGCGGATTCTACGTCGGTGAAACCCGTTGCGGACAATGTTTCCGCTGCGAAGGAGGCAGTTTCCGAACAGCCTGTCAAACCGGCCCGGCCGATACGGGGGAACGACCGGAAAATTCAACTGACTCCCGTAGAAAGTAACGATCGTTCCTTATGATAACTTCGGTGTTTATAATTCTGCTGATGTTGTTGCTTTCGGCTTTTTTTTCGGGGATGGAGATCGCTTTTACGAGCAAGAACCGCCTGAAACTGGAGATCGACCGGAAGCAGAGTCGGCTGTTCAATTTCATCGCCGACATTTTTGCCCGTCACCCCGGGCAGTACATCACGACGATCCTGGTCGGGAATAATATCGCCCTGGTTATCTATTCGCTCTATATGTCGCTGTTGTTGCGCTCGCTCGCGGCGGCAGTGGGTTGGACGGAGATCGCTCGCGGCGGGTCCGTCGTTCTGGAAACGGCGGTTTCGACAATCATCATCATCTTCGTCGCCGAATTTCTCCCGAAATCCGTTTTCCGGAACAGCCCGAATTTTTATTACCGCCTGTTTGCTCCTGCGATCTATTTCTTTTATCTGCTGCTTTTTCCGATCGCCAAGCTGACGACCTGGATTTCCCAGGGGATTTTGTGGCTGATGGGGCGTAAGCCGAAGGTTGCGATGATGGAGCCCATTTTCGACCGGACCGATCTGGCCAGCTTGTTCGAATCGGGGAAGCCGGAGGCGCAGCATGAACCGGATAATGAGATCAAACTCTTTCAGAATGCCCTGGATTTTGCCGATTTGCGCGTGAGGGATTGCATGGTTCCCCGTATCGATATGGAGGCGGTCGATATCGATGATACCTCGATCAAAGCGCTTACGGCGCGTTTTGTCGAGAGTAAGTATTCCCGTATTTTCGTCTGGAAAGAGAGTGTCGATAATATCGTCGGCTATGTCAATTCGAAGTCGCTGTTCCGGCATCCGACGTCGATCGATGAGGTGCTGATGGAGGTGCAATACGTCCCGGAGACGATGCCGTTGCAAGCACTCATGCAGCGGCTCATCCGTCATAAGAGCAATATTGCGGTCGTGATCGACGAGTTCGGCGGTACGGCCGGTATTATCTCTTTGGAGGATGTTCTGGAGCAGATTTTCGGCGAAATCGAAGACGAGCACGATGTGCCCGACCTTACGGAGAAACAGGTCGGCGATTCGGAATTTGTCCTTTCGTGCCGATTGGAAGTGGAATATCTCAATGAAAAATACGGGCTTGCCATACCCGAGAGTGACGAGTACGAAACGCTGGCCGGGTATATCATTTTCCGGTATGAAGGGCTGCCGGCGGCCGGAGAAACCGTGCGTTTCGAGCATCTTGAGATCAAGATTCTGCGCAGGACCCGTTCCCGGTTGGAGTTGGCGCGCGTGAAACGGTTGTAGTTTACGGGATATTTTCGACCGGTGAGGGGCAAGTGCGTTTTTTCGATATGCCGGATGCGGAAAATGACGAAAGAATTTGGTCGTTTATCATGGTTTTCAGAATATATTTATTATCTTTGAACACTCATTTTGAAACAATAAATTAAAATAGTTTATATGGCAAGTTTAAACACGTTACGGACCAGATTCGGTGTGGTTTTGTCGATTATCATCGCGTTTGCACTGCTGGCATTCATTCTCTCGCTTAAAACGGATATGGGACTTTCGGGTAACGACCCCAAGGTCGGTGTGATCGACGGTTCGAAGATCAGATATTCGGAATATATTGAGGTATACAACAACCTGAAAGACCAGAGCAACATCTCCGAAAGTAATGAAGAGCAGATGGATCAGTTGGCTGAAATGGCTTGGCAGACTCTGATTGCCAACCACGTGTACTTGCCCGGTTTCGAGAAGATGGGAATCTCGGTGACCGATGCCGAGCGTGAGGGACTTATCAGCGGCGAGTATTATTCCGGGACGATGGCTGCGGCTTTCACCGACCCCCGTACAGGACAGTACAGTGTGGAGGGTGTGAGTGATTTTATCGCCCAGGCAACCGGAAATCCCCAGATGCAATATATGTGGGGGGCTTTGGTCGGACAGGCTATGCGGGAGCGCGAAATCAATAAGTATAACGGCTTGGTCAAAGGCGGTGTATATGTCAATCGGCTGGAAGCGGAAGAAGGCGTCGATGCGCAGAATAAGACTTTCAGCGGTTCTTGGGTCGGCAAGCGTTATCACGATATGCCTGATTCTCTGTTCTCGGTTTCCGATTCCGAAATCAAGGCTTATTACAATAGCCATAAGGCCCGTTATGAGCAGAAACCTTCGCGCACGCTCTCTTATGTGGTGTTCGAAGTGGCTCCGAGTGCAGAGGATATGGCGACTTTGGAGAAGACCGTTCGGGAAGTCGGCGATGAATTTGCCGCGTCGGACGATCCGAAAGCATTTGCCAAGAATAACCGTTTCGGTAAAATTACAGACAATTATCGGTCGGTTGCCCAGCTTCTGGACGATGAGGCCGAAGCGCTGGCCAACGGCAAGCAGTATGGTCCCGTCCTGAAGAACGATACCTGGACGATGACCCGTGTCGTTGAAACTTTGAACGCTCCGGATTCCGTGGGCGTCCGCCATATTGTACTCACCTACGACCAACGCGACCTGGCCGACAGTCTGATGACGGCTTTGCGGCAAGGTGCGGATTTCGCACAGGCGGCTCGTACCCATTCGCTCTATATGCAGGATGCCGGAAATGGAGGCGATGCGGGCGTGATGCCTTTCTCTGCATTCCCGGACGAGCTTTCGGGACTTCTTTCGACGGCTAAGCAGGGGGATATTCTCCGTGTCGAAGTGGGTGACGTTATTCAGATTTTACAGGTTTATCGTCTGGACAAACCTTCGAAGCACATGCGCCTTGCGACGATCACTTATCCTGTTGAGGCTTCGTCGGCGACCCGTCGCAATGTGCATAGTCAGGCAAGTCTTTTCTCTGTCGAGGGCAAGGGTTCTGTCGATGCGTTCAACGAGGCAGCGAATAAGGGAAACCTCACTCCTCGTGAAGCGAAACTCACGCAGGGTGACCGTCTGCTGCAGGGACTGGCTGATTCGCGTGAATTGGTGCGCTGGGCATACGATGCCAAGGTGGGCGCGATTTCCGAGATTTTCCCTGTGGGTGATGACTATGTGGTCGCAGTGGTAACTGAGATCGACAATGAGGATTATACGCCGATCGAGAAAGTAGCGAACAATATTCGCCAGACGCTTATAACCGATAAGAAGTTTGAAAAGATCGTCAGCGAAATGAAGGGTTCGACTATCGAAGAGGTCGCCCAAAACCTTGGTACCGAAGTCGTTCCTTTCGAAGATGTCCGTTACGGATCGTTCTTTATCCGTAACATGGGTGTCGAGCCTCGTGTGATCGGAGCGATTACCGCAACGGAGCAGACGAATACGCTGTCCGAGCCGGTCAAGGGAAATGTAGGTGCTTATGTTTTCGTGGTGACGGATATTCAGGAGGCGGAAACTCCGCAGAGTATCGAAGCTGAAAAGGTACGTGCCGAGGCGTCGTCGCAGGGGATGATTCAGCGTCGTCTGTTCGATTTCCTGGAGCAGATGTCGAATGTGGAGGACTTGCGCGGCAAGTATTTTTAACCGTTACCGGTAGATTTTTTCCGGAATAGTTCCGGCCGAAAAAGAGGGATGTAGCTTATACATTCCTCTTTTTTATTGTCGTTATTGCGATGGCATAGGGGGATGACTTCTCTTCTTAAAAGCGATAAGAGCCGGTTTCCTGAATTCTCTTCTGTGAGGTGCTCGGAGTGGTAGTCCGGCCAATCCGCCATTCTCTTTTTCCGCATCTTCGAAATGTCCGTGATTTTATCGTATATTCCGGAAGTCTTTGGGGCTGGGGGAGGAGAACGACGGTCTCGGCAGTCGAGTTTCTTTCCGGATAGGTGTTTGCGGTATGAAATCGGCTGTTTTCGAGAGTCGGGGAGGGAGGATATTCGCTGTCTGTCTAACGGGAAATATGGCCTACAAACATAATTTGTAGGGTTTGTGGAAATGGCACTGTGACAGCATGTATTCGGTCGTTGTTTGAGATCCGCCGCTGTATTTGCGCGGACTCTGGAGGTGAGGCCGGCGATGGAATTATGAAGGTCGATGGCAAAGTTCTTTTTCGGTCGGCCGGTTCGCTTACCCCATTAAAAAGCCCCGCATCTTTTGATGCGGGGCTTTGATAATAACAGAGGAGTGATCCGGATTATTTCTGCTCGTCGAGCAGGATCTCCATGATCTTGATCGCTGCGGTCGCAATCGGGGTACCGGGGCCGAAGATGGCGGCGGCACCGTCACGATACAGCTCATCGTAATCCTGTGCCGGGATCACACCGCCGACGATGACGATGATATCCTCGCGGCCCAGTTTCTTGAGTTCGGCGATGATCTGCGGAACGAGCGTCAGGTGGCCGGCGGCCAGCGACGATACGCCCACTACGTGAACATCGTTCTCGACAGCCTGTTTGGCTGCCTCCTCGGGAGTCTGGAACAACGGACCCATATCGACATCGAAGCCGATGTCGGCGTAACCGGTCGCAACGACTTTGGCGCCACGATCGTGTCCGTCCTGACCGAGTTTGGCGATCATGATGCGCGGCTGGCGGCCCTCCTTCTTCGCGAATTTGGCAACCAGTTCCTTCGCGTGTTCGAATGCGGGATCTGATTTCACTTCTGAACTATATACACCTGAAATGGAACGAATAACTGCTTTGTAACGTCCTACGACCACCTCGCAGGCATCCGAAATCTCGCCCAGCGAAGCGCGTACCTTGGCGGCCTCGATAGCGAGTTCCAGCAGGTTGCCCTTGCCGGTCTTGACGCATTCGGTGATGGCCTCGAGCGCCTTCTTCACGGCTGCTTCGTCGCGGTTCGCACGCAACTCCTTCAGACGCTTGATCTGGCTCTCGCGTACGGCCGTGTTGTCCACAGCCAGAATATCGATCGGTGCTTCGTGATCCAGACGGTATTCGTTTACGCCGATGATCTTCTCGATGCCCGAGTCGATGCGGGCCTGCTTGCGGGCTGCCGCCTCCTCGATACGCATCTTCGGAATACCGGTTTCGATGGCCTTGGCCATACCGCCCAGTTTCTCGACCTCCTCGATACGCTCCCAAGCCTTGTGGGCGATCTCGTTGGTGAGGGTTTCGATGTAGTAGGAACCTGCCCAGGGATCCACTTCGCGGCAGACGTTGGTTTCCTCCTGGATGTAGATCTGGGTGTTACGGGCGATACGTGCCGAGAAGTCCGTCGGCAAGGCGATCGCCTCGTCCAGTGCGTTGGTGTGCAGCGACTGGGTGTGGCCCAGAGCGGCGCCCATCGCCTCGATAGCCGTACGTGCTACGTTGTTGAACGGATCCTGCTCGGTGAGCGACCAGCCCGAGGTCTGGCTATGCGTACGCAGGGCCAACGATTTCGGGTTCTTGGGGTTGAATTTTTTGACGATCTTCGCCCAGAGCATACGTGCCGCACGCATCTTGGCGATCTCCATGAAGTGGTTCATACCGATCGCCCAGAAGAACGACAGACGGGGTGCGAAAGCATCCACCGACATACCGGCTGCAACGCCCGCACGCAGGTACTCCAGACCGTCGGCCAGCGTGTAGGCCAACTCGATGTCGGCCGTGGCGCCTGCCTCCTGCATATGGTAGCCGGAGATCGAAATCGAGTTGAACTTCGGCATGTTCTTCGAGGTGTATTCGAAGATGTCGGCGATGATCTTCATCGAGAATTTCGGCGGATAAATATAGGTATTGCGCACCATGAACTCCTTGAGGATGTCGTTCTGGATCGTACCCGACAGTTGATCGAGGGTGCATCCCTGCTCCAGACCGGTCACGATGTAGAACGCCAGGATCGGCAGCACGGCGCCGTTCATGGTCATCGACACCGACATCCGATCCAGCGGAATACCGTTGAAGAGCACCTTCATATCTTCTACCGAGCAGATCGACACGCCGGCCTTACCGACGTCGCCCACTACGCGCGGGTGATCGGCGTCGTAGCCGCGGTGTGTCGCCAGGTCGAATGCCACCGACAGACCCTTCTGTCCGGCAGCCAGGTTGCGGCGATAGAATGCGTTGGACTCTTCGGCCGTCGAGAAACCGGCGTATTGGCGGATGGTCCAGGGACGCATCACGTACATCGTCGAGTAGGGGCCGCGGAGGAACGGTGCGATACCTGCCGCATAGTTCAGGTGCTCCATCTCCTCCAGATCCTTTGCCGAGTAGGAGCCCTTGACAGGTATCTGCTCGGCAGTCAGCCACGGTTCGGTTTGGCCGCAGCCTTTCGAAGCGCAGCAGCTCTTCTGCTCGCCTCCGTCATATGTTAAATCTGAAAATTTTGCTCTCATAATACTCTTCGGGATTAGATGCCCAGCTCTTTAAGGTAATACTTCAGTGTCTCCAGCACGTTCGACTTAACGTGGATGAAGTTTTTGATCCCCTGTGCCTCGAGGTCGGCCATGCAGGCCGGTGCGCCGGCCACCACGAAGATTGCCTTGTCGCCGATCATTTTGGCTGCTTCGGGAGCGAGTGTCGCATAATCGTCATCTGCGGCGCAGATCACAACGATGTCGGCTTTGGCGTCGAGTGCCGCTTTAACACCCTCTTCGAGGCTCTTGAAGTAAGTGTTGTCCTGTACGCGGATGCCGGCGCAGGCGAAGAAGTTGCAGGAGAACTGGGCACGGGCACGGGCCATAGCCAGGCTGCCGCAGGTCAGCATGAACGCTTTGGGCGCCTTGCCGCTGCGGTCCACGTGCAGACGCATGGCTTCGAATGCCATGGAACCACGGTAGGGAGCCAGCGTGTTGCCTTCGCTCACGGGGCGGGTTACGGCGGCTTTCAAAGAAATTTATTCAAGTTCATGCCGCCGCTGTTGTTCCTGTTCCTTTGCAACGGTCAGCAGCGCATCCACATTTTGCTTGACGGTCTCGTATTCCTGGGCTTCGGC
>OQVH01001955.1_pt1 | contig 11750 bp, 7 predicted proteins | sample 1691641 | NCBI WGS metagenome assembly OQVH01 (sample SAMN03418286, study PRJEB22391) | human gut metagenome | biome: human-gut; feature: organic feature; material: feces | host: Homo sapiens | place: Italy | collected 2013-04
TTCGTCCTGCACCAGCCAACCTTTGTCCTGAAACATCCGGAAATTCTCAGCAGCCTTGTCATACACCTTCGCATCATGCTCGTCTGTACCTGCCGGAAAGTCTATTTCCGGTTTGATGATATGATAAAGTGATTTTTCATTACCCTTTGCTTCTTCACGGGCTTCTTCCGAATTAAGCACAAAGGAAAACTATTATGCGACTTGCTCCACCAGTTCTTTCGGAGGGCGGATGCCTTTGAAGGGTTTTATTATAGCCATAGAATATTAGATTTATAAGTTATAAATACTTATTTATTTACGCGAAACTTTTCGCAACCATCTTTCAGGAAACCCACAATCTGCCTGGCAGCTGCAATACCGGCATTTATATTCGCTTCGGCAGTTTGGGCGCCCATTTTCTTCGGTGTAGAGAAATAACGACCCGGAAAATGGTCAGCAAATTCGGCATGATGTACAGGCATAATGTCAGTAACATATTCCAAATCAGGACGGTCATTCATCAGACGCAGCAAGTCGGCTTCATTAATAACTTCCTTGCGTGCGGTATTAACCAGCAGACCGTTTTTAGGCATTTTGTCTACCAGATCATAATTGATAGAATTCTTTGTTTCAGGAGTAGCAGGAATATGCAGAGATACAATATTACAAGTAGCATACAATTCTTCGGTAGATGCAACCGCCTTCACACCGTCTGCTTCAATAACCTCTTTCGGACAATAAGCATCGTATGCATAGATGTCCATACCAAAGCCTTTGGCAATACGAGCTACATTACGTCCCACATTACCGTATGCATGAATACCCAGTTTCTTACCTTTCAATTCAGTACCCGAAGCACCGTTATACATATTGCGGACAGCCATCACCATCAACCCGAAAGCTAGTTCGGCCACAGCATTGGAGTTCTGTCCCGGAGTATTCATTACACATACATTGTGAGCCGTAGCAGCGTCCAATACTTCAGCATCAATTACATCACTACGGATAATAATGGCATCGGCATCTTTAACCGCTTCCAGCAATTTTGCCTTTTCTCCATATTTCTCCAATAATGCCAGTTCATAACCTGCTGCTTCTATCTCTTTGCGAATACCGTCTACTGCAATTTTAGCAAACGGTTTATCTGTTGCTACTAATACTTTCATGGTCTTATTTGTATTAATAAATAAGGACGTACTCACAGCACGCCCTTATTCTTATAAATCAATTAATGAAGTTTCTCGAATTCTTGCATGCAATCTATCAAAGCCTGAACACTTTCTTTCGGCATGGCATTATAACAAGATGCACGGAAGCCACCCACAGAGCGATGACCTTTAATACCTACCATACCTTTTTCGGTTGCAAACTTCAGGAAGTCTGCTTCCAAATCTTTGTATTCATCATTCATAACGAAACAGATATTCATATAAGAACGGTCCGCCTTATCCGTTACTGTACCACGGAACAACTTGTTACGGTCAATTTCCGCATACAGCATTTCGGCTTTCTCTTTGGCACGCTTCTGCATTTCTGCCACTCCACCGTTAGCCTTAATCCAGCGCAAAGTCTGCAACGCTGCATAGTACGTCCTTATTTATTAAACGCTGCATAGATAGGAAGAACAGGAGGTGTATTGAACATAGAACCTCCGTCCACATGGGTCTGATAGTTCAGCATAGTAGGAATATAGCGTGATACCTTGCCCAAAGCATCATTCTTCACAATAACGAAAGTAACACCGGCAGGAGCCAGATTCTTTTGTGCACCGCCGTAAATGCAGATATATTTAGAAACATCAATCGGACGAGAGAAAATATCAGATGACATATCAGCAATCATAGGAACCGGAGAGTCCAAATCCTCATGAAGCTCCGTACCATAAATTGTATTATTGGTGGTGACATGGAAGTAATCCGCATCGGCAGGAACAGTATAATCTTTCGGGATATACGTATACGTTGCTTCCGCAGAAGATGCCACTTCTACGACTTCGCCAAACGCTTTCGCTTCCTTTATTGCTTTCTTCGCCCAAACACCGGTATTAAGATAAGCAGCTTTCTTTTCAAGGAAGTTGAAAGGCACCATACAGAATTCCAAACTGGCGCCACCACCCAAGAACAGTACCGAATACCCTTCAGGAATGTTTAACAATTCCTTGAACAAAGCGACTGCTTCGTCTACCACAGGCTGAAAATCTTTAGCACGATGACTGATTTCCATCAAAGAAAGCCCGGAGCCATTAAAATCCAAAATAGCCTGAGCTGTTTTCTCTATAACCTCGCGAGGCAAGATAGATGGTCCCGCATTGAAATTATGCTTTTTCATTTGAAGTTAGTTTTGGTTATACAATTTGTTTATGTCTTACATTTGCGAATTTACACATTATTTTCAGCTTTCCAAAAAAAACGCTAATAAAATTACGATTTTCCACATAATTTTCTTTCAAATTAGTTAAATCTATTTTTTAATGCTTTCATTTTGTAAGCTATACTCCAACAAACAATGATTTAAAGCATATAAAAATAATCTTTTAGAATTATTCGTTCATTATTAGGAGTTGTAAAATGACATAATGACACTATTTTGCTTCTTCTATCAGCGTTTTCACCCCTTTTATTTTCTCATTCTGTATCAAATTAAGTGTTTGCTTTATCTTTTTGCGAGATACTGCGGCAAACGAATAATGGTCTTTCACATCAATCCGCCCAATTTCATCTTTATTCAGGTTACCTTTTTTAAAGAGAAACCCTACAATATCTATCTTATTGATTTTATCTTTTTTGCCCTTTCCTATATATAAGGTCACAAATTCGGGTAATGACGGCTTGGGAGTCACTTCGGGTAAGAGGAATTCTTCAGGGACTTCCGTCAAGTATTCAGGGAGCATTTCTTCCTGATGGAGTAGAATATAAGAATTTCCTTCAGCTTCCCAACGGGCTGTCCGGCCGTTACGATGGATGTATCCGTCTTCATTGACCGGGAGATGGTAATGAACCACATTTTCTATCTCGGGGATATCCAGTCCGCGGGCGGCAAGGTCTGTGGATATCAAGACATGGCAACTACCGTTACGGAATTTATACAATGAACGTTCACGGTCATCCTGCTCCATACCGCCATGAAAAATACCACATTGGAATTTTTTGGATTGAAGATACTTCCCTACCCGCTCCACACTTTCACGATGATTACAAAATACTAATGTAGAGCGACTGCCCAATGTACACAGCAATTTATACAATGTCTCCAGTTTATCTTTTCCGGGAGAGAGCACTTTATATAAATGCAAGCGCTGCACTGTTTGTTCCTCGGTATTCAAGAAATTCAACTTAATCGTTTTGTTCAGACCCGTAAATTGAGGAATCTCCTCGGCATCGGTAGCCGAAAGTAAAAAACGCCGCTTCAAACGGGGCAACTGCCCGATAACGGTAGCCATTTCTTCTTGAAAACCAAACTCCAGACATTTATCAAACTCATCAATGACTAATGTAGTCACTGTTTCTGCATCGATATTTTGTTTCGAAAGATGGTCATTCATACGCCCCGGAGTACCTATGACGACCGAAGGCTGCACTCCTTTGATAGTACGGTGCTCTTCCATGGCAGGGCGTCCGCCATAGCAGCTCATAGCTTTGAAAGGAGTTCCCATGGACTTGAACACAGTTTCTATCTGCAAAGCCAATTCGCGTGAAGGTACTAGTACAAGAGCCTGCACACCTTGTATATCCGCTTTCAAGGTCTGTACCAGCGGAAGGAGAAAAGCCAGTGTCTTACCCGAACCGGTAGGCGAAAGAAGCACTAAATCTTGGGCTGATTGATAGGCTTCCTTAGCAGCCTCCTGCATCGGAGTAAGTTCTTGTATCTTCAAATTATGAAGTATATCCGAAAGTTCCATGAATATCTCTTTTTTTAATCAATATGCAAAGATACGGATAAGAAGTCAGTTTCCATCAAAACGAAAACAGCTTTTAAGAAAGCTACCTAAATCATGACATGCCCGTCATACTAAAAGGGGAGACTCTCCTTATAGTTTCTGAAGCTTTTACCAAGCCCAATCGTCAGCACTATAAGTAGCTTCTACAGTCTTCTCTATCTCATTAGGCAGGTTACAGAAGAAGTCGATACCAGTTTCGTACTCCAAATTTTTAATAGAAACGGCATAAACCATAAATTCATCTTTTCCAGGTTTTTCTGGCAATAATTCAGAATGAGGGACTAAAAAAGCGATAGTATGATAAACCCCTGCCTTCTCGCTCAACAGAGCCATGTAATAATAGCTGGGGCAAATGAGTCCGCCAAGTGTCAGCCCGTCGGCATTGGTGGTGGGATAAAGCCCGTCATTGGCTTTCTTCACACCTGTGAAATTGGTAAGCAAACGGTCAGTAGTACCACCTTTCACGACATAAAGTTTGTCGTATGTGCCATTGATGGTGGAACGTCCCCAAGTCTGCACCTGCTTCTCAAGAGCCGCCCAATACTTTTGATTGAAACTCCCTATCTGTGGCGAGATATTACTGTAGTAGAAGGTCTGCTTATTGGCACTTTTACTGTACACACGGTCTTCGCTGGCACAAAGATGCCCCTTGTCGTACCCATCGCTCTTATGCATGGATTCAGTCACCTCCACGCTGTTGTCAATATTGGGGTCGTCTTGATTCCACTCGTTGGCACGCTTCACGTTGTCTTGCGCAGTAATCGGGTCGAAACTGAATGCCACCCAAGCCGAATGCTTCTTGGAAGCGATGTATTCCAAAGAGAAATTGAGTACCTGCCCGGCACCTTCCTCATCAGACACGCCTGCATAGTATTCAATATATTGATTGGTTGCATTGAGAGCTGGGATTTCAAGATTGTCTGCTTTATTGTTATCAGCAATATTGGCATTTTTCACATCTATATCCTCAGAAGCCACATACTCTATGCCCACTTCATTACCGTGAATATAGGCCACGCGGAGCTTGCCCATCTGATAATGATTGTAGCGGTTGAAACGCACCCAATAGCACGTAGAGGGTTTCACCTCAACGCTTTCGCTGAAAGCATCGGCAGACGGAACAACAGTAAGCCCTTCCAGCGACTCACTATTAACAGGAGCAAATGCGTAATTACGCCCGGTAAAAGCTTTGGACTGGATATAGAAAGGGGTGCCGATAGCCTTGGGCTTATACACGTTGAAACCATTGTCGCTCGACTCATAGCCCTTCATCACGTAAGTATCCGAACCCTGCTCGGTAGGTATTATCTCGGGAATGAGCGAAGCCTCTGAAGAATCATCACATCCAGCCAGCCAAATTCCGACCAGCAAAAGAAATAAGTAAGACAGTTTTTTCATCTATGTTTCTAAATTTGATTTTACGATACTAAGAATGCAAATGTGGTAATGGACAGTAAAGTCCATTACCACATTGTCTATTGCACAACCTCAGGAATTATTCCTTCACCACAAAGTTACTCATGTAGAATGTAGGAGCAAATCCAGGATCAGTATTACTTGCATAACGGAATGCCACATATACTTTCTTGCCCACATAGTCAGCCATGGAAGTACGCATTTCGATCTCTTTAGAGCTTGTAGGCCACTCGAACGACAACGGATCACTCCAAGCCGCTCCCTGCAATGCTGCAATCTTCTCTTCCTCAGTAGCAGTAGAAGCCGCAGGGATATAATTTTCGGACACATGTACAGACACTGCGTTCTCAATTTTGCCTCCATACAAATAGTCTGCCGAAGCAGTGAATACCATCTGTGGGGCAATAGCTTCGGTAAGATCTACCTCACCGGTTACAAGCCATGCCTCCGTATCGCGGTTACGCTGATAATAACCGCTTGCCTTGATACGGGTATAACCTGCACCTGCACTCCATACATAATTCATGCCATCAAGCTTCACATTCACAATCTGGGCATCGTTATGAAGTTCACCAGCAAAGTCATTGCTATAATACTCTTTTGCTTCCATCCATTTGCCGTCAGTCTTCAGGAATGCCATTTCAGCAGTTTCCGTTTCGGTATTCTTCTTCACCCATGCAGTGCCATCGAAGCCATATTCATCGGCCATCACATCATACTCCTTATTTCCGAAATAAACTACTGCCTTGACATCCCCGCTCTGTGCGTAAGGGAATGCATTCTTCAGATAAACGGGCAATACGGCATCAGCATCGCTCAAATAGTCCGAACCGGTAGAAACATAATCGGCAGGTTGCATCACACGGATACCGATACTTGCGCTTTCTTCGTAGGCAATCCAAGCCGAACCGTCATACTGGTAGAGAGCAGAAGCATTTGGCTTCACGTCTGATGCACGGGTAACGGCACGAGCTGGCATTTCAGCTTCTGATTCAGGAATCTCCTTATAAATATCCACACCCTCATAATACCCTGATACGGTACTTGTAAGTGACATATTCTTAAACTCTACAGTAGGCGCACACTCTGTAGTACTCTTATAACGGAAAGCAATGGCTATCTTCTTGCCCTCGTAAGCACTCAGGTCAATATCACCGGAATTTACATAATTCCAATTCTTGCCTTCCGGCCATTGAGGTACATTCAGAGCCTTCCATTCAGCAGTAGCCACATCATCCACATAATCTTCCGAAGCCAGCAATTCAATAAAATCAGCACGATTGTTACCATTCAAGAAATTAATGGCAATATCTACCTTAAGAAGAGGAGCCTTCGCTTTTGCTAAATCTATAATAGGAGAAACCACCCATGCTTCCGATTCAAAATCGCTATCTCCTACATGAGCACTACCCTTCCAACCATATTTACCATCCACCTTCCATACATTAGTTAACGTGCCGGTAAGTTTCACATTTTGAGTAGTGAAACCGCCCTCGTTTCCATTGAACGACTCATTCATATAAATGCCCAACGTAGCATTCGGATAAGAACCGTATGAATAAGAGTTTCCTTTTTCATAGAAATTCAGCTTGATGATTTTGTCCTTTTCCACATTTTTTACATCAAATGCCTTACGGTCATAGTTGTAAGCAAAGCTCCAATCCCCACCCTCGGGTATGGAAGTACTGATGTTGAAACTGTTAAACGTACCACTCTGATAGATGAACTTGCCATCCGGACGTTGCATAGTGAAACCTTTTTCCGTAGGAGTAAGTGTCATGATATGATTGGACACATCGCTGGTGATGAAACCATCCGCAATCTCTACCGGTTCACCCTCCATATAACCATACGTCTTATCCGGGTCTTTGAACTGACCGAAAGGAATCCAAGTATTGTCCTTCGTCGGAGCCACAATGACATAATTACCTCCTTCGGCATCAATAGAAGTTACTTTCTGGTATACCATTTTCACTGCACCGCCGCCTGTACTGGGCTCGGTCTCCGACCAAGCGTAATTCACTTGGCACACATCTCCCGTCTTCGGGTTCTTGATACCTTCCTTCAACAAAGCAGGAAGCTTCTTCAACGTAGAAGGGGTGAGATATTTCACTACCATGCTTTCCCCCCATACTGTAGCGTAATTGTCAGAAGTAAGATCGAAAGTCTGAGCTTCGTTTATCTTCGAGAGATATTCAGGTTGCTCCTTGCCGATATTGTACTGCACCAGCACCTTGGAACCATCTGACAGATATGCGTAGAGCGAATCGACAAATGCAGGCAGATAATCTTCAGGAGCTACCATATCAGTAAACATCTTGGTTTTACCCAGCTGGTTCAATGCCGTAAGATAAGTCTGCCCCTCGGGATCCTTGGCGAGAGCTATCCCTTGGTTCTTCGGCATAGAAGCTATTTTGCCATAATGGGCATCAGCCAATACGAGGGTATCGGTACTGACATCCGTGATGGTTTCTTTTTCATCAAATCCGGGGAAATTATCCTCGTTATAATCGCAGGCCCCAAGTGCAAACAGCGAAGCCAATGCGGTTCCTAATAATATATGTTTTTTCATAAATATGTTCGCTTAGAAATTCAACTTCAATCTTACAGTATAAGTACGTCCCCAACCATAGATAACACGTGTGGCCGTCTCCCAGTCATGGTTACTTCCATCGCGTGCATCGGCTATGTACTCTTGGTTGAACAAGTTGTTCACATTGCCGCTCAGTGTAGCACGAATCTTACCGAAGTCAAAGGTATATCCTGCACTTACATCAAATGTGCTCCATGAAGGAATCTCCCAAGGTTTTTCCACCACGTAAGCCTCTTTTTGAGTGGCTTGGCTCGCATCAATGTCATAATCGGCATAATTGCGTGCAAAGAAGTTCCAGTCTGCATTAAGACGCAAGCCTTTCATTGGGCGGAATGTCACTCCCAAAGCAGCTGTAGTCTGAGCAGAACCGCCCACCTGTACATTATCCATTTCAATGGTATACTTGTACTGATCTACATTACTCATATCTGTCACCACTTCACCACGGCTATTCGCCATAATCTGGCCTTCAGTATTCATCATGAAGCCTTTCGCTGTCCCATTCCAGCGCCAGTCTCCCCAAGAGAACATACCGTTAACTTCCATCCAGCGGAAAGGCTTGGCAATAAAGTCAAGCTCTATACCCATGTGGTTAGCCTGCGCACCGGTCATGTTCATTGTCCAACGTTGAGAAGCCCCGTTTACGTCTTCATAGGATCCGGTATCATATAAAGCCTTGTCTTTCCACATAGTATAATAGGCGTTTACATTGGCTGAGAAATACTGGCTACGATATCCATAACCTAATTCGAAAGAGTAAACTTTCTCATTCTTAGCATCAGGATTACGTTCATGTGAACTCTGAGAATTGATGAAGGTATTATCAAAAATAGGAGCACGGCTGATAAATCCGGTATTGAAGAATACGTTATTGTAATCATCAAGGTTGTAATTCAAACCAGCTTTCACATTGCCTCCCAAATAATGTTTCTTCGAAGACAGCTGTTTGTCACCACTATAATAGAAACGGTCTTTACGCCAATAACTGGTATTTGTAAGACCACCTGAAACAAATGCACTCACTTTATCTTTATTATACTCCAATTGGGCAAAACCACCTTCGTACATCACAAAACCGTCGTAGTCACGACGAATCACATCTCCTACTCCCAACTTCTGGTTTACCCAGGAGGTGACTCCACCATTCACACTATTCTCAGCCAATACACTCTTACGGTTATAAGAGTCTACATAATACTGCCCTCCAAAAAGATCGGTAATGACATTCTTGTGCAAACCTTTATAATAGCGGAAGTCAATACCACCATAGAAATCAAAGTAATCACCAAACTTAGTGGTATAAGTAGAAATCAATCCTGTCCAGAAATGGTCGTTCGAGGCTTTGTTCATAATCATCAGCGAACCTTTATAACCGGGCATTCCACTCACATTCACCGGATTAGTATAGTTATCTGCATTGAGCTTATCCACAGCATCATAATCAAAAGTACCATCAGGACAACGGAACTGAGTGTTCACCGTACCATCACTGGCCGTACCGTACCAAGAGCTGGTGTACCCCGTTACCCCCGTACCACTATAGCCCGCACCAGTACCGATAGACATATAAGCTGCTGTACTGAGGCTTGACTTATGGTTGATTTGCCACAAATGATTAAGAGACATCTGGGGCTTATGGTATTCGTTACGTGAAGAGTTCATCACTTGTCCATTGCGATAACCGAAAGTAGAATTGTAACGATAGGGACTTTCCTCACCCATCCATTGTTTTACACGCTGATACTCCTTGATATTCAAACCATTTGCCATATTACGCTGATTATGCCACTGAGGTGCTCCAAAAGCTGTAAATGAAAGTTGATGGTTGTCATTGATACGTTTTGCAATACTCATGAACCAAGTGTAGGCCTCGGATTCCGTACCTTGAATATAACCGTCGCGTTTATCTCTGGCACCCAATAAAGTAAAGGCCCAACCATCTTTTGTCAGACCGGAAGAGACACTGAACATCACTTTACTGTAGCCGTCATTACCCATGCCGTAAGAGATGAAGCCGCCTTTCTTGGCATCAGTAGTCTTGGTTATAATGTTTTGTGAGCCACCTACTGAAGGAGTTGACACCTTGCTGGCACCAAGTCCACGTTGTACCTGAATACTGCTGGCCACATCAATCAAACCACCCCAGTTACTCATGTATACTTTCTGGTTTTCCATTCCGTTCATGGGTACACCGTTAATCATCATAGCCACATATTCTGACTTAAAACCACGAATCTTTATGTTGGAATCACCAAAGCCACCTCCCTCATTAGAAGCATAAACACCCGGAGTAGATTTCAAGATTTGCGGTAACTCCTGAGAACCTATCTTATCTTCAATAAATACGGGGTCGACAGTAGATACTGCAACCGGAGTCTTGCGTGCCACAGCAATAGACGATGTAATCACTACGTCCTTCAGCATCACAGCATCCGGTTCCATTGGGATAGCACCCAAATCCACAGAAGCGCCCTTCTGCGTAATCTTCTTCTTCTGGTCTTTATAACCCACGTACTTGAATAGTAATGTCGCATTCGAAGCAACGCTTTGCTTGAAATAGCCATCAATGTCGGTCACCGATCCTTGTGTAGTACCTTCCACCATGACGGCGGCACCCACTAACGGTTCACCTGTTTCTGAATCAACAAGCTGACCTCTCACTGTAGTCTGAGCAAATGCAGCGGCACTAAATACCGACAACACTGCAACCAACAGGAATTGAATTAGATGTTTTCTCATAATTCTGTTTTTTGTTAATAGATAGTGTTAATTAAACATTAATTTATGTTTTAAGTCGCAAATATAACTAATAAAAACGAGATTAATGTTATATTTATGTTACATTTTTTGAAGGTAGAAAGGCTTTTTTGAGATATTTTTAAACAAAAAAAGCCCTGCATTCTACAGCAGGGCTTTCGTATTGTCAACAAGTAAAAGAATATACTTTCAAATTCGCACCGAAATCAATCATTCATGAGCTTTCTATAACGTACACGGGTGGGTTCTTCTTTCCCAAGACGTTTCTGTTTATTTTCCTCATATTCTGAATAAGAACCTTCAAAGAAGAACACATTGGAGTCTCCTTCGAAAGCGAGGATATGCGTACAGATACGGTCAAGGAACCAACGGTCGTGACTGATGACCACAGCACATCCGGCAAAGTCCTCCAAACCTTCTTCGAGGGCACGGAGCGTATTCACGTCGATGTCATTGGTGGGCTCGTCCAGCAACAGCACATTACCTTCCTCCTTCAGGCAGAGCGCCAGATGCAAGCGGTTGCGTTCACCACCGGAAAGCACCCCACAGAGCTTTTCCTGGTCGGCACCGGAGAAGTTGAAACGGGACAGATAGGCGCGTGCATTAATGTCGCGCCCTCCCATGCGAATCAGATCGTTTCCGCCGGAAATGACCTGATATACGCTCTTGTTGGGGTCGATATCCTTGTGCTGCTGGTCCACGTAGGCAACCTTTACGGTCTCCCCCACCTCGAATTCGCCTTTGTCTGCCTTTTCCAGTCCCATGATAAGACGGAAAAGCGTAGTCTTACCGGCACCGTTAGGGCCGATGATACCCACGATACCGTTGGGTGGAAGCATGAAGTTGAGGTCATCGAACAACAGTTTGTCACCGAACGCCTTTGCCACATGCTTGGCTTCAATCACCTTATTACCCAGACGGGGACCGTTCGGGATAAAGATTTCCAGCTTCTCTTCCTTCTCCTTCACATCCTCGTTCAGCAATTTGTCGTAGGAGTTCAGACGCGCCTTTCCCTTTGCCTGACGGGCTTTGGGAGCCATGCGCACCCACTCCAGCTGCCGAAGGAAT
>OQVH01001959.1_pt1 | contig 11728 bp, 10 predicted proteins | sample 1691641 | NCBI WGS metagenome assembly OQVH01 (sample SAMN03418286, study PRJEB22391) | human gut metagenome | biome: human-gut; feature: organic feature; material: feces | host: Homo sapiens | place: Italy | collected 2013-04
GGCTGCGGATGCCAGGGTGCAGGTGCCGCCACGGCTCTGCTTGAAGTAGAAGCCTGCGTCCACGTTCAGATCAACCGCCAAGGCCGCCGGCAGGCAGGTGAGCATAAACACCAGTGTCAGCACAAGGCTCAGCAGTTTTTTACGGGACGGTGCAGCAGTATTCACGGGTAGGTTCTCCTTTCAGCTTCCATGGCTTGTTACGTTTACCACCATAAAGTATACCAACCTGTTACCCTTTTGTAAACGTTTGTGAAGCTTTTTTCTCAATATCAACACGTTTGGGCAGTTTTTGTTGGAGAGAATGCACAGTTTCCGGCAAGATATTCTACATTTTTTACAAAAATCCCGTCCTGACATTTTTCAAGCGCACCATATTTTGCATTCTTTTTTCATTTTCTGACCACGCTGTGGGCAAACAAAAAAGCTCCACAGACAAACAAATTCGTCTGTGGAGCTTTTGGTCCAGCAGAGCTGAACAAATCCGAACTTTTTTCCTCCGCCGAATCGGCGGTCAAAGTGTCCTCAAAACGGACGGTTTGGGTTCCATCCTTGTAGTTGAATGTGATCAGCATCCGGTCATCATACAGGAAAATGGCATTGACAAAAATTTCGATCAGTGCCTTCCGCTGTTTTTTCTGCGAAATATCGAACCTTCTAAATTTCATCAGCCAGAATCGGATGAAATCCTCATTGAAGCTGGGCTTCTTCAATTTTTCATCTGCAATTTTTGCAGTCAGCTCATCTTTCTGGTTCTCCAGTGCTTCCAGATGCTCTTTCGTTGTCCGGGTGTACAAGCCGTCCTCGATAGCCTTCATCAGATTCTCCAGCTTCTTGTCTACTTCCCGGAGCTGCTTTTCCAACAGCGGGATTGTGGTGTTCTCCTGATTCTGTACATCCCTGACCAGTTGAACGATCTTGTCGATCACCGCATCGTCCTGAATCAGCTTCATGGTCTCCCGGACGACCAGTTCTTCCAGCCAGTCCTTCTGCACGGTCTTTTTATTGCAGCCCTTGCGCCGCTTGACGTTGGCGCACTTGTAATAATAGTAGGTGCGCCCAGTGGCACTGGTTCCACTTTCGCCGAACATCAGCGCACCGCACTGCCGCAGAACAGCTTGGTGGTCAGCAGATATTCCTCGTCTGCTTTGCCACAGGCAGGGGCACGCTTGTTCTTATCCATACGCTTCTGCACCCGGTCAAAAAGGTCTTTCGGAACGATAGCCGGAATCGCATCCGGCACAACGATATCCCGGAAAGACAATTCACCAATGTAACGACGGTTCTTCAACATGGTGTTCACGCTGCTGTGGGTCATTTTGCCGCCCTGCATATTGCGGACACCTTTTTCATTAAGAAAATTCACGATTTCGACCATCTTATCGCCGTTGTCGTATCTCTGAAAGGCTTCCAGCACCAGCGGAGCAGTCAGCGGGTCAAGGTGATAAAACTTTTCCTCGTCGATTTTGTAGCCTATGGTTCCCGTACCGCCAGTGCACTTCCCTTTCAGAGCATTTTCGGTTTGGCCTCGAATGACCTTTTCGGAAAGTTCTGCGGAATAGTATTCAGCCATACCTTCCAGAAGGGTTTCCACCAGAATGCCCTGCGAGCCCTCGGCAATGGGTTCCATGACGGAAATCAGATGAACGCCGTTCTTTTTCAGGATCATCTTATAGTTTGCGCTATCAAAACGATTCCGTGCAAAGCGGTCAAATTTCCAGACGAGAACAACATCAAACAGCTTCTTGCCGCTGTCTTTGATCATCTGCTGGAATTCCGGGCGATTGTCCGTTTTGGCAGAGAATGCACGGTCAATGTAGTGCTTGATGACCATGATGCCGTTCTTTTCCGCATAAGCCGTGCATTCCCGAATCTGGCCTTCAATGGATTCTTCGCGCTGATTATCCGATGAATAGCGGGCATAGATTACGGCGGTCATAGACTCACTTCCTTTTTCTTATCGAACAGACGGGTAGCTTTTTGCATACTTGTAGATCTGCCGTGCACAGTCAAGGCTCATTTTGCTGGAATCGTTGTGTTTGAGCCATGCATTCACATTGCCCGGATTCAGCTTCAAGTCCTTGTAAAGACGGTAATTCGTCAATTTCTTTTTTTGTTGAAGTTCCAATACCCGGCGATGGATCAGTTCTTTTGTGTCATTGTCCGCAAGAGCGGCATCCCGCACCGAGCAATAGCTGCGCCAAACCTTCAAATAGCCTTCCGGCAGTTCTGATGATTGCTTTTCAAGAAGCACCAGCATTTGCTCCAGCGAATAGAGATTAGAAAGTTGCTCATATTCCGCAGCAATCGTGCTGTTTGCGGTGTAGCGGAGCAGCAGTTCTACTTTATTAAAAGCCAGCGCATAGAGAAACAGCGGTTCTTTCAGGCGGGGATTTTCAGCCATACGATCTGCCAGCTTATGGACGCTTGCCGTTTGAACCCCGGAAAGCTCTGCCACATACTGCTTCAAAAAGCCTTCGAATGTCAGCTTTCGCATGGTCTCCACCTCTCTACATACTCCTGATAGCGGATATAGAAATCCCGATACCGCCAGTCGTTCAAGATGCTGGCTCTCAACTCATCTTCATCCGTTGCAAGGTGTTCCAGCAAATCCCAATCCAACGAATTCCGCACAGCCTCACTCTCTACGTCTGCTTTGTCAGTGTCCCGAAAAGAGCACAGCTTTGCAATCACCAAGTCCTCCAAACTGGGTGTATAGAACTGCACCTTTGTACCACCAAAGGGTAGCGGCTGAAGCCGGTCTTGGAAGTTATACGGGAAATTGTCGATGTAGGCTTCCACATCGGTGTTGATGTCGTACTTGCCAAGCAAACTGTACAGTTCTTTCGGAACACTCAAGGCATCAATGTCATGAGTAGCGCGGGTCAACTTGCCCAACAAAATAAACGCACTGCCGCCTACGATCACCATCTGATAGCGGTCGTTATTGTCGATCATCAGGTCTGCGTCTTCGTCCAGACGTTCCAGACGCTTGCGGAGGTCATCTAAGATCATCTTTCCCATAAAACAGCCTTTCTTATTTTCAATAATAGTATTTTCTAAAACCATTTTACGAGAAAGACAGCTTATTGTCAAGAGCCAACCGCAAAGCTTACACAGATTTTTCTATGGAGTTAACCAAGAAAACAAAAACGAGCCATAAAAACAAAATATTGCAAAAGAAGATTCCATACGCAGCTGCAGAACCTATGCGTGCAATTATTACCGGGACGTTGTATATCGCTGGAATCTTATATAAACAGCTTACTATAACAGTTGTGATACCCAATTTTCCCGCGTGCCTAAAGTAGTCAAGAAGCGTTCCTAACAATGTATTTGATGGCCGTTTTTTATCTGTTATCTGTTTCAGTTCCTTTGCATATGGACTCCCAAGCAGAGCTGATGCAGCAGCAATATATACACCTACGGCTATTGATACTAGCGTAGTTGCCGTGTCTGCCATACTATCAAAATTCCAATTCAATAAGTAGGCTATTACTGAAACTGTTATAAAGCACCCTATCAGAAATATTTTATACTCCTTATCCACCACTGTCACCTCAGTTTTGCAAGCAGCAGTTCCCTTACTTCATCTGGTTCAAAATGCTCATTTTCATCTTTTGTTGGCTGAATCAAAAAGTGTTTTAGAACAGACGAAAAATCAAATGTTTGCTCTATACCACTTTCATCACATCCGATTATAACAACATCTTCAAATTCTTCACGATGCCGACAAATACGATCTACTAGACCTTTTCCTCCTCCATGTATTGGAAGGTCTCCATACGATATTTTTAGTTGAAGCTTGCTTGGCAAGTCCTGTCCCCAGATGTTACCAACTTGAGAAAACAATGTTCCTCCACGGCTGAATACATTATCCACTTGCGTATATTGAAATCCACGAATAGTTTTAATGTTCTTACAAAAATCATCTAATGATGTATAAATATTGCTTATCTTAAATTCCTTTTGCAGTGTGTCACTTAAATATTGCTCAACAAATCCCTTCTTATTGTAGTCATTCATATAAAGAAAATGTTTCTGTGCATCATAACACGCAAAAAATTGTTGTCTTGGTTCAACCTGTTCTTTTGAACGTGGATTCGGCATCTTCTCACCTGTTTTTTTATTTATGACATAATCTCTGAAGCGTACCGCATCATCGTAGTCAGATGCCATCCAGAAAAATCTTTCTTCGATAATATCCATATCAACAGAATATAAATACTTCTGCTTTTGCGGCCGAAATATATGATTTCCTTTTGCAACAACATCTTTCATATCTTCCAATGATGCCTCACGAATGCCATCAACTCGAAGAAGAAAATTACAAAACTTCATTTGTTCATCCTCTTTTTTATGCCATCATATTATCAGTCCACATCTCACACTGGCTAATGACCGTGCTGATTGCCGTATCATAATCTTCTGGCGGATACTTATACTTTTTTAGAAGGTGCTTCACCATCTTACGCATACTCGCACGGGCAGTTTCTTTTTTCTGCCAGTCTATTGTCCGATTTTTGCGCAGCATTTCCGTAAGCTCTCTGGTCAAGTCAATCAGTTCATTGTTTTGGTAGAAATCCTTGATGTTTTCCGGCTTTGTCAGAGCATCGTAAAAAGCCAGTTCCTCCTACGTCAAACCCAGCTTTTTACCGTTGTTATACAGTTCCGTAATCTCCTGTGCCGTTTTCAGAAGTTCCTTGATGACCTCCTCGTTTGTAATCAAGCCATTGTAGTAAGAGTTCATCAACTGTGTAATCTTTTCTGAAAACTTCTGAGACTGCACAACATTTGTCCGTTTATACAGTGAAACTTGCTCTGCCATAAGTTTTTTCAAAATTTCTACGGCAATGTTCTTTTCTTTCATTTTTGAAATTTCATCCAACACCGCCGGGTCAAACAGACTGATATTTTCATCTGCCTTCTTACTGTCAAACAAACTGATAACACCTTGACTCTGGATACTTGCTTTCAGCAGTTCATTGATTTGAGCATTGATTTCTTTCAAAGAAAGTGTCTTGCCGCCACTCCCACCATAGGTGATCTTCACCACCGTAGAACGGACTGCTTCCATATAGGCCGCTTCATGTCGCTCCTGCTCCGTGGTCATGCTGGAACACAACGAATGTGACTGCTTCAGCAACAGAGCTTCTCGCAGGAACAGATCTTTGCGCTTGGGTGCTTTTGCGTCCAGAACAAAGTTTACGCCGCCAGTGACCAGCTTTGCCATTATCAACGGAGAACCGCCAATAAATCCGCTGAAATCAAAGCCGTGCAACAAATCTTTGCACACCTGAAGCTTTTCCTGAAACTTCGGATATGCAACTTTGGCAATGTCCATATCACCATATCGGGACTGGTCACGCTTGGTATACTCCTTCATAGCGGCTTTGAGGGCAGATGCAATGCCAACGTAATCTACAATCAAGCCGCCCTCTTTGTCCTTAAACACGCGGTTGACACGCGCGATGGCCTGCATCAGATTGTATCCGTGCATTGGCTTGTAAACATACATCGTAGCCAGTGAAGGCACATCAAAACCTGTCAGCCACATATCCACAACAATGGCAATCTTCATCGGGTCATCGTTGTCTTTGAATTTCCGGGCAAGTTCTTCTTTGTGAGATTTTGTACCGATGATTTCTTTCCAATCCTCCGGGTCATTGTTGCCACCCGTCATAACTACGCCGATTTTTTCGTTCCATGTCGGGCGCAGCTCCAGAAGTTTTCGATAAATCTTCATCGCAATCGGGCGCGAATACGCCACGATCATCGCCTTGCCCGTCAAAAGATTAGCGCGGTACTTTTCGTAATGGTTGACAATATCTTCGCACAGCGATTGAATGGTAGAGTCTGCCCCCAGCACACTCTCCATCTGCCCCAACATCTTTTTGCTTTTTTCAATCGTTGCAGCGTCCGATTGCTGTTCCAGCGCATCGTAGGTCGCATCAATCAAGGTCAGCGTATTTTGGTCGAGGTGGAGTTTGATAACACGGCTCTCGTAGTAAACCGGACGCGTTGCGCCATCCTCCACAGCCTGTGTCATATCGTAAACATCAATATAATCACCAAAAACTTCACGCGTATTTCTATCTTTTGCCGAAATCGGCGTTCCCGTAAAGCCTATGTAGGTTGCATTCGGCAGGGCATCATGGATGATTCGGGCATTTCCAATCACTGTATGTGCTTCTTTTTCACCCTGTTCATTTTCTTTGATGATAATTTTCTCATCAAAACCATATTGTCCGCGATGGGCTTCATCGGCCATCACCACAATATTCCGCCGTTCGGAAAGCGGCTTCTCGCCACGCTCAAACTTGAACATCGTGGTGAAGATGATGCCGTTTGCTTCTCGGCCATCCAGCAGCTTGCTTAGATTGTCCTTGCTGGTTGCCTGTACAGGTGTCTGACGCAGGAAAGGTGCGCACTTGGCAAACTGCGTGTAAAGCTGGTCATCAAGATCAATGCGGTCCGTCATCACAACGATGGTGGGGCTATCCAAAGCTTCTTGCAGCAAATGGGCATAGAATACCATCGACAGTGATTTTCCGCTACCCTGCGTATGCCAGAACACACCACCCTTGCCATCCGTTTTAGTGGCAATCTTGGCCTTTTCGATAGCTTTTCGCACTGCAAAATACTGGTGGTACCCAGCCAAAATTTTAATCGGCTTCTGCCCATCACCGGAAAACAGAATAAAGTTTTTCAGGATGTCCAGCAGCCGCTCTTTCTGGAACATTCCCTCATAGAAGGTGTCAAACTGCGCATACGCGGTGTTTTCATAATCACCGTCTTTTGTTTTCCATTCCATAAAACGGTCAAGTCCAGAAGTGATTGTTCCTGCCTTGTTGGTCGAAAGGTCGCTGATTACGCAGATTGCATTATAGTAGAACATCGAAGGAATATCCTTCATATAGTTCCGAATCTGGTTGTATGCGTTTTCTGCACCCACTTCGTCCTTAGAAGGACTTTTCAGTTCCATCAAAACCAACGGCAAACCATTGATAAACAAAATAATATCCGGACGGCGGTTGTTTCCATTTTCCACGAAGGTATATTGGTTTACCACATAGAAATCATTTTTGTCTGCATCTGCATAATCAATCAGCTTTACTACCGAAGACCGTTCTTCACCCTTGACTGCGTATTTGACCGTGATACCGTTTTGCAGATAGTCCATAAAAATAATATTCTTCTGCAACAGGCTTCCCGCATCAAAATCATTCAGTTTCAGGATGGCTTCATCAATTGCCACAGCCGGAAGGCTGCGATTCAGCCGCACCAGACAATCCCGCAAAACATCGTCCAGCAGAGGGCGGCTGTAATCTGTTCGGTTCATATCAGGAGCATAAATGTGGGTGTAACCCATATTTTCAAATAGCTCTATGACCGCTTGTTCAAAGGTATCTTCGGTAAATGAAAGCATGATTTTTCTCCTCAACTATTATCCGAAGTTGCTGTATTCGATTCTTGCGCAATGGCATTCACAATCTTTTCAACGATAGACTGTGCTGCTCTTTTTGCCATCGCACGTCCTATCGGCGTACCATTATCCAATGTGTCCGTCAGTGCCAATCGAACTTTACTGAGTCCAATTTCCTTACGATACCAATCCGGCATCAGATTCTTTTGAATTGCAACGTAACAATCATCAAAAATTTCTGGATGCACAGCATTATGCAATACTTCTCGAATAATCTCGTCCACTTTATCGTCTGAAGCATCTGAATCGCGCACTTCTCTAATACTTGTTATCGGAACTTCTGTTTTCACAAACCGATCAACCATAGGCTTTTGTGTGTTCGCATAATTGCTTTTAATATATGCCATCTGGTGCTCAAGTTCTGGGAACAGCGTCCCTTCGTTGATATTGTAAAAACTCAGTTCCTCTAAAATCGCGTCTTTTCTTCCCGCTGGTATTCTAAAACTTTGAAGTTCAAATTCATCTTGGACATCACTATATGCCCGTTTAACAATGCTCTGTCCGATTTTTTCTTTCAGCTGAACATTATATTTTCCGCAGATTAAAAAAGAGCCGCTTTGCCGTACCAATCTTTCATTATTCAAGTTGGAAATCACAAAATAATTTCTTTGAATAATCGAAAGCAAGCTTTTATACTCGCTTGCCTCGCACTCTTTTACCTCTTTATCTGTATAAATTCCATACTTGTTCAAATCCGAGAGCAGCTTTTCTAATGTATAATCGCCCGAAATTTCATGACTCGCTAAATATGCCAACACTTTGATCTCTATGTCGCTATAACTTTTTCCGTAATCTCGTTTATAATAGATTTTTCCATCGGTCGGCGGCAATAACGTAGTCTTCCCGTCAGTTATCTTTTTCTCTTGATTGTTTTGGCAAGCAAAATACAGTGCCACCAGTGGGTTTTCCGTCACATCCAACAGTCTTGTTGGCAACCCATAGTGTTGCAATTTTGCGAGCTTTTCAAAATCTGTTGTCAGCTTTCGGAAGTCATCAGGATTCCGTGTGTAGGCAGCGTTTATCAATTCTGCTTCATGTGGAAGCATCCCACCACGGAACACTCCCGGCATGACATGCCATTCGTTGCTGGCCTGTCCACGGAAGAAATAATGCTTTGCGCTTACTTCTGCGCCTTCTTCTTTCTTTATGGTTTCCTTTATATCAGAAATGTAGGTCAGGTAGCTATTAAGGTTTGTAACAACGCATTCCCTCGGGTTTCTTGTCTTAGCATTATCAAAATCTTCCATATTATCCCTTCATTTCTTTTATAAACGATAATTTAGCAGCTTAGAGTTGAATATTGGCAGCATCAATTTCGCCGGACATTAGCCGAGGTAGCAGGATATCACGAGTGGAGGTAAGTCTATCGCTTTCAGCACGAAGATTGCGAATCTGTGAAAAAATTGGTTGTACGATTGAGTTGAAGGTACTCAATTCCGCTTTCGATGGTATGACAACGGACACGTTGTTCAGATTGGCTTGGCTAATTTTGGGCTGAACGGCTCCAGTAACAATTGACCGAACATTGGTTAAGCTGAACAGCAAATAAAGCGTTTCGACAGTAAAGCCATTCTTACCCGTGATAATGTGGGCATGATTGTTCACCCAGAACTTTCCTTCTACATACTGCAAAATCGGAAAGCCCTTGTCGTCTACAACAGTACCGTCTTCACCAAGGAGTAGATAGATTCCGTCAAAAAGATACCTATCCACATAGTCCATTACTGAGGTGGCACCGTAGTACGGATAAATCTTTGTGAGATTGGCACGTTCACGGCTTGAAAGGGGTATGCGTTTGGAATCGTGTAGCTCTATGATTTCCGAAACCGTGCCAAGTTGCCAATCTGGAGGCATCTTGCCATTGAAGGGTTTCAAATCAATGAAACGATCCTTATAAAGAGCCTGTGCCTGCCAAAGTAAATTATCGTTTACCTTTGCATTACATCTAATTTTTTCGCTGATGCTACTTGCGAATCCAACAATACTTTTTCTTTCTCGCTCACTCGGAATCGGAATCATTAGCTTTTGTAAAAAATCTAAATCAAATTTTCCCGCTCCAATTCCTGTAACTCCAACCTTTGCCATCAAATAATCTTTTTGCGACAACAACCAATAAAATATAAACTCGTTTTCCACTTCTCCATATGAATCCAGACACTTTATATCTTGATTGAAAGCCACATCTTTTTCAACTCTAGCAATTGGTATTCCATTAAAAAGACCGCTTCCTCGTGTAAGAAGTAAGATGCTTCCCTTCGGCGCAATCTTGCTTCCAGCTTTTAGCCCTTCTTCTGTTATAAACAAATCAGATGTGTCGATATTCTCCGTTTTCAATGTCTTTGCACTAATCCAAGGAATAGTTCCACCCCAATAATCATCTCTTTTTTTACTCGGTGTTCCTCCTGATGCAAAAGATACAAGCTCACCAAGTGGGCGATATGTCCATTCAGATTTCATACCCAATCGCCCCCAACTTCTCCTTAATTTCTGCTTCCAGCTTATGTGACTGCTTGAACAAATCCGAAAGTTCAGAAGTCAGCCGAGCCATTTTTTCTTCAAACGGTTCACCATCATCTTCCTGTTCCTCAACACCAACATAACGACCCGGCGTTAAAATATAATCCTGCTCTGCAATTTTCTCCGTATCAACAACTGCGCAGAAACCTTTTACATCTTCCAGTGTACCATTAACATAAGCATTGTAGGTATCGGCAATCTTTTTAATATCCTCATCGGCTAGTTCCCGCAACTTACGGCTCACCATAACGCCCATCTTCCGGGCATCAATAAACAGCGTTTTACCAGCCTGTTTCTTGCGCTTGGAGATAAACCAAAGCGAAACCGGAATCTGTGTGGTATAGAAAAGCTGCGTTGGCATGGCAATAATGCAGTCCACCAAATCAGCATTCACAATGTTCTTGCGAATCTCGCCCTCACCGCCGGACTGGGAGGACAAGGAACCGTTTGCCAGAACCATGCCCATCCGACCACCGGGCGCAAGGTGATAAATCATGTGTTGAAGCCATGCAAAGTTGGCGTTTCCAGCCGGCGGCATACCATACTGCCAGCGTACATCATCTTTGAGCTGCTCTGCACCCCAGTTGGACAGGTTGAACGGCGGATTTGCCATGATGTAATCTGCACGCATCGTGGGATGCTGGTCATCAAGGAAGGTGTCTGCTGCATACTTGCCAAGGTCAGGCTCAATGCCACGGATGGCAAGGTTCATCTGCGCCAGTTTCCACGTTGTAGGGTTAGAATCCTGACCATAAATCGAAATATCATTGATGTTGCCGCTGTGGTTTTCTACAAACTTAGCCGACTGCACAAACATACCGCCGCTGCCACAGCAAGGGTCATACACACGGCCCTTGAACGGTTGCAGCACTTCTACCAGCGTCCGCACAACGCAGGACGGCGTAAAGAACTCGCCGCCACGCTTGCCTTCCTGCTCTGCAAACATCGACAGGCAGTATTCATAAGTGCGTCCCAGAATGTCCTTCTCGCTGCCATGTTCGATCATTTTGATGTTCGTAAACAGGTCAACGACTTCACCCAACCGCCGTTTATCCAGTTCCGGGCGCGCGAAATTTTTCGGTAGGATATCCTTCAGGCGCACGTTTTCTTTTTCGATAGCGCGCATTGCATCATCGATTACCTGACCGATTTCGGGATCATGTGCCTTTGCAGAAACATCGCTCCAACGCGCACCAGCAGGCACAAAGAAGATTCCTTCCGATGTGTACTCGTCACGATCTTCCTCAAAGCCATCACCATCTGCAACCAGCTGATTATACTTATCTTCAAAACGATCCGAAATATATTTCAAGAAAATAAGACCAAGGACGACACCCTTATACTCTGAAGCATCCATATTGCCCCGAAGTACGCAGGCAGCATTCCAAATCTGCTTTTCAAATCCAATGTCGGCGGTGTTTTTCTCTGACATGGTTCAATACCTCCGTTTTAGCTCAACAAATTCTGCTTTGAGTATAGCACAGATGTGCTGATTTTCCAATTTGTGCGCACAAATTCTTTGTAAGATGCTTCAATTTCCGGCAGATAAGTCCTACTATCACAACTTTATCGCAATAAATTTCACAAAACCATCTTGACGCACCCTGCAAACCATGATATTCTCTGTCACAAATCCCACCGATTTTGTGGATTGGTTTGAAACCATCCACAAGATGTGGTCGTGTTCATTTTGAACACAGCCACAGAAAGTGGTTGGTTATCACCGTG
>OQVH01001966.1_pt1 | contig 11679 bp, 9 predicted proteins | sample 1691641 | NCBI WGS metagenome assembly OQVH01 (sample SAMN03418286, study PRJEB22391) | human gut metagenome | biome: human-gut; feature: organic feature; material: feces | host: Homo sapiens | place: Italy | collected 2013-04
GCACCATCTCGGCCAGCATACGGGGGAAGTGGAGGTCTATCATCAGCAGGTTGCAGCGGAACACACGGTCGGCAACGTCGGAATACTTCAACACGCCGCCCAGACGCTCAATCATCATCATGCGTTCGGCAACTTCCATAGGCGATTCGGGCAAGGCGTTCACCTTGTTTACCGTGGGCACGGCAAACTTCACGCCGCTCTGCTCCAGCTTCAGATTGGCTGTGCGCCCACCGTCCAGCAAAGGATTCATGCGGCTGAGACGACAACGGACGGTGAAGCCCGTGAGCGGAGCGTCCGCACTCCAGAAAGCTACGGAGAAGTCGGTACGGTCATCGGTTCTGGACTCCAAGTCGTAGATGTTCACAGCATCCAGAAAGGCTTCCAGCCCTTCGGAAACTTCCACCTCCTCGCCTTGCTCATTTCTGAGCAGATGGAGTATGATTTCCGCCGCATCGCCAAAGTCCGCACGGGGAAACGAAAGCGGCTCTTTTCCTGCCGATGCGGTAAACGTACCGTCCTTCTCCACCGTACCGCTGACAATGCGCACATCCTCTTCCCCGATATAATAACGGCGCGTGCCGTCATGTTCCTCTCTCTGTATCAGCGCCACAGGCCAATACTTCCTATCATCTCTCTGCGCGTCCGGCGTTCCCGGAAAGACCTTCCCGTCCGCCAGCAGACGGAAGAAGGTATACAGTTCGCCCAGCTCGCGCTTGGTTGCTTCAAATGCCATATCAACTCGATTTTGATTAAATAAGTGTGCAAAGATAAGTAAATCCGTACAAAAGATGTGGAAAACCCGGAGACTTTACGCTTCCTCAAAACGTAAAGTCTCCACCTTCTCCAGACGCGCCCTCAACTTGGGCATTGCCGACTTGCGGATGCGGAGCGTCATGCGGCAGTCCATGTCGTACGACTGCTCCAGCATCTCCGGCTCCTCTTCCTTGACAATGCGCATCACATCGTTCATGAAAGGATACTCGAAAAGGACGGTCACCGTTTCGTCCACCGTCTTTTCAATGCCGGTGGCGGCAGCGATGGCCTCGGCAGCGGCAGCCTTATAAGCCACTATCAGTCCGCTGGTTCCCAGCTTTATGCCGCCGAAATAACGGACTACGACAATCAGGATGTCCGTCAGTCCGTTCGAGTTTATCTGCCCCAGGATGGGCTTTCCCGCCGTACCGGACGGTTCGCCGTTGTCATTGGCACGGAAATCCTTGCGCTCGTGCCCCAGCATATAGGCATAACACACGTGGCGGGCATCGTAGTATTTCTTCTGATAAGTTTCCAGATGCGCCTTTACTTCTTCAACCGTACGCACCGGCAAGGCAATAGCGATAAACTTGCTGCGCTTCTCGGTATAAATTCCCTCGGACGGGACGGCTATGGTTTTATACGTATCTTCGCTCATGCCGCAAAGATACTACACTTTTTGCTATCCGCCTTTTGATAGCCGGCAAAAAAAACTTTATCGCGGCAGAAGAAAGAGCCGCTTTTCAGCCGATGCGCCTCCTCACCAGTTGCAGCAACGGTTTCGCCGCAATTATCAGTGTCACGGCAGTAAGTATCATCAGTACGCCGAGCATGATGCGCGGAGTGAGCTGCTCGCCAAACACCACTACGCCGAAGAACAGCGCCGTCACCGGTTCCAGCGCCCCCAATATGGCAGCCGGCGTGGAGCCGATGAGGTGGATGGAGAGCGTCATCAGCACCAACGAAATGATAGTGGGAAACAAAGCCAGCGAAAGGACATTTGCCCACAGCACCGGCGAAGGGACGGGCTGCAAAGCCGTACAAAAGTCCAGACGAACCACATAGATGCTGATGCCGAAGAGCAAAGCATAGAAAGTGAGTTTCGCCGTAGGCAGCTCCTTGAGTGAAGAGCGGTTCACGCCGACGATGTATATGGCGTAGGTCAACGAGGAGAGAATAACGAACAGTACGCCCAGCATGCTCAACGTCTTCCCGTCCCCACCCTCGTACAGCAGGGAGATGCCCGTAAACGCCAGCGCTATGGAGAACATCGTGATGAAGGAGACCTTCTCGTGGAAAAACACCGCCATGATGATGGCAACCAGCACCGGATAGACAAACAGGATGGTGGACGCAATGCCCGCATCCATGTAGTTATAGCTCTCGAAGAGAAAGAACGAGGAAAAAGAGAACAGCAGCCCCATTACCGCCAGCGGAAGTATATCCGCCTTCTTCAGCGCAAAGGACTGTTTCTTCACTTTCATCAGGATGCCCAGCATCACAACGGCAAAAAAGTAACGGTAAAAGAGGACGGAGTCCACACTCATTCCCGCCCCGTACAAGGGCAATGCAAACAACGGGTTCATGCCGTAACTGGCAGCGGCAACGGCTCCGTAAGTAAATCCTTTAAGACGATTATTGGTCATGACAGTATCTCTTTCTGAAAAATCGGGCGCAAAGATACCGCTTTTATTGATACTTGGCTCCATGAAGAACTAAAAAGAATCCTGCACAACGCAAGCATGCCGCAAGGGAATTGTTCATGCCCCGTTCTTCATTTTATAATACAGCATACCCACCGCGTCTGCCAGCAGCCAACCGATGGGAATAGACCACCAGATGCCCGTTACCCCGACAGAAGGAATAGCCGCCAGTAGGTAGGAAAGCGCCACGCGAGTGCCCAGCGAAATCACCGTGAGCACTACCGACATCCCCGGCTTCCGGACAGCCCGGTAATAGCCGTAAAGCAGGAACAGAATGCCGATGCCGCAGTAAAACGCACCCTCTATGTGCAGGTACTCCACTCCGGTAGCAAGGATTTCCGTTTCGCCCGGATGGACGAAAATCAGCATCAGCGGTTCTGCAAAGACGAACACGAGCACGGAGACGATAATCGAAAAGATAACCGTAGTAAGCAAGGCGCTGCGGACACCCCGGCGGATACGCCCGTAACGTTTCGCCCCGAAGTTCTGCGCGATGAAAGTGGAAAAGGCGTTCCCGAACTCCTGCACGGGCATGTATGCAAAGGAGTCTATCTTGACGGCAGCGGCAAAGGCGGCCATGACTGCCGTGCCGAAGCTGTTGACCAGCCCCTGTATCATCAGGATGCCGAAATTCATGACCGACTGCTGCACACAGGTCAGTGTGGAGAAAGAGACTATCTCTTTCAGACTGCCACGGTCGAAGCGCATGTCTCCGATATGCAGCCGCAGTTCCGGACGCTTCCTCCAGGTATAGAGCACTATTCCCGCAGAAGCGACTCCCTGTGCCATGACCGTGGCTATCGCAGCCCCCTCGATGCCCCAGTCCAGTTGCAGGATGAAAAACAGGTCGAGAACGATATTCAGTGCCACAGAGAGTGCCAGAAACCAGAGAGGAGTTACCGAATCTCCCACCGCACGCAGCATCGCCGCATAGAAATTATAGATAAACGTAAAGACAATGCCGCAAAAGATTATCCACAGGTAACCGCGCATCATGCCGTAAATGTCCTGCGGCACTTGCAGCAAACGGAGAATGGGGTCCAGCCATACGAATACCGCCACATTCAGCACGCACGTGACCGCCCCTATCAGTACGAACGACACGAAAATGCTGCGGCGCAGGGCGGAATGGTTTCCCGCACCGTAATGCAGCGAGAATACCGTGCCGCTGCCGATAGACAAACCGAGAAGGATGGAGATAAGGAAGACCATCAGCGTATATGCCGACCCTACTGCCGCCAGTGCATCCGCACCGATGCACTGCCCTACAATCAGCGTATCGGCTATGTTATAGCACTGTTGCAGCAACGAACCCGCCATCATAGGCAGGGTGAAACGCAACAACGTACCCGTTATGCCACCCCGGGTAAGGTCTCCGTTCCGTAACATGATTGTTCACACCCTCTCTCAGGCAATGCCCAACAACTTCACTTCGAATATCAGTGTGGAGAAAGCCGGAATAGGCCCGCTGGTGCGTGTGCCGTATCCCACGGTGTACGGGATGTAAACCATCCAGTGGTCGCCTACACGCATCTGCTGCAAGGCTATCTGCCAGCCGTCGATTACTTCGTTCAGCCGGAAAGCCTCCGGACAGTTGCGCTTCCAGGAATTGTCAAACTCCCTGCCGTTGATGAGCGTTCCCTTGTAATGCACCGACACAATACTGTTCGGGCGAGGAGTAGCGCTACTGCCCTGCCCGCTTTCCAGAATACGGTAAAGCACGCCGGCAGCCAACTCCTTTACGCCTTCTTCGGTACGCAGATTTTGCAGGAACTGTTCGTTCTTCAGTTTGTATTCTTCCTTTTTACCCATATCGTTCTTTTGGTTTTAATAACTAATGCCGAATAACGGTATCTTATTTTGACGGCAAAGGTCGGCATTTTCCGTATACCGGAAAAGGGAATGGCAATATAAAATAGCGAAGGTGCATCAAAACCTGCCAAGTTTCCATGCACCTTCTTCTCATTCATTCTTTGAAATTATATCTGAATCAGTCCAGTTTATGAATTACCAGTCCCGAACGCAGCTTCGGTTCGAACCAAGTGGTCTTGGGCGGCATGATATTGCCGGTATCGGCAATGTCCATCAACTGCTTCATGGACACAGGATAAAGCGCCAAAGCCACTTTCATCTCACCACTGTCCACCCGCTTCTTCAATTCGCCCAGCCCGCGGATACCGCCGACAAAGTCGATACGCTTGTCGGAACGGAGGTCTTTGATGCCGAGGATTTCATCCAGTATCAGGTTGGACGAAATGGTAACATCCAGCACGCCGATAGGGTCGTTGTCGTTGTAAGTGCCCGGCTTTGCCGTAAGGCTGTACCACTTGCCGTCCAGGTAAAGGGAGAAGTTATGCAGGCCTGCCGGCTTGTAGATTTCCGTTCCTTTCTCTTCTACCGTGAAGTTCTTGCCTACGGCAGCCAGGAATTCTCCGGGAGTCAACCCGTTCAGGTCCTTCACCACGCGGTTGTAGTCGATGATAGTCAACTGGTTGGCGGGGAAACAGACTGCCATGAAGTAGTTGTACTCCTCGTCTCCGCGATGATTGGGATTCTGTCCGGCTTTCTCCGCACCCACCAGGGCTGCTGCTGCACTGCGGTGGTGCCCGTCGGCAATGTAAAGTGCCGGCATCTTGGCGAATTCTTTGGTTATGACCTCAATATCTTCCTGCCGGTCGATAATCCAGAATGTATGGCCGAAACCGTCGTCCGGAGCCACAAAGTCATAAACAGGCTTCTGTGCCGTGTAACGGGCAATGACCGCATCCAGCACTGCATTGTCGGGATAAGCGAAGAATACGGGCTCGATGTTGGCATTGTTCACACGGACATGCTTCATGCGGTCTTCTTCCTTGTCGCGGCGAGTAAGCTCATGCTTCTTGATAACGCCGTTCATGTAATCGGGCACGTATGCGCCCACCACCAAACCATATTGCGTCTTACCGTTCATGGTCTGGGCATATATGTAATAGTTCTCCTTATCGTCCTGCACCAGCCAGCCTTTGTCCTGGAACATCCGGAAGTTCTCGGCCGCTTTCCGGTACACACGTTCATCGTGCTCGTCCGTACCTACCGGAAAATCTATTTCGGGCTTGATGATGTGATACAGGGATTTTTCGTTTCCTGCCGCTTCTTCACGCGCTTCGGCGGAATTCAGGACGTCGTACGGACGGGATGCCACCTGCTCTACCAAATCCTGAGGGGGACGAATTCCTTTAAAAGGTTTTATTGTTGCCATGGTTGTCTGAGTATAAATCCATTACTTATTTACGCGGAACTTCTCGCAGCCGTCTTTCAGGAAGCCCACAATCTGTCTGGCAGCGGCAATGCCGGCATTGATATTGGCTTCGGCCGTCTGCGCACCCATCTTCTTCGGTGTGGAGAAGTAACGGCCGGCAAACTTGGCGGCAAATGTATCATTGGCTGCGGGCATAATGTCGGTCATGTACTTCAAGTCGGCACGTTCTTCCATCAGTTGTATCAGCTCGGCTTCATTGATAACTTCCTTGCGGGCGGTGTTCACCAGCAGACCGCCTTTCGGCATCCTGCCCACCAAAGCATAATTAATGGAGTTCTTGGTTTCCGCCGTTGCGGGGATGTGCAGCGAAACGATGTCGCAGGCAGAATAAAGCTCCTCGGCCGAAGCTACAGCCTTTACACCGTCTTTCTCGATAACCTCTTTCGGGCAGAAAGCGTCGAATGCGTAAATATCCATACCGAAACCTTTGGCTATGCGGGCTACATTGCGGCCTACGTTACCGTAAGCATGAATGCCCAGCTTCTTGCCTTTCAGCTCCGTACCGGAAGTACCGTTGTACAGATTGCGGACAGCCATTACCATAAGCCCGAAAGCCAGTTCGGCCACAGCGTTGGAGTTCTGCCCCGGAGTGTTCATCACACATACATTGTGGGCGGTTGCGGCATCCAAGTCCACATTGTCATACCCCGCACCGGCACGCACTACGATTTTCAGCTCTTTGGCGGCATCCAAAACCTCGGCATCAATAATGTCGCTGCGGATAATAATGGCATTGGCATCTTTCACGGCTTCCAGCAATTTTGCCTTATCGCCATATTTCTCCAGCAAGGCAAGTTCATAGCCTGCTGCTTCAATTTCTTTGCGAATACCGTCTACTGCAACTTTTGCAAACGGCTTGTCTGTTGCAACTAATACTTTCATGATTCAATGGTATTAAAAAAAAATCACCACAGAACCGCACGAAGTTTCACAGAGTTTTCCTTTTCATTTCATCTCTGTGGGACTCTGTGCCCTCTGTGGTGAACAAATATTATTAATGAAGTTTCTCAAATTCCTGCATGCAGTCTATCAAAGCCTGTACGCTTTCCTTCGGCATGGCATTGTAGCAAGATGCGCGGAAACCGCCTACGGAACGGTGTCCCTTAATGCCTACCATACCCTTTTCGGTAGCAAATTTCAGGAAGTCGGCTTCCAGTTCCTTGTATTCGGGAGCCATTACGAAGCAGATGTTCATGCGTGAACGGTCTTCTTTGGCGGCAGTACCCACGAACATCTTGTTGCGGTCTATCTCGGCATACAGCATATCCGCCTTTTCGATGGCGCGACGTTCCATTTCCTTCACACCGCCCTGAGCCTTTATCCAGCGCAATGTCTGCAATGCCGCATAGATAGGAACAACGGGAGGAGTATTGAACATTGAACCGCCGTCGATGTGAGTCTGATAGTTCAGCATGGTCGGGATGTAGCGGGACACCTTGCCTACCGCATCATTCTTCACGATGACGAATGTTACGCCCGCAGGAGCCAGATTCTTCTGTGCACCGCCATAGATACAGATGTATTTGGACACATCAATAGGACGGGAGAAAATATCGGACGACATGTCGGCAATCATAGGAACGTTTACGTTCAGGTCTTCCTTCAATTCCGTGCCATAGATAGTATTGTTGGTGGTGATATGGAAATAGTCTACATCGGCCGGCACCGTATAATCTTTCGGAATGTAAGTATAAGTGGCTTCAGCAGAAGAGGCAACCTCTACAACCTCGCCAAAACCTTTGGCTTCCTTCATGGCTTTCTTTGCCCACACACCCGTATTGAGGTAAGCGGCCTTCTTTTCGAGGAAGTTGAAAGGTATCATGCAAAATTCCAGACTTGCACCACCTCCCAGGAACAGCACCGAATAGCCTTCCGGAATGTTAAGTAGTTCTTTGAACAGTGCTACGGCTTCGTCCACTACGGGCTGGAAGTCTTTAGCGCGGTGGCTAATCTCCATAAGAGACAGACCGGATCCATTGAAATCTAAAATAGCCTTCGCCGTATCCTCTATCACCTCACGCGGAAGAATGGAAGGTCCTGCGTTGAAATTATGCTTTTTCATTTGAAGTTTGTTTTGGTTATACAATTTCGTTCGTTTATGTCTTTCGACATGGCGAAATTACGGAATTATTTCTGCATTGCAAATCTTTCCTTATAAATTTTCTTCTTTATCGCGTATTTGCCTTACTTTTTATTGGTATATACAAGAAATATACGCCAAACTGTTATGTACGCTTAACAAGGAAAGTATTAAAAAGTAAACTGAAAGATAGAAGCTGAAAAAACTTTCTACCGGGAATAAAAACTGAAAAAAAAGTGCATGATTATCAAAAACAAGCTATTTTCCCATGCTTAATAACATCACCGGATATGCTTCATAACATACTGTCAACGAGCTTCTTCTATCAAAGTCTTCATCCCCTTGATTTTTTCCCCGCGCAGCAGTGTAAGCAATTGTTTTACTTTGCTGCGGCGGACTGCCACGAAAGCATAGTGCTCCTTCACATCCACCTGTCCTACATCTTCGCGCACCAGCCCGCCTTTCTTATACAGGAAGCCCACAATGTCCACCTTGTTCAGTTTGTCTTTCTTGCCTTTGCCTATATATAAGGTAGTCCAGCGGGGTTTGGCAGGTTTCGGCGTCTGCTCCGGCAATTCGAATACGGAGAGCTCTTCCGGAAGATAATCGGGCAGACGCTCTTCGGCATGCAGAAGCAGGAAAGACGAGCCGCGCGCTTCCCAGCGTGCCGTGCGTCCGTTACGGTGCGTAAAGGCTTCTTCGTTGACGGGCATGTGATAGTGCACCACGTTGTCGATGCCCGGAATATCCAATCCGCGTGCGGCAAGGTCGGTCGATACCAGGACGGGGCAACTGCCGTTGCGGAACTTATAGAGCGCCCGCTCGCGGTCGTCCTGTTCCATACTGCCATGAAAAGCATCGCAAGGGAATTTCTTCGACTTCAGATAGGATACCGTACGCTCCACGCTCTCGCGATAGTTCACGAATACCAGTGTAGAACGGTCGCCCAGCGTACAAAGCAGCCGGTACAATGTCTCCAGCTTGTCTTTTTCGGGAGAGATTACCTTCTGCAAGTCCAATCGTCCGGATACGGTTTCGCCCGAAAGAAAATTCAGCTTGACAACCTGCGGTGACGATTCCCCCCCGCCCACTCCGGTGAACTGCGGGATTTCCTCTGCATCCGTTGCCGACAGCAATACCCGTTTCTTCAAGGCAGGCAACTGTCCGATAATTTCCGCCATCTCGTCGTGAAAACCGAATTCAAGGCATTTGTCGAATTCATCTATCACCAATGTGGTTACAAAGCGGGTATCGAAGTTCTGCTTCCGCAAATGGTCGTTCATACGTCCGGGAGTGCCGATGATAACGGCAGGGTTAATGCCCCTCATCGTACGGTGCTCGTCCATTGCCGGACGTCCGCCGTAGCAGCTCATCGCCTTGAAAGGGACGTTCATCGACTTGAATACGTTTTCTATCTGCAAGGCAAGCTCGCGCGACGGTACGAGCACCACCGCCTGTACGCCCTGCACATCGGCTTTGAGCGATTGCACCAGCGGCAGCAGGAATGCCAGCGTCTTGCCCGACCCCGTGGGCGACAACAGGACGAGGTCCTTATCCGATTGATAGGCATCCCGCGCTGCTTCCTGCATCGGGGTGAGTTGCTCTATCCGTAAGTTACGAAGTATGTCAGATTGTTCCATAAAGTACTTTGGTTTAATGGAGCAAAGATACGAAAAGATTGGCGGAAAACGAGGTGATGGTTTATATATCACTTCGTTCTGCATGAAGTATATTACAATTTATCCCGGTCAAACTCCCGATTTATCCCGGTTAAACTTCAAGTTTATAATTTATAAACTTTGAGTTTAACAGGGATAAACAAAGGGTACCCACTGGAAAAACAATCAGTATGTACTGAAGAAAAAAACACATGTGTAGAAAAAGAGCCGGTACAGACGGAGAAAAAACAATGGCAGCAATATGGCTGACTTAAAGTTCCTCTACCACCCAACGCTCGATATTGCGCGTAGTATTACTGAAATTCACCCCTATCTTGAGTACCTTGCGGCTGTCCGCTGCAAAAGGCAGTGCGTACTGCTTGTCGTTAATCTGCTGCAAAGCCTCTTCCGCAGTGCCGTTCAGTTTGAATTCCATTACATAAACGTACTTGTCGGTTTGCAGTACAAGGTCTATCCTGCCCTGCGAAGTGTGATACTCCGCTTTTACATAGAAACCCACCAGTTTGAAAACGATGAAGAGCACATTCTGATAGTGCAGCTCCAGTTCTTTCACCAATTCGTAGGGAGTATCGGCAAAGAAACTTTGCAGGCGGCGGAAGAAAGCATCGGGCTCTCCTCTCTCTATTTCCTGTACAAACTTTTGTATTTCAAACGGTGCTTCAATCTTGTTGAAACGTGTATAGTAAGGTATGAGGAATCTAACAAAACCTTCTTCCACCTCACGATTGGGAAAGCCGAGACGATAAATTCCAAAACGTTCATCATACCCCTTTATCGTGAGATAACCGCTCTGGAAAATTACGGGCAACGGTTCCTCATCCCCATAAATACTGTTCAGCACATCGGCATACGTTTCGGCATGCGCCATGTGTTCCAGGTCGTAATGGTAGCGTTTCAACAGTTCTATCAGGTAGGTGGGTGTTCCCGTCTCGAACCAGTAACTGCCGAATTTCTTATATTTAAAAGTATTCAGTAAGCTGAAAGGGTTGTAGATACCTTCGGTGTTCTCTACGAAATGATAGCCGTCATATCTCCGCTTCAACTCGGCACAGGCTTCCTCGTAGGTCATTTTCTGAGCGTCTGCCAACTCGTGAAGCTCTTCTTCAAGATTATCGTGAATCTCCTGTCCGGTTATTCCGCAAAGACCGACATACATTTCCTGCATGGAAATATCATCCAGGTTATTCAAGTCACTGAATACGCTGATCTTGCCGAATTTAGTGACCCCGGTAAGGAAAGCCAGTTTGATACAGCCGTCCATCGTTTTAAGCACACCGTAGAAAGGTTTCAGCGTGTTGCAGTATTCCTTTTGCAGTTCCCCGTTGCCGATAGCCTGGAGCATCGGTTTGTCGTATTCGTCCACAAGGATCACCACACGCTGCCCTGTCTGCTCGCAAGCACGCTTGATGATTCCGGCAAAGCGCAAAGAGTATGTACGTTCGGAAACATCGGCGCCATAAAGTTTTTCCCATTCGGAAAGGTTCTTCTCCAGTATATTACCCAGACTTTCGGGCGTATCATACCGTTCGATGTTCAAGTCCAGATGCAAAATGGGATGTTCCGTCCAGTCTTTCTCCAGTTTCTCGATGGCCAGTCCCTTGAACAATTCCTTTTTCCCTCGAAAGTAGGCCTCTAAGGTGGAGATCAGAAGACTTTTGCCGAAACGGCGCGGACGGCTGAGGAAGTAGTAACTGCCGGTCTTGGCCAACTGATAAACCCAAGCGGTTTTATCGATATAGAAATACCCGTCTTTGCGGATTTTCTCGAAGTTCTGTATTCCGATAGGATATATTTTATTGCTCATACCGTCCACTGTTTTTAGATTACGATAAAGCAAAGATACTCATTTCTTTCGAACCGCCTCTATCCTATGCCCACAAAAAAACTCCGGCAAGAGCCGCAGCCCTGCCGGAGTTTCTTCACTATTTTACTATTATGTGTCTTTGACAACACCGTTTCCTTATCCGCCGAAGTTGTCGAACATCAGGTTCTGAGCCGGAACGCCGAGGTCGTCGAGCATCTTCTCAACGGCTTTGGACATCGGGCCGGGACCGCACATGTAGTATTCGATGTCTTCGGGGGCTTCGTGGTCTTTCAGGTAAGTCTCGTAGATTACGTTGTGTACGAAGCCCGGAGTATACTTCACGCCCGCTGCATCGGCTGCCG
>OQVH01001970.1_pt1 | contig 11659 bp, 7 predicted proteins | sample 1691641 | NCBI WGS metagenome assembly OQVH01 (sample SAMN03418286, study PRJEB22391) | human gut metagenome | biome: human-gut; feature: organic feature; material: feces | host: Homo sapiens | place: Italy | collected 2013-04
CAAGTCTTGCTTCTTCCATCCACTTGACATAGTTTGAATGGTGGATTATACCCATCTGATCTGTTTCATAATACTTTGCGTGGTGCTCGTAAGGACGGATTCTAAGTTCCCCTTGTGAGCCGGCAATCTGTAACTCATTGTTTGCCATAAAAACTTCCTCCATTCATATTTTGGTCTTATTTCTATTATGCCACATTGGACAGCTAAATTCAACGACTTGACCGTAAAATATAAACCGGCTGCTACCTGCGTATCATACTGTAGCAGTCTCTGCATATATTGCGTGAATTTCCAATCGGAAGTATTCTGCCGCAATACCGGCATCTGATAATATACTCATCCTTGCTCTTTGATAGAAGCTGCATAATCTTTGCCTGTGTTTTGTCGCGCTCGTTTTCAAGCCAGTCCTCATCCACAATTTTGCCCATGCGGACTGAAAACTGATAGTACAAATCAAGCTTTTTGTAATAGGATTCGTATTTCATGAGCCCCTGATACTTTGAATGCTTATCAGGCTTGTCGAGAGATATATCAGATGTATACGACATGCAGTAGCGCAGCCATTGTCTGACAAGCTCCCTGTCCTTTATATCTATAGGACATGTAATCATCTTATAAAGCAGATATTTGTCATCAAAATCTGCGATAAAGTATCGCTCCTTATACGCATATCCATACAAAAACAATATCTCATCGACATTGATTTTCCTAAACGGTGCTGATGGCTCTGCCTCATGCCAGAGCTTAATTATCGCATCAAGCGGCGCATCCATTGTAAGGAGCACCTGCGGGAAGCCAAGACTTACTATATCAATATCCTGCTCCGGTATATTTAGCGTATTCTTCAGATAATTCAGATTCTTTTGTCCCAAAGCTGTCACATAGCCTGTATCATACAGACCAAATCTGCCTGCACGGCCCGCTATCTGTTTTATCTCAGAGATGACAAGCGGACGTCTTGATACTCCATCAAACTTTTCCACCTCCAGAAATACAATTCTTCTGACCGGCAGATTGAGTCCCATTCCTATCGCATCTGTTGACACGACAACCTGTGTCTTTTTCTCATTAAAAAGCGTCATCTGCCTGCGCCTTATTTCCGGTGGCAGACTTCCGTATATGACACTTGGCTTTATGCCGTTTTCCTCCAGACGCCCTGCTATATTGAGTACCGACTTCTTTGAAAAGACGATAAAGGCATCACCCTCTCTTACATCCTGTGGAAATGAAAAAGGCTTATCCTCCAGCTTTAGAGCTGTCTTTCTCTCATACTCCCTTATCTCATACTCGTCATGGCACAGATTAATCAGATGAATGACTACATCCTTTGCCACCGGGCTCATGCATATATGAATCTCTCCTGCAAGTGTACCAAGAATTGCCCTGGTCCATGAATGTCCCCTGTCATCATCTGCAACCATCTGTGCCTCATCAATCACTGCGATATCATACTCCTTATCACAGTCAAGCATCTCCACTGTCGATGCTGTAATTCTGCTGTCTGATACCTCAAGACACTCCTGACCTGTAAGCATGGTGCATGGTATGCCTGCATCATTCATCTTCTCATATACCTCAAGTGCCAGAAGTCTAAGAGGTCCCAGATAAACTCCGTTTTGCGCCAGCTTAAGCCTCTCAAGCGCCTGATATGTCTTACCGCTGTTAGTCGGGCCTATATGGAGTATGAAGTGCCTTTTCATGCTCTGTGCTTTTGGAAACTCAAGCTCCGGCCGTGCCGGAACCAGCGTGACAATCTCTCTTCTAAGCTCCTTGCTGCGGTACTCATTATAAAGCGCCTTCATGCTCCTTGTACATATCGCACCTATATACTCCTTGCGCAAAAGCTTTAGAAAATCCTCTGTGAGATACTCTGCCTCATTCTCATCAAACTGCTCCATATCCACCCTGACGAGCTGCGGAAGGATTTCTCTATTTAAAATCTGCCTTGCATTCTTATTGTTGGAATAGTAGGTAATCAATGCAAGCCTTTTTATTTCCTGATGCAGTTTGTCAAGTGCCACAGTCTCATTTTTTGAAAATCGCGCATATTTAATTGATTTTGCTTTACTATTGAGCCTGTGAATATAGTGTGCCAGCTTTACAGGCTTACCTGTACTTCTCTTCGCATTCTCCCTGTACTGGTCAACATAAAACTGTACCAGTATCTCTTCAAACGATTTTTCCATATATGTGTGTTATCCTCTTTATTTATATACACCGTTAAGAGTCACCTCAAACGTAACATCCTTTCCGGCAAGTTCTGTATTTACCTTATAATCATCCGGGAATTTAAGGTTTAAATCAAAGGTTTCTCCCACCTTGTGACCTACCACTCCTTCCTCAAAGCCATCTATATAGCTGCCTGAGCCGAGCACCAGGTCTGTACCCTGTCCATCAGTGCTTCCACCCTCGAATTTTTCACCGTCCATATATCCGGTGTAGTCAATATTTACCTTATCTCCGTTTTCCGCAACCGTGTCAGTCTCTGTATTCAGTGTTGCTGCCTCGGTCTGTGAATCACTGCTTTGTGTCTCGGATGCCTGAGAATCCGTGGTCTGCGATGCAGCTTGCGTACCATCAGTGCCATTTGACGATGAACCGCCCGATGTCGCAACTGCCCAGATTAGCACTATGACTACCACAACGACTGCCACTACCGGCACCCAGAATTTCAGCAGATTCACAACCTTTGCCTTCTTTTCTGCCTTCTCTCTCTCGATTCTTCTTTTTTCCTGTGCGATTTTTTTGTTTTGTTTGTTCATTTTGTTAATCTCCTGTTTTATTTTTATTATTGAATTATACTATTACAATTTGAACATTCTGTGTTTCGCATAAATGAACAGTATGCGTTGTCTGTCAGTGCATTCGCTATCTGTCACTGTTCGCTTTAAACTTTAAACGGCTGCGTCTCTTAACTATTTGACGCAACAATAAAAGCAGTAGAAAGACACCCACACAGCCTGCGCTTATAGCTGCACCTGCCTTAAGCCCCGGTGTCTCATAATAAAGCTCTATCTCATGCTCTCCCTCATCCAGATGAATGCTCACAAAGGTATCTGAAAAATCCTCATACTCTGCATCCTTCCCATCCACCTTCATAGTCCATCCCTTTTCACTCGGAATAGAAAGCACAAGCTGTCCTGCCTGCTTCACATCAATGTGTCCGCTTATGTGTGTATCTGAAAAATCATCCACCGAGAGTGTTTGCTCATTGAGTGTATTGTAAGCACTCTCAACTGCAGCAATGGAAAGCTCGTATACATTAAATCGTACAGCATCGGCATCAGTGTTTGTGACGGAAACTGTCTCCCCCGCCTTCACGTATCCCAGGTCAAACAGATACCTGTGAGTGGTCTTCGAGTATGTGGTCTCATACTCTCCGTGGCTGAAGGTCAGACTGTCAGTGCTGCACGAATCGTATGCCGCATAATAATATCCGTCATGGTCAAAGGTGAGAGTCGTAGTTCCCGGATTTTCGTCCTGAGTGCACTCTGTCATGGTCAGCATATCATCTGCTGCGCCAAGGAGCCTGCCAAGGGAATTAATCGAATAGATTTTCGATGACGATGATGGCTTCCACTCATCAATCACTCCCTCATCCATCATAAACCCAAGCGGAAGCGTGTAGTTATTCCGATACAGATAGTGATTTCCACATTTTCCCACAAGTGTAGTCAGCTCATTCTGTGGCTGTATTGATTTTGTAACCATATATCTGACCGAAAGCATGGCTGACGTGACAGGTGTGGCACCGTTATAACAGTAGAAATTCTTGCCTCCCTCCATATAAAGAGCCTGATAAAAATGGCTCACATTTATATTCATCAGGGAAGAAAACTGTGTTCCAGAAGCATAGCCGTATCGTGTGTCATCATTTTTAGTTAGTCGGCCTGTATCCTCAACCCTGTAAAATGGTACATCGTTGTCAGCTGCATCCTCTTTTGCCAGCTCCAGTGCCTTTTGCATATCGTCCACATTGGCATTGTAGCTGCTTCTGCCAGTACATCCAAGTCCTGTCACAGCCATATTGACAGCCAGCTCCACAATCGCGATACCGCATGTTATGACCATCAAAAGCTCCCTGTTTTTTCTTGCTGCAAGCTTTAAAAGTACTGTCATAATGCCGTACAGCGCAACAAACAATATACTTATGATAACTGCATAATACTCTGTCACATCCTCACCGGCAAACATCGTGCTTACTGCCATAAGCGCCGATGCAAATACCACTGCCACACCAACATGCCACAGTCTTATGCCACGCCACTTTCTTACTGTAGCATAGCCTATGGTCAATACAAGAAATGCATACAGATACGACTGTCTGCCAGGCAGCGAATCCGGAAAATGCAGTCCGTGCCATATAAAGTCAAGCTGTTTATTGGCAAAGCTTGCCATGAAAAACAACACAAACAATACGGGAGCTATTTTTTTCTTCCAATTAATCCTTTTATTAAGCACAAACAGTATCAAAAGCATCACACTAAAGGCTCCGGCATACAGATTTGGCCAGTTCTCTGCACCCTCATAGACGCTTGCTGTCGTACACATCCTGCCGACCTCCGATAAGAGATTAAAATACCACTCTATCTGCTTTGGGAACTCGATGCCCGACGAACCGCTGTAGCTTAAAATGATAAGCTCCGGGATGATCAGCACCATCGCAGTGCCTCCAGCCAAAAGCGAGTAAACGGCAAATCTCACAATTGCAGCCATTTTACCGCCATTTTGCGTAAAGAAAAGCCATGCAAACCAGAATACCAAAAAGATGCAAAGCATGATGCTCAGATAATAGTTTGACAATATACAAAGTGCCAGTGATACATAGTAAAGCACCGGCTTTTTGTCCCGCACAAGCTTCTCAAGGCCTACTATCGCAAGCGGTGCAACTGCCACAACATCCATCCACATGACATCCCAGCTATACGCAGCTACAAAGCCGGAAAGCGCATATGCCGTAGAAAAAACAAATGCCGGCACAAATGTATTATCGTGATACCTGTTATCCTTTCCAAGAAGTACAAAGTGTTCCTTCAGAAAATAAAAAAATGTTGCTCCGCTTAGCGAAATCTTAAAAATGATTAGCAGCTCGATAAACTCAATAATATGGCTCTTTGGAAAAAGCACCACAAGCCAGTTTAACGGACTCGCCAGATAATAGGCAAATACCGATACAAAATCACTGCCAAGCCCGATATTCCATGTATACATGAGGCTCGCACCATTTCTTAGCTTCTCCCACAGCTCATTAAAGAAAGGCAGATACTGGTGATACAAATCCATATGCAAAAGGCAGTAATCGCCAAATGGATATACACCATTTCCTATACAGATGATTATACATATGAAAAACGGAATTAAAAACGCTGTCAAAAGTGGATGCTTTTTAACAAAATTCATCACTTATCCTCCCAGTCAAACAGTCTGTAATATTGCAAAAGCTTATAATCGTTTAGCATATCCGAATCGGCCTGCTTATTTTTGCTGCCGGTTGCCTTGTCTGATTTATTTGATGCTTTATCTAATGTCTTATCTGCAGTTTTATCCGTGCGTACCGCTGATATAATTGGATACTCCTCCTGCAGCTTTAGTAGAAAGCTCTGATAGTCATTTGTCGGCACACCTGCCGCTTTAAGTACGTTTGCAGCCAGATAATTAACGCTCGTGTCTTTTCCTGCCGCCTCATCAATATCATAATTTGCCCAGATCACATACGGCACCTGATAACGCAGCTTAAGCTCTTCATTTGATAAATTATTATAGTCCATGCCGTTTGCTGCAAGAACGGAGCTTGCCACAGTATCATTTGGCTGATGATCACCGAAAAATACCACTATAGTTTTCTCATCCACATTTGAGAAATATTCAATGAGGCTCTTTAAATCCTCGTCTGTCAGCTTAATCAAAGAAAGATACTGGTCAAGTGCAGAATTATTGAGCTTATCCGCTGTCACCGTATTGTCAAAGCCGTAGTAGGTATCCGTGTATCCACCATGGTTTTGCATAGTGACATTGAATATAAATGCCGGCTGACCATCCGGTTTGTTCTCATAGGTCTCAATAATCCTGTCAAAGGATGTCTCATCACTTATATATTTGCGCACAAACCTCTGATTAAAATAATCCTGCATAAACGAAAGATTGTCAAATCCCAAAAGAGGATAGACCGTATCCCGGTTCCATCCACTGCCATAGTACGGATGCTGTGCATACGTTGCGTAGCCTATGCCTTTTAAATAGCTTGCAAGTGAAGGTGTCGTGCTCTTTATATACTGCTGATAAGGAATACTTCCTACCGGAAGAAAAGCCATCGTATTGCCTGTCAGAAACTCAAACTCGGTATCGGCGGTATTGCCACCGCATACAGACGTATTCAGATATCCTGTTATAGTGTTTTCATTGCCCTTTTCAAGACTGTGCACAAACGGCATATAGTCTGTATTTGTATCAAAATCACCGAGCACTGACAGGTCTGAAAATGCCTCATCCATCACAACTATAATATTCGGATAATCACTTTTATCTGTAATTGCAGTATTATCATCTGTACCGGCATAGCTGTCAAGCAGTTCCTTAGCCTTCTGTCTGCTATACCCATCAGGCTTATCAACCGCCACAAACTTAAGATTCATCGCAAAGGTCACCGCCATTCCATTCACCTTTGTCATATATGCCGGTGTAAAGAGAAACGGATACAGATAATTGTCCGTCTGGAAATCCTCATCCTGCAGGGCATTCACAAACAGGCACATCACAAGTAATCCAAGCACTGTCGGAATTAGTCTGAACCTGAATTTCCACTTAATTCTGAAATCAACAAAATGCATCAGCATAATAAGAGCTATAAATATAACTGTAACAACAACTACTCCTGCAGTCGGTGCGAAATCATAATTGGATGCAACACTTGTCGCCGTACCAATTGAAAAAATATCCCATGGAACAAAAGGAGTCGAGCGGAAAAGCATAACATAATGATTAATCAGTCCAAAAACCATGGCCACGATAAAAACTGCACGAAGTGCCCATTTCGCCCTGCCCGTAACAAAATAAAGAATCCAGGCAATCAGCTCAAACAAAATAATATTAAAAAATCCCGCCATAAATCTGACTTCTTCAAAAGGATTATGTTCGTAGAACTCCATAAGATAAAAAGCCGTAATCGGGAAAATCGAGAAAAATATAACATTGAATATAATTTCATATTTTTTATAAATCTTTTTTATCATCATAATGCTCCTGTTTGCTATCTGATATTACAGCCTATATGGCAGATTTTTGGGTACCTTTTTGGGGGCAAATTTTTCTTAAAAGTACCCTGATTTCTTTAATTTTTTGAAAGATTGTAAGTAAAGAAAAACCCCGCAAGCCCTTGATTTTACTGAAAATCTTGGATTTACGGGGTTTTGCAAATAGTGCCGGCAGTGGGACTTGAACCCACACGGGCTTGCGCCCAACAGATTTTGAGTCTGCATCGTCTGCCATTCCGACATGCCGGCGTCTTACGAACAGACAATATTTTATCACAATTATTGACTTCATGCAACTAAAATTTGTAATTTCAATATAATTTCAATGCGATTGTGACTGTTCACGCCTAACAGTGTGACCAGCAACGATTACAGCTCATTTAAATATGTCAAAGCCTTGAAATATGTCTCAGCATACAACCTTATTCTTACCGGTGCATTTTCCGACATAAAGCTGTTTGTCAACAAAATTAATCCATTCCTTGTAATCCTGCCCCACTTTATATTTCCCTGCACCTATGGTCACTGTCATCCTTCCGCTGCCCTTAGATGTCCAGAAGGATTTTGAATTAATCTCCACACGAAGCTCATCGAGAAAATTCTTAGGCACCTCTCCGTCGACACATTTGCCAAGAAGTAAAAACTCTTCTCCTCCCCATCTGCAATAGCTAAGCTCAACACCTCGAGCCTTGTTTACGATAGTACGAGCGAGCATCTTAAGTGCATCATCTCCTACATTATGTCCGAATGAATCGTTAATTTTCTTAAAATCATCAATATCAATCATTGCAAGGAAATATTCCCCCTGCTTCTCAGCCTCAAAAAGATTCTTAAGCTTCGCCATCATATAGAAACGATTTGGAAGCTCCGTCAGCGCATCAAACTGTGCCTGCTTTTCCATTGCCCCCTCCTCGGAAGACATAAAATGCAAAAGGCACATCATACATGTTATTATCAAGAAAACTACACCAGAAATCATAGCAATAGAAATACTCTTAATTACAACAGAATCCAACTTATATAAAGGTGCGTAAAAGCCATCAAGCATATAAAGAATAATCAGAGCAATAGCATATACACAGCAAAGCAGAATGGCAACATGATTCTTTTTTTTCTTCCTGAGGACCACATAATCCATGGAAAAAAGAAAAAACATTGCATCGATCAAAAAAAGCTGAAAATTACATTGAATTCCGAGACAAACCACCGCAAGTATCATATAAAGCAATATCTCAACAGCCACACTATAAACATATATGCTCAGTTTTTCAGATTTTGTCAGACTGAATGCAAGGAAATAAAAGCATATGCTGATCAGACTGACTCCTGCCATCAAATCTACACCTAATGATGAAAACATAAATAGCATCAGCAGATGGATGACAAGAAATATTTTGTTTACATTAAATAGAAAGCTCTGCTCCTTAGCAGTACTATCATTGCTACTCATTGTCCAATACCTTCATAAAAAATATCTAATATATTACTATAGAATAATAACACATATTAACAAATATAACAATATATTATTGTGCAAAAGTACTAGACTATTTTGCTACTTTTTTTCTAATTATATATCCAATAAGAATAATAACAGCACTTGTTATGACACTTCCATAAAATGTCATTCCCCTGCACAAAAGCTCCATATTTGCTGCATTACTACCAACAAGCTGTTTAAACCCATCAATCATAATATAATCAGCCACGCCCATAGCACCGGGTATAGGCACACAATTGGAGCCCATCGCCACAAAACACTGTATCACACTCACATCAACTGCCTTATTTACGCCTTCGCCGACTGCCATAAAAATCATAAACGATACCAAAAGCTGTGAAACTCTCTGCATTATATTCCAAAAGAAAATCTCGATGAGAAGCCCGGTCTGCCCTGTGATACTGTTTGAACACTCCTGATATTCTTTCATAGTATTTTTAAGCTTTATTCGAAGCCTGTCACCATGCCGTATTATATGTATTTTTTCAAAAAGCCGGATAAGACTATCACAAATTGAGTATAGTATGCTTCCCTTCCTTAGCAGCATATAAAATACAAGAGCCAGAAAAATCAGCACCACAATCCCCAAACATATAAATATCCGCGAAATACCTGAGAAATTTTTCAGCAATGGATACTTAAAAATCATGCATAGTAAGCCAATTGTTAAAAGTGAAAGTGTATACATAACAAGATTAATCAGTAAGGCCACTGTAGCAGCATAGCCCGGTATGCCATCCCTTATCATGAAATACGCACTGGCTGGCTGTCCTCCCGATGCCGATGGTGTAATAGCCGAAAAATACACATCGGCTCCACCATACACAGTACCATCAATCGCGCTGGTTTTATACCCAAAGTGTCTTGCCATGCGTACCAGAGCAAAGCCTTCAAACCAAATAAACCCAAACGTACAAACAAAACTCATAAAAAGCCAGCCTTTATTTGCATTTCTGATAAAACTCATAAGAATCTCAAACGAAAAATGCTTGCTCTGTGAGACAACAGTCCATATGCTCAAGATAGCTATAAAAGCAGAAGCTATCGCCCAAAATATCTTTTTTCTGTCCATTAAATCTAATCCCCTTAAAAAAAACTGGTAAAGTGAATTATGAAAATACACCATACCAGTTTATTGTAGAGAATATATATAACTTTATCAAGTAAAATATTATTAATATCTTTTTAATGTTTGTTAAATTATTTACTGTTACAACTAACAAATCAGTCTAAATACAAATTAACTTCTATGATTCCTCTTCCTCATCATTGTCAGTGTTCATCATATACACACCCCTGCTTGCATCTCCATCAGGATTCTTTCCAAACTCGTAATCATTTCCCGGCAGAATAGCATTTAAGAAAATTCCTGCGATAGCTGCAATTGCCAAAGCTGTCAATGTAATTGATGTTCCTGCTACAGTAAATGTCAGTCCATTTCCAAAGCCAAGACCACATACAAAAATAACACCTGCAATAATCAGATTTCTTGATTTCGTCAGATCTACCTTGTTTTCAACAACATTTCTAACTCCTATTGCTGAAATCATTCCATAAAGCATAAATGAAACTCCACCAATAATCGCTGATGGCATAGTAGATATTACAGCCGAAAACTTTGGAATAAACGAAAGTGCAATAGCAAAAACAGCCGCAATACGGATAACTCTCGGATCATATACCTTAGACAGCTCAAGTACTCCTGTATTCTCACCATATGTTGTATTAGCCGGTCCTCCGATGGCTCCTGCGAATGCAGTTGCAATTCCATCACCTATAAGTGTCCTATGAAGACCCGGATCAGCAATAAAGTTCCGCTCTACTGTAGCAGAAATAGCAGACATGTCGCCAATGTGCTCCATCATAGTCGCAATAGCGATAGGCGCCATAACAAGAATGGACGTAATATCAAACTTCATGAACTGAAATTTAGGTATTCCGACCCACGCAGATGATGCAATTGATGTAAAATCAAGAATTGCTGAACCATCAGGATTAGTAATTCCAGCAGCATTCATAATAAAAGCCACAACATAGGAAATAATTACTCCCATCAGAATAGGAATGATCTTAAATAAGCCCTTTCCCCATATATTGAAAATAATTATAACTCCAAGTGCAATAATTGCAAGAACCCAGTTTGTTGAAGCATTATTGATAGCTGAGCCGGCAAGTGAAAGACCAATGCATATGATAATAGGTCCTGTCACTACAGGTGGAAGGAAGCGCATTACACGCTTAATTCCAACCAGCTTAATGATAAGTGCAAGTACGAAATAAAGCATACCTGCAACAAATATTCCACCACACGCATACGCGGCCTTATCATTGACAGCCATATCTGCATACATACCACTGTCAAGGTTTGCAACAGTATAAAAGCCTCCTAAAAAAGCAAATGACGAACCCAAAAAAGCCGGTACCTTAAACTTTGTACACAGATGAAATATAAGCGTGCCAAAGCCTGCACAAAATAGGGTAACCGATACAGAAAGACCTCTGGTAAGCGGCTCCCCACAAGCCTTCTGAAAATATCCTGATACAAGAATAGGCACAAGAATTGTTGCGCCGAACATAGCAAACATATGCTGCAAACCAAGAATAAGCATCTTGGCCGTTCCAAGCTGTCTCGCATCACGAATTGGCTCCTGTTTCTTTTGTTCCATAACAACCTCCTTAATAAATTAATGTTTTCGATAAGTAACCGAAAACATTATAGCAGTTTTTAATTATTATTTCATTATTTTTTCATTATTTTTTTATTATTTTTTACAAAAAAAAGACATCTCATTGGATGTCTTAAATAATTCATATTTAATAAGTATGTACCTTCAAAACTTCATACAAATCCGATTTGTTTTCTCCGTTATTAACCAGATTAAGCCCTCGACCTATTAGTAACAGTCAG
>OQVH01001981.1_pt1 | contig 11610 bp, 8 predicted proteins | sample 1691641 | NCBI WGS metagenome assembly OQVH01 (sample SAMN03418286, study PRJEB22391) | human gut metagenome | biome: human-gut; feature: organic feature; material: feces | host: Homo sapiens | place: Italy | collected 2013-04
TCCGCTCTGCTACTTGCTCATAACCGAATAACTGCTCCGCAGTTTATCAGAAAGATTCAGCCTTCCCCTCCGGGAAAATAATTTTAAACACAAAGAAAAAAATCACCATGGAAACTCCACCTGTAATAATTGTCACAAGCATGTTATAGACTGCCGGTGCCACATATGCAGATGCAACTGGCATCCACAGATTATTAAATCCATTACAAATCAGTGAAATTACCACCCATGCTATAAAATACCAGATTGCCTGATATACAGGATTTCCATGGCTTTTAAAAGTAATATTTCTCTGAAGCGGAAAATTGATACACTGTGCAAGAAATGACCCCAATTCATAACTGATAAAATAGCCAAGTCCACCACCGATCAGTATATTCCCCGTTGCATCACGCAATACATTATACCCCAGCAAGCTCCATGTAAATTTTACTCCAAACAGATTCATTGAAACCTTTGGCCACATAAATTCTGTACCAGCCAGACCAATTCCCAAAATCCCTGGTAAAAATGTAAATACAAGATACTGGAATACTGTCACGCCCATACTGAATATAACAAAATAGAATATCTGATAAAGCCATTTTGCAAAAGTAGCATGTTTCTCTTCAAAACATTTCCATATATTTTTTATATGATTCATCTGCACTTCCCTCCGGCTCCTTTTAATAATTTTTCATATTTCTTATTATTTCTTCTGTTTCTGAAATATCCGCCAACTACTTTTTTTACTCCAAGCATAAAGTGGCCATTCACAGCATCGACAATTCCATATACCATTTCCATACTGACTGCCCCACCGGTCATCTTGGCAATCCCCCGAAACGGCATATTGTAAATAAAAAGAATATTCAAATCTGGCTTTCCCTGTGCCTCACTCTTCTTTTTCATTTTTGTGAGATATCTATATATCAGCCTTGCAAGTCGGCTTTTTGCATAATACATCTGACAGATTGCATCATTGATTCCCAGATTTCCACTCCATCTTCCGTTCGGTATCTCATGGCCAAGAAGTTCATGAAATTCCTCATCTGATATTTTCTGCACGATTCCTGTATAATAGTAAGGCATTTTTGCCGGATTATACGGATACCCTTTACTATTTCCTGTTCTCTCAGTCATACCTGTTAAACGAATATCTGCAACACTGGCTCCTACCATAATCTGATAAGTTCCTGTTTCTATTTCCCACTGTCCCGTTTTTATATTCCAATAACGGAATGTCTTATCATCAAACGGAATCCTGAGCTGTCTGCTTTCTCCTGCCTTTAGATAAACTTTTACAAAACCTTTCAGTTCTTTTTCCGGTCGGAACACGATTGCATTAGGAAGTCCTACATACATCTGAACAACCTCTGCTCCATCTCTGTCACCTGTATTGGTAACCGAAACTTTGATTCCATCCTCTTCTATGATAAGATCAGAATATGTAAATTCCGTATAGGAAAGTCCAAAGCCAAATGGATATTGCACCCGGACTTTTGAAGTATCATAATAGCGATATCCCACATAAACACTCTCGCGGTATTCCGATGTTTTCTCATTACTTGGATAATATCGGAATGCCGGTGTCTGTTCATAAGATATGGGATATGTTTCTGCCAGTCTTCCTGATGGATTCACTTTTCCAATCAGAATATCCAATGTTGCAGAAGCGCCTGCCTGTCCATTCAGATAGCCATGCAAAATCGCTTTGCAGCAGGTGTGCCATGGCATTTCTATCGCAGATCCTGCACTCAGTATTCCAATAATATTTTCATTCACTTTACTGATATCCTGCAGAAGATCTATCTGATTCTGCGGAATACGCATATGGGTTCTATCCAGTCCTTCTGATTCACTGATCTCATCAAGACCAAAGCAGAAAATCACAATATCCGCGTTCATAGACAAATTTAATGCAAACTTTCTATCATTCTCATCTACATCTCCATTTCTCTGATAGCCTCTTGTCATCCCCAGAATATTCAGATCATATTGTTGCAAAATCGATGACATATCTTCTACTTTTGTTGGATTGACCATAGAAGATCCTGCCCCCTGATATCTGGGTGAAAAAGCAAAATCTCCAATAATAGCGATGGATTTTTTGGTATCCAGCGGAAGAATCTGTTTTTCATTTTTCAGAAGAATCATGCTTTCTGCTGCTGCTTTCCTTGCCAGTTGATGATGTGCGTTTCTGTCAAAGTTTTTATCTGAAAGCTTCTTCCCTGATGTCAGTTCCATCACTGCATCCACCAGTTCTCCAACTCTTTCATCCAAATCCGCTTCCTTCAGCTTTCCATTTCGGACAGCAGCAATCACTTCTCTTGCAGAATCGTACCCACAGGACGGCATCTCCAGATTTGAGCCGGCAGCAACACCTTTCACATGGTCATTGCTTCCGCCCCAGTCTGTTACTACAATTCCATCAAATCCCCATTCTTTGCGCAGGATATCTGTCAAAAGATGTTTGTCCTCATTAGCATAAATCCCATTAATCTGGTTGTAACTGCTCATGATTGCTTTTGCGTGTCCTTCTTTAACAGCTATCTCAAAACCGGTCAGATAAATTTCTCTTAATGTCCGTTCGTCAACAACTGCGTCCATTGCCATTCTCCGAAGTTCCTGACTGTTAACCGCCAGATGCTTCGGGCAGGCATAAACGCCTTTACTCTGTATTCCACGAATATATGACGCTGCCATCTTCCCGGAAAGATATGGATCTTCTGAAAAATATTCAAAATTTCTTCCACATAACGGGCTTCTTTTAATATTTAATCCCGGACCAAGCAGGATATTTACATCCATACTTGCTGCTTCCTCTCCAAGAGCCTGTCCAATCTCTTCCCCCAGATCCTGATTCCAGCTGTTTGCTATCGTCGCTGCTGTGGGAAAACAAGTTGCATTCAAGGATGCATTCAGTCCCAGATGGTCTCCTGCTCCTGCCTGTTTTCTGATTCCATGCGGTCCATCTGAAAGAAAGATGGACGGGATGGAAAGCCTGTCAATTTCTCTGGTCTGCCAGACAGTTTTTCCACTGAGTATCGCTGCCTTTTCTTCTATTGTCATCTTTTCAACCAATTTTTGCTGTTTCATAACTGTTTTCCATCCCACTTTCATCCTTATTCAGCATTCTTTCTTTTCTTATATCCTCTGATTACCAGTACTTCCATTCCTGCCATGAAAAGTGCTATTACAATGTCGATTCCAATTCCTGCTTTTTTCCAGTTTTCCATACCTGTTTCTTCGTGTTCTCCATCATAAGCCCAGCTGCTTACAACTGTATACATGACATTTTTGCAGGCATTTCTCATCTGAAGTACAGATGTTGGATGTTCCGGATTGGCTACATTGTTCTCTTCTCCGTTGAATGTGGACAGCATTGCATCTACCCCATTCGCCAAAGCTGCATCTGCATTCATAAATCCATGACCATTGTTTCGGAAGAAGTCTGTAAGCGCCATTCCCCTGAATCCCCATTCATCTCTGAGAACTGTATTCATAAGGTTACTGCATTCTCCAGTCCATTTATCTCCAAGGAAACTCCAGGAAACCATAACCGCATTTGCGCCTCCCTGTTTTACAGAGATTTCAAATGGTTTCAGATAGATTTCCCGGATTGCCTGCTCATTTGACCAGACACTTACCATCTTTGCATTTCCCTCATACAGAGCAAAATGTTTGATATAAGAATAAACCCCATACTTTCTTGCTCCTTCTACTGCTTTTGCTCCCATATTTCCTGCAAGAACTCCATCTTCTGAAAAATATTCATAATTTCTTGCTCCAAATGCGGTTCTATGAGTATTCATACCTGGTGCATACCAGCCCTCTGCACCCATTTCCTGACTGATCTTGCCCATGCATTCACCCCATGCCTGTGCAAGTCCCTTATTCCATGTGGAAGCAACCACAACTTCAATTGGAAATCCAATAGAACCAACTCCTGTAAAGTTGTTATTAATTGCTGCTGGTCCATCGAAATCAAGTGTAGCCACTTTTCCCACAGAATCCATGGCTGCTGTCTGATAACCAGCCATTGCAATCATATTTGCCATTTCATCAACAGTAAGCTGATCCAGAAGTTTTTCCCAACGAGGATCGTCATAATCAGCATCACGCATATCAGCTAATGTAAGTCCATTATCTGCTCCCGTTGTCGGCATTACATCCTCATCATTGAGATATGTAGTCTTATCAAAGTTGCTGTTCAGATGATATTCAGAAACATATGGCTCACCCAGCTCTGCAGATGCCGGTGCTGCTGTAGCCTCTTCATAATTTGCAAAATGATCTGCTCTTGATAAATATGTCACATCGCCTTTTGCATCTTCAAATACATTTGTTGCTGCAGTATCATCTGATGCTCTTTTATTTTCTCCCTTATATACTACATCTTTATCTGCAGTATAAGTTTTCTGATCCAGCACAGTATGTGAATCGCTGTTGATAGAAATCACATAATCGCCTTTTTCAAGAACATATGCTTTTGCATTATTCTCATCATAAGAGGCCATATCTTCTATACTGAATGTAACTGTAACAGTCTGAGATTCTCCCGGCTGAAGCAGATCTGTTTTTGCAAACTCAATCAGATTTGCAGAAGATTTCTCAATTCCGCCATTTGTATATGGTGGTTTATAATACACTTCTACTACATCTTTTCCGGCAACATCTCCGGTGTTGGTTACTTCTACATCTACAGAAATCTGTCCGTCTTTTTCCTCCAGTTCACCCATTTTCTGTTCAAATTCCGTGTAACTCAGGCCATATCCAAATGGATACTGTACAGTCTTATCGTAATCAATCGCACCTTCCTGTGCAGCTGTTTCATAGTACTTGTATCCTACATAAATGCCTTCCACATAATTGGTAAATGCCGGAGCATACACCTGCGCAGTTCCTGCGTTCATTCCTTCAACGGCCATATCTGCCAGATTTGTATACTCCGTTTTTTCTGCATTATTCCACCACGGAGCAGTCGTCATATCATAAATAAATGTATCCGGTGTTTTTCCGGAAGGATTGACTTCACCTGAAAATACTTTACCAAGTGCATTAAATCCCACATTTCCCGTTCCGGGACACCATACAACAGATTTAATCTGAGGATATTCATCTGCGAAACCAAGTTCAAACTGATTTGCTCCATTATAAACCACAATCACATTATCAAAGTTTGAGCAAACCATATCCACCATATCTCTCTCAGTTTGTGAAAGCTGTAAATAATGCTCTCCCTCAGGAAAATCATCATATTCATCTGAATTATTATCATATGCTGCTTTTCTTACATCCATAGGAATATCATTATGACCTTCACCTGCTTTTCTGGAAAGAACCACAACTGCCACATCAGAATACTCTTTCGCACTTTTAATAAGCTCATCACTGTAAGTATCTACAGGTGGCTCCGGTAATGTCCAGCTCTGTTTCTGGATAGACATTTCCGGATTATCTGCACCATAATTGTTATAAAAATCAACCAGTTCCTGGTTAATAGAAAATCCGGCATTTTCAAGTCCCTGATTCAGACTGACAATATCATACAGATCATTAATTCCACCGGAACCAGCTCCTCCGTAAGCCGGATTAATAGATTCCCAGCCAAAAATATTCAGTTTTTTTGTTTCATTTAAAGGAAGCAGGCTTTCATTCTTCAGAAGAACAATTCCATCTTCCATAATTTCTTCTGCTACTTCCGCAGCTTCTTCATTTGTTTCATCGCTTAAAGTTCCATTTCCCGTTGCCAGTCCAATCAACGTAGACATTGGTCCAAAACAGATCATATTCACGCAGACAACAACTGCAAGAACCATTGCGATCGCAGCTTCTCCTCTTATCAGAAATTTTTTGCCCCTGGACATCCTGCGGCATGCGATCATAATTACGATTCCAATTACAAGTGCAGCAATAATACCGATAATATATGGTTTGCATAATTGTAATACCGCCAGAACATCTTCCATTTCAACACTGATCATTCTCTTTTTTCCTCCTTTGACTCTCTCGTCTTTTTCAGGTATCATTTCCTGTTGGCATTACTATAACATGGTTATTATTTCGTGCCGTTTTTGGCACAAGATGCAACAAATATGGCACAAAATACCAAAAAAGGTCCACCGGACCTTTTTGTCGTATGCTTGGCAACAAAAATACCCAGAGCATTACAATACTCTGGGTAAAAGAATCTTTAATTCAAACCAGTTCTGCTGTACTCCAAATACTACAGAACCATCATATTTTTCTACAGCTGTACGAATACTTTTCAATCCAAAACCATGGTTTTTACTATCCTTTTTTGTTGTTGTAATCAGATCTTCTTCATTTTTGGAAATTTCAGCTTCACAATAATTCTCTATCTTGATGAACACAAATCCTTTTTGAGCGGATACTGTCAGATGAATCAGTCTTTTTTCCGGATCTGGAATCAAAATTACATGTTCAATCGCATTATCCAAAGCATTTCCAAATATAGAACATATATCTGTTACATGCATATAATCTAATAATTTTCCATCTGCCACACAGGTAATCTGTATATGATTTTTTCGACAATGGAAAATCTTAGCTGCCAAAATCGTATCAAGTACCTGATTCCCCGTTCTGCTTATATTTTCAAAAGCAGCGATTTCCTTTTCCATGGAATCAATCCATTTTTTTCGTTTTTCTTCATCTGATTCCGCGCGAAGTCCCGTTATCTGGTGTTTCAGATCATGGTATTTCATTTGTATGAGATCCAGGCTGTCCTGATAATTTCGGTATTGATCATACTGGCTTTTCAGCATCACGTTCATTACTGAAAGTTCTTTCTCGGCAACATACTCACTGATCCTGCTCTGATAAGCATGCAGGATTGCAATTCCTCCAAAATCGATCAGTGTTCTGATAGAAAAAATATCTGCACGTTCTCTGCTCGCAAATGGTGCATTTTCATTTAAAAAGCTCAGATTACTAAAAGCAAAGATTGCAACAGCCATGATTGCCGCCGCTGCTACTTCCTTTACTGTCATCTGTTCAAGATAATTCTGCTTCAGAAGATCTTTTTCTAAATAAATATCAATAGTAAAGCAGCCTCCAAAAATAACCATCGTGATCAGAATTTCAACCCAGAGGCTCTGATTCCCCCATGTCTGTACAATAGATACCATCTGCCACTGCAGCGAAGCTACAAACTCAGCAAGAACAAATGCACGTGCACAGCAATAAGCCGCTCCCAGAGGCTTCATATTTCCTCCGACCATAAGAAATCCATACATCATACCTGCAGCGATCATCATACAGGGAATCCACAAAATTTCAGTTACGCTGCCTGTCAAAGTCAGAAAAATACTCTGCATTGCCAACATGAAAAGACTGCCTGTAAAAAAATGTACAGATTTCATGTTTTCTTTTTTTAGGATATAAAGATAAACCAGACATGATCCCCACTCTGCTATTGCCGTATAAATTCTTGGAATATCCTGATATAACATAGTATCCTCCATTTCGCATGAAATCATTCCATATTAAGATTTTGCAGAAGCAGATTCATGAATTCTTTTTTTCTGGTTCTGCTGACAGGTATATGTACATTATGGATCACACAATCAGAACCAACAAATCCCTCTACATGATTCATATTTACCAGATATCCCTTTGCACATCGAAAAAAATTATGTACCGCAAGTTTTTCCTCGAGTTCTTTCATCGTAATTCTTGAACAGTAATCTCCTCTCGAAGTATAATAAATTACATTATGTCTCTGCCCCTCAATAAAATAGATTTCTGCTATATCTATCTTTACAACTCCTTCCCCAATCGGAATCGTAAGAAATTCTTTAACCTCAGAGCGCATACGTCCAACTGCTTTATCCAGTTTCTGCGAAAAAGAAAAGTACTCAACTGGTTTTACTACATAATCCATTGCATCAACTTCATATCCACGTACTGCATATTGAATCATATTTGTAATAAACATAATAATTACTTTCTGATCCATCTGACGGATTTTTTCTGCTGCTGTCATACCGTCCATGAACCGCATCTGAATATCCATCAGAATAATGTCAAAACCGCCACTGTAATTCTCAGTGATATCTTCTCCATCACCAAATACCGTAACCTTTATTGATCTTCCCCTTTCCGTTTGATATTTCCGGATATACTCTGTTAATTGTTTTACGTAAATTTCTTCATCTTCCACAATTGCAATCTGTATCATCCTATACCCTCCACAAGAATTGCATTTTTTGTAACTGTTCAATCACACAATATAGTCCCAGTTTTTTATTATTCATAAATAACTTTTATTTCAGTATATCACTGCTTTTTTCTTGCGTCAAGTGGATGTAATATTACAAATTACAGCTGTATGATTGGTTTTCTTTTATAATATATCCACAGTAAATCTCCTCATTCTTTAAATAGAAAGTAGAAATTCTGTTAAGTTTTCAATAGCATCTGGTTTTTCTGATAGTTCTTTCCCCATCAGTCCCTCTCCCATAATACTAGGATCCGCACTAAGAGATACAACGACTCGACTTGAATTCCATACAGCTTCATACATCATTTCCTGATTCTCTTTTGTTACTTTATTGAGAACGTAATAAAATGGTTTTCGAATACTTTCCGATAATTCCCCGATTTTTTTGGAAAGCTGTAGGGATTCATAGGATGGATCTATGATTATCAATATCAAATCTACACCGTTATCAATTCCACGTCCAAAGTGTTCAATACCAGCCTCCATATCCATTAGCGCAAATTGGTCTTCTTTAAGCCTGAGATTTTGGATAAATTGAGTCATAACAGTTCCCATAGCACAAGAACACCCTTCATTTGCTTGATGAATTTTTCCACTGCTCATCAGTTTTACACCGTCCTTCAGACTATAATAATCTTCCGGTATATCATCTATTGTCCAGGTTTCCTCAAAAAACTGATGAGTAAATTTTGATAACATCATATCATTTAAAACATTTTGTTTACCACCGAAATAGTCTGTAAAATCTCTGGGAAGCTTCATACCCAGCTGTCGGTGTAGACCATAATTAGATTCATCGGAATCAATTACCAAAATTTCTTTTCCTCGTCTGGCTAAAGCCTTAGCCAAAAGACTGGTTACTGTACTTTTTCCACATCCACCTTTTCCGCAAACTGCTATTTTCATCTCTATCTTTACTCCTTTTCTTTTTTCTAAATAATAAGAATTACATATGACCATACTTCAAACTGTCTTACTCCACTTCCTCCAGTTCTGTTCCTTCTGGAAGAATATATCCGCAGTTATCACATACTCCATCCCCTGCAAGTATCCCGTCTTTCACAAAGGCTTCAATGCCTCCCGGTTCATGACAGCGTGGACAATCTAATTCCTGTATCTTTTTCTGATTTCTTACATCCTGGCAATTGGCAAATTCAATTTTACCCATAGTGATTCCTCCATTTTCATTCCATATCAATTTGTCTTCGCAAAAAAGTTCCTACCATACGGGAAAAATTGCTGATATTACGAATATAGGCAAAGTCTTTTCCATAGATTCTCTTTTCCACGGAGAGCTCTTCTTCATTCCCTACAAAAATACCAATTACGAAAATTCCCTGATTTCTGGCCCGACGCACCTCATATGCAGTATCTTTCACAGCTCCTTCTCCGTCATAGATCTTGGGCTGGCGGGTTCCTGGTCGTTGTATGCTCATATCACAGGGTTTTCCATCACTTAATACGATTAAAATCTTATTTTTTTCCGGTCGCTCCATGAGAGAGGAACAGACTGTTTTCAGTGCAAGCCCGTCTCTGTTATTGGCATATGCCCGAAATTGAAAGATTCTTTCATTTGTTTCCCTTGGATCTTCATAATCCCGAAATCTCTGAAGTACTGTATATCCCCAGAAAGCACAGTATCCTGTCACCCGATGAGGAATTCCTGCCTGGCTTAATGCTTCACTGATAATATATCCCTGCGCCGCTACCTGAGCCTGTCTGCCAGCTTGAGAACCACTGGAATCAATCAGGACGTCTATTACAAACTCAGAATCTTCTGATCTCTTTTTTCTATTAAATAACTTGTCATCGTCTGTTCTTCCAATTTTCCATAACCTTTCAGGAACAAGCTGCCCTGCATCAGATCTGCTGACAAAATCATCCTTTCGGATTATAAATGCCCGTTTCAGTGACTCTGCCAACACAGAAATATTTCTTTTGATGATCCAGTGATTATTTCCATAATAGGCTTTATTTTTTTCAAACTGCAGCTGAGAAAAACGGTATTGATTATTTTTTATCACAGGGTTCTGTAAAATTCCATCTGTAAGATACAGGATACAGTTTTTGTGGATTCCTGTACAAAATTTCCGGTTGACTCTGGCCTGCTCCGATTCACTTAGATACGATTTTCCGTAATTCAGTTCCACATATTCCCGTATCCGTCGCACTGCCTGTGGATTTATATTCTCCGAGCTTTCCGGAACTTCTTCATTTTCCGGAGAGAAATAAAATCTTTTTTTCTTTTTGTTTCTGATATCCAGACTCATCATCTTTTTTTTGAGATTAGAAAGATATTTTTGAATGATGTCTTCCATCTGTTCATCCGTCATGCATTCCTGCCACGCGTCATTGGCCAATGCCATATCCGGTAAATTCAGAATCTTCTCCAGATTTCCATTCCTTTTTTCAAAAGAGGGATCCAGAACATGATTATAAATCTCATCTATCACGTTTATGACATCTTCCGTATTTTCCGCATCCTTCAAAGAAAGAATCTTGTACAATGCAATCTCTGCCTGTGGATCCATTCCCTCATCGTTTGTGTTCTCCAGAACATGCCTTATATACAGAAGCCTAATCCTGTGAATCAGGTCTGTTCCAGCTTTGTCTGATACCTGCTCTTCCTCGGCCTTTTCCAATTCTCTGAACGCCTGTTCTCTGATTTCCTTTGTTCCCAAACGTTCTCGAATGATAAAACGATTCACTGCAGCATCCATGCATAATCCAGCAAGAGGCAAAAGCATATCTTCTCCAGCAGAAAAATGTAATTTTTTCATCAAATACATGCCAAGTTTCTTCTGATCAAAATATCGTGCAAAGGCACCCTGCTTCACTGCCTCATACAGAACCGTTTGTTTTGAATAAACATATTTTTCTGTGTCCGGTTCAAATTCCATATCATAATCACCACTGACTGTCCAAAAAAGATTTCTGATACGATTGCGGATCTCCAGACGATGTTCTTCCAGTTGTTCCGCCGGCCATCTGACATCCTCCATACAAGTTTACCCCCATATGTCTTTTCCGGTCCAGGAAGATGGGATTCTGGTAGAAACCACATCTTCTACGATCTCTTTTTCAAATACATCAAAACTTTTATTTATGATCCCCATCTGGATTGCATCAATTGGAGAAAGTCCGCTTCTTGTTGCTTTTACAGCAGAAACCAATCCTCTCAGGTCAAGAGATTTTGTTGAGATTTCTCCATGATAAGCTTTGATCTGCAAATCCAGAAACAGTCCTGCAAAAGCTTTCAGTGCACTTTTTTCCCCATCTGGAAAATGTTGTCTTAATACAAAAAGGACACTATCCTCATCCATTTCAGGCATATCAATTACCATAAACCTTGAAACCAATGCTTCATTTAGCTCTCTGGTACC
>OQVH01001986.1_pt1 | contig 11599 bp, 9 predicted proteins | sample 1691641 | NCBI WGS metagenome assembly OQVH01 (sample SAMN03418286, study PRJEB22391) | human gut metagenome | biome: human-gut; feature: organic feature; material: feces | host: Homo sapiens | place: Italy | collected 2013-04
GAGCTGCTTGGGGAAAAAATCGAGACCATCGGTGACGGAATGCAACACCCACCGCAAGATATGCCACAAGGATTCCATAGGCCGCATAATCTCTTTTTTCATAATGCAGCGGCTTCATCTGGGTTCTGTGCTCTCCACCATGGTAACACCTTGCTTCCATGGCCATTGCCAGATCATTGGCACGGCGGAACGCGGAAATAAACAGCGGAACAAGAAGGGGTACCATGTTTTTTGCCTTCTGGATCAGGTTTCCGTTTTCGAAATCCGCACCTCTGGCGATCTGCGCCTTCATGATCTTATCGGTCTCCTCCAGAAGGATCGGAATAAAACGAAGGGCAATGGACATCATCATGGCGATCTCATGAACCGGCACACGGATCTTGTTCAGCGGACGGAGAAGTCTCTCCAGACCGTCGGTAAGATGATTCGGTGTGGTAGTCAGCGTCATGATCGATGATCCGATCACAAGATAAACAAGACGGATTGCCATTCTTCCTGCAAGAACAAGGCCTTCCTTTGTAACCTTGATGATTCCGAAACGCCACAGCACTTCACCTGGCGTCAGGATAATGTTGAACACAACGGTGATCAGAAGGATCATCACGATGGCCTTCAGACCTTTGAACATGAATTTCACAGGAACTTTGGAGATTGCAATCATAGCTACCAGAAATAAGGTTGCCACTGCATATCCAAGAAATGTATGGAACAGGAACACAGAGATCAGAAATCCCAGAGTTCCCAGAAATTTGGTCCGTGGGTCCAGTCTGTGAAGAACGGATTTGGCCGGATAATACTGGCCAATGGTAATATCTCTGATCATTTTTCCGCCCCTCCTTTGTTCAGTAATGGAGAGTTCGCCTGCGCAAGTGCGGCAAGGATACTGTCTCTGGCTTCCTCCACCGTTGTGGCATCTGCATCCACATGCAGCCCATGTTCCTTCAGCGCATGCATGATATAAGTGATCTGCGGTGCGGCAAGTCCCATGGTTTCCAGTTCCTTATAATGGGAAAAAACCTTCTTCGGCTCATCATCAAATACAGCTTCTCCGTGATTCATAACAATGAGGCGCTCCACGTATTTCGCAATATCCTCCATGCTGTGGGAAACCAGAACAATGGTTATCCCTCGCACCTTATGAAGCTCTGCGATCTGATCCAGGATATCATCCCTGCCCTTCGGGTCAAGCCCTGCTGTGGGCTCGTCCAGGATCAGGATCTTCGGGTTCATGGCAAGAACCCCTGCAATAGCTACCCTTTTTTTCTGGCCTCCGGAAAGCTCAAAGGGTGATTTCTTGAAATTGGACTCTTTTACTCCAACCTGAGTCAGCGCCTGCTTCGCTTCTTTCTCTGCTTCTTCCCTGGAAAGTCCCTGATTCATAGGTCCGAAACATACATCCGAGATCACATCATTTTCAAACAGCTGATGCTCCGGGTACTGAAACACCAGACCAACCTCGCTGCGGAGCTGTTTCCGGTCATATTTCTCAGCCCACACATCTTCTCCGTTATACAGAACCTGGCCGGATGTTGGCTGTACCAGCGCATTCAGATGCTGGATCAGCGTGGATTTTCCACTTCCTGTGTGTCCGATGATCCCGATAAACTGGCCGTCCGGGATCACAAGGCTGACATCCTTCAGCGCATGGCTCTCATAGGCTGTCCCGGGGCTGTAGGTATAGGTTACATTTTTTAATTCGATTGACATAATGCGCTCACCAGCTCCTCTGTAGTCAGTATTCCATCCGGAACATCCACGCCGGATTTCTTCAGTTCATATGCAAGAAGTGTTACCTGTGGTACATCCAGTCCATACGCCTTAAGGGTATCCACCTGGGAAAAAATCTCTTTGGGATTTCCCTGCATCACAACATTTCCGCTGTCCATGACATAAACACGGTCAGCATGGATCACTTCCTCCATGTAATGGGTGATCAGAATGACTGTTACCTTTTCCTTACGGTTCAGCTCCCGCACTGCCTCCAGGACTTCCTTTCTTCCGTTAGGATCCAGCATGGCGGTAGGCTCATCCAGAATGATGCACCGCGGGCGCATGGCCATCACGCCTGCAATAGCCACTCTCTGCTTCTGCCCTCCGGAAAGCTTGTTTGGGGACTGATAACGATAGGCTGTCATACCGACTTTTTCCAGGCTGTCATTCACCCGTTTCCAGATATCATCTGTAGGAACTCCCATATTTTCCGGACCAAAGCCTACATCCTCTTCCACAACGGTTCCTATGATCTGGTTATCCGGATTCTGAAATACCATTCCTGCCTTCTGGCGTACCTTCCAGAGTTTGGTCTCTCTGGCAGTATCGATCCCGTCCACCAGCATGGTTCCCTCTGTTGGGATCAGAAGCGCATTCATATGCTTCGCCAGTGTGGATTTTCCGGAGCCGTTATGTCCCAGAACTGCCACAAATTCTCCTGCTTCAATGTCCAGGTTTACATCATTGACTGCACGCTGCATGTCTACCACATTGCCATCGTCATCATATCTCTGATAGTCAAATCCCAGCTTGAGCGCCTTGATAATTCCCATCTTTTTGTTCTCCTTAATCCTCTGTAGCTGCCGGTTCAGCAAGTCCGGTCAACTCGTCGATCAGTGCCCATATCTCGTCTCTTCCCTGCTTGGTTTCTGCGGAAAACGGCAGAATCTTTCCTTCTTTCGGAAGGCCCAGTCCGGTACGGATCTCCTTGAGGCTTTTTGCCACCTGGCTGCGTTTCAGCTTGTCAAGCTTGGTTGCGATGATCACCGGCTCATATCCGTTGTGGCAGATCCAGTCATACATCTGCTTGTCATTGGCAGAAGGTTTGTGGCGGATATCCACCAGAAGAAAAACTGCCCGGAGCTCTTTGGAATTGTGAAGATAGCCCTCGATCATTTTTCCCCATTTATCCTTCTCTGCCGCAGAGACTTTGGCGTAGCCATAGCCTGGAAGGTCTACAAGATACATTGCTTCATTGATATTGTAAAAATTGATGGTCTGTGTTTTTCCCGGCTGTGCACTGGTCCTTGCCAGGGCCTTGCGGTTCATCAGGCCATTGATCAGGGAGGATTTCCCTACATTTGATTTTCCCGCAAAAGCTACCTCCGGCCTTCCTGTGTCCGGGATCTTGCTTGTGACTCCGCAGACAATATCCAGCGATACGTTTTTGATTACCATTCGTTGTTCCTCCCTTTTCTCGGAAAAGCCCTGTCCTGAAAAACAGGGCAGGGTTTTTTCTGTTTTTGTTTATGCAAGAGCTTCACCAAGAACATCTTTCATGTTGTCCACAAACTGGATATTCAGCCCCTGGATAATCTCTCTGTCCATCTCCTCGATATCCGGGCGGTTTTTCTCCGGAACAAGGACTTCTTTTATCTTTGCGTATTTGGCTGCAAGCAGCTTCTCTTTCAGTCCGCCGATGGGAAGCACACGGCCTCTTAAAGTGATCTCACCGGTCATGGCAAGATCCGCGCGTATCGGTTTCTCGATAATTGCGGACAGCATGGCAGTTGCCATGGTAATACCTGCGGACGGGCCATCCTTTGGAACGGCGCCTTCCGGGATATGTACATGCATATCATGTTTCTGGAAAAATTCCGGATCGATCTCATACTGGTCAGAAACGGAACGGATGTAGCTGATGCCTGCCTGTGCAGATTCTTTCATCACATCTCCAAGCTGTCCGGTAAGAAGCAGCTCACCTTTTCCGGGCATGATATTGACTTCGATCTGCAGGGTATCACCGCCTACCTGTGTCCATGCAAGACCGCGGGCGATCCCGATCTCATCCTTCTCATTTGCCATCAGATAGTTATATCGTTCTTTGCCAAGGAATCTGGAAATATTTCTGGATGTGACAACTACCTTATCCTTACCCTCTTCCATGATAGCACGTGCAGTTTTTCTGCAGATACGTCCGATACTTCTCTCCAGAGAACGGACTCCTGCTTCCTTGGTATAATTATTGATCAGCTTGCCAAGAGCTGCCGGCTGGATCACCAGCTTGCCTTCCGGAATACCGTTGATCTCCATCTGCTTCGGGATCAGATGTTCCCTTGCGATATGTTCCTTCTCATTTTCCGTATATCCCGGGATTTCCATCAGCTCCATACGGTCAAGAAGAGGTCTCGGGATTCCCTGAACATCATTTGCAGTGGCAATAAACAGTACCTCGGAAAGATCCTGGGGAATCTCCACATAGTGATCATTGAACTTACTGTTCTGCTCCGGATCCAGAACCTCCAGAAGTGCTGCGGAGGTATCTCCTTTATAATCGCTGCTGGTCTTGTCGATCTCATCAAGAAGCATCAGCGGGTTGCTGACTCCGGCTTCCTTCAGTGCGACTGTGATCCTTCCTGGCATGGCACCGACGTAAGTCTTTCTGTGGCCACGGATCTCTGCCTCATCACGGACACCTCCAAGACAGATGCGGACGTATTTCTTGTTCATGGCCTCTGCCACAGAACGTGCAATGGAAGTTTTTCCGGTTCCCGGAGGTCCCACCAGACAGAGGATCGGACTCTTTCCCTTGTGGGTCAGCTTACGTACAGCAAGGAATTCCATGATACGTTCTTTGACCTCTTTCAGTCCGTAATGACCCTCTTCCAAAACCTTCCATGCGTTCTCAAGATCCTCGGAATCCTCGGATTTCTTATTCCACGGAAGTGCAAGAACGGTTTCCAGATAGCCTCTCTGCACCGTTGCCTCTGCAGCACTGGCTGCCATTCCTTTAAAACGGCTTATCTCCTTGGAAATCTTCTCTTTTACTTCATCAGATGCATCCAGCTCCTTCAGCTGTTTTTTAAATTCATCGATATCATCAGCAGTATTCTCCTCGCCCAGCTCCTCACGGATGGTTTTCAGCTGTTCCCGGAGGATATACTCTCTCTGATTCTTGTCGATATGGGATTTCACCTTGCGCTGAAGATCTTTAGTGATATGGATCACCTCGATCTCGCTGCCAAGAAGCGCTCCAAGGATCTCATAACGGTCATTCAAAGACACTGCTTCCAGAAGCTTCTGCTTGTTCTGATACGCCATCGGAAGATTTACTGCGATCTGGTCGATGGTTTCCTGCACATCTTCGATGTTCATGATCTGGGTTACCAGATCCTTGCTTACTTTTCCGCTTTCTCTGCAATATCTCTGAAAAAGCTCCCGGATGCTGCGAAGCATGGCGTCCTTTACCGGTTCCGGGTAATCCTCTTCCTGTGCCGTAACGATCTCGCATTCCGCCTTCAGATATGGTTCCTCCTGCTCCAGGCCCAGAACCTCTGCCCTGTCCAGTCCCTCTACCAGAACCCGGTAAAGATCCTGCGGAAGCTTCACCACCTGCTTGATATAAGCGACGGTTCCTACCTGATACAGATCCGTAAGTTCCGGTATTTCCACCTCAGGATCCTTCTGTGTCAGCAGAAAGATCTTCTGGTCATGGAGCATGGCTGCTTCCACGGCACGGATAGATTTCTCTCTGCTCACATCAAAGTGTACGATCATATCCGGAAGGACTGTAGTCCCACGGAGAGCGATCATTGGCAATATATTGACCTGATTTGTCATTTATGTCATTCCCTTCATCAAGCTGTTTCCGGCTTGCCTTTCTTTCTCGAACGGGATGTTTTGCGTCCTGCTTTTTTTGCAGGAGCCTTGGCCTCCCCGTGGATGATCTCCGGCTCTCCGGTTCCCTCCACTGCCTCTTTTGTGACGATACACTTACGGATGGTGTCGTCCGATGGTGTCTTGTACATCAGATCCATCAGGGTATGCTCCATGATGGCACGAAGTCCTCTGGCACCTGTTTTTCTCTCAAGAGATTTCCGAGCAACTGTCTCAAGTGCTTCATCCTGGAACTCAAGCTGCACGCCATCCAGCTCAAAAAGCTTGTCGTACTGTTTTGTAAGGGAATTCTTAGGCTCCTTCAGAATACGGATCAGTGCTTCTTCATCCAGAGAATCCAAGGTTACCACGACCGGAACTCGTCCGATAAACTCCGGGATCAGACCGAATTTAATAAAGTCCTCCGGCATAACCTCCTTCAGAACTTCGCCCACATTGCGGTCTTCCTTCTCGGAAACCTCTGCTCCGAAACCAATGGATTTGGTATCCTGTCTTGCCTCGATGATCTTCTCCAGTCCGTCAAAAGCACCACCGCAAATGAACAGGATGTTTGTAGTATCGATCTGGATAAATTCCTGATGAGGATGCTTTCTTCCTCCCTGAGGAGGTACGCTTGCAACGGTTCCTTCCAGAATTTTCAGAAGTGCCTGCTGTACGCCCTCACCGGACACATCTCTGGTGATGGAGGTATTCTCGGATTTTCTTGTGATCTTATCGATCTCATCGATATAGATGATCCCGTACTGGGCACGCTCAATATCGTAATCGGCTGCCTGAATGATCTTCAGAAGAATGTTCTCAACATCCTCGCCAACATAACCTGCCTCTGTGAGAGTAGTGGCATCTGCGATGGCAAAAGGAACATTCAGCAGTCTTGCCAGTGTCTGTGCAAGAAGTGTCTTACCGGAACCGGTCGGACCAAGCATCAGGATATTACTCTTCTGCAGCTCCACGTCCAGGTTTCTTGAAGCAAGAATCCTCTTGTAATGATTGTAAACAGCTACGGAAAGTGCCTTCTTGGCATCATCCTGTCCGATCACATACTCATCCAGGATACTGTGGATCTCTTCCGGTTTCAGAAGGTTGATCCCTGTTTCATAATCTGCCTCATGATCATACATACTGAATTCTTCTTCCATGATCTCGGAGCAGATCCCGATACATTCATCACAAATATATGCTCCATCCGGACCTGCGATCAGCTTGCGTACCTGATCTTCAGTCTTATGGCAAAAGGAGCATCTTACCTTTCCTTCTTTTACTTTATCTGCCATATCTTTTTGTTTCCTTTCTAAGCGTAAATGTCCGTCTCTCGCAGACATTTAAAATTCCTTTTTAAAGCAAGATAAGACTCCTGTGTCTTTACAGGAGTCTTTTCTTACGCATTATTTGTGGATCACAACACCGTCGATCAGGCCGTATGCCTTAGCTTCTTCCGCTGTCATATAGTTGTCACGGTCAGTATCTTTTTCCACAATCTCAAGAGGCTGTCCGGTATTCGCAGAAAGAATCTCGTTCAGCTTCTTTTTGGTTTTTGCGATCTGGTCAGCTACGATCTGGATCTCTGTAGCCTGCCCCTGTGCACCGCCTGATGGCTGATGGATCATGATCGTCGAATTCGGCAGTGCATATCTCTTGCCTTTGGCACCGGAGGACAGGAGGAAAGCTCCCATGCTGGCTGCCATTCCAAGGCAGATCGTAGATACATCGCACTTTATATATTGCATTGTATCATAAATTGCCATTCCGGCAGTTACAGAACCACCCGGGCTGTTGATATAAAGCTGGATATCCTTGGAAGGATCTTCTGCTTCCAGGAAGAGAAGCTGCGCAACGATCAGGTTCGCACTGACATCGTTTACCTCTTCTCCAAGGAAAATGATTCGGTCCTTAAGAAGTCTTGAATAGATATCATAACTTCTTTCTCCTCTGCTGGTCTGCTCAATGACGTAAGGTACTAAACTCATTTTGCCCTCCATTTCCGAGGTTTATTACGCCTCTACAGCTGCATCGGCAACTAATGTAACAGCTTTCTGAACAGCCATATCTTTCTTCATCTGCTCCATCTCGTTCTCACCGATGAGATCTTTTAATTTGTCTGCTTCCATCTTGTACATCTCTGCCATCTTGGAGATCTCTTCGTTAACCTCTTCCTCTGTTGGCTGGATGTTCTCTACCTCAGCGATCTTCTCAAGAACAAGTCTTGTCTGGATTCTCTTAAGAGCCTGTGGCTTCATGTCTTCCATCATCTTGTCAACGCTCTGGCCTGTGAACTGGAAGTACTGCTCCATGGAAAGACCCTGGGACTGCATTCTTCTTGCAAAATCGTCAAGCATCTGACGTGTCTGTGTCTCGATCATTGCCTCCGGAATATCCATCTGTGCATTCTCGATCACTTTATCTACTGCTGCGTCTTCTTTTGCACGACGTGCATCTTCTGCTTTCTTCTCTGTCAGGTTCTTCTTAACGTCTTCCTTGTACTCAGCAAGTGTATCAAACTCAGATACATCCTTAGCAAAGTCATCGTCAAGCTCCGGAAGCTCTTTTGCTTCGATCTTCTTAACATCGCACTGGAATACAGCTTCTTTGCCAGCCAGCTCTTTTGCCTGATACTCCTCTGGGAATGTAACCTTAACTTCTACGTGATCACCTGTGTTAGCACCAACAAGCTGCTCCTCGAATCCCGGGATGAAGGTGTTGGATCCAAGTGTCAGCGGATAGTCTGTTCCTTTACCGTCCTCGAATGCCTCACCATCTACGAAGCCCTCGAAATCGATAGTTGCTGTATCGCCGTTCTGTGCTGCACGATCCTCAACTGTGATGGTTCTGGAGTTTTTCTCCTGCTCTTTCTTAAGCTCAGCCTCAACTTCCTCGTCTGTTACCTCTGTCTCAGACTTCGGAACCTCAAGTCCTTTATAGTCACCAAGAGTTACCTCTGGTTTAGTAGCTACTTCTGCTGTAAAGATAAATGGTTTGCCAGGCTCAACCTGTGTTACATCGATCTTAGGCTGGGAAACGATCTCAAGATCACACTCAGCAAGTGCTTTGCTGTAATGCTCAGGGATCAGAGCGTTTGCAGCGTCCTCAAGGAATACTCCCTTTCCGTACATCTGCTCGATCATTTTTCTTGGAGCTTTTCCTTTACGGAATCCCGGAATAGAAATTCTGCCTTTTGCTTTCTGATATGCATTCTGCATTGCTTTGTCAAGATCCTCGGCGGAAACCTCGATTGTAAGTTTCGCCATGTTTTTCTCCATTTTCTCCACCTGTAAACTCATGTTTCTTGTTCCTCCTTAATCATATCGAGTAAATACCTTATATAAAATAGTTAACACTCGCATTATATATTTACAGTCATTTCTGTAGTATAGCATAACCACTGTAAAAACGCCAGTATTTTTTTCAGTTTTCCATATGCCCCCACAGGGCATTTCTCAGCTGCCCACGTCCTCAATGTCAAAGTAATTTTCTGTCTTTCTTATGTTGTTAAGACAAAATGTAAAAATCCTTTTATAAGTTTTAGGCGTATAATGAACACCATCGTCTGTACCGTCTCCCGTATTGGATACAGTACCATATCCGGTCCGCATCAGATAACTGTAAACATCAATATAGTGGTACTGACTTCCAAGCTCACCGGCAAGACCGCTGTTAAAAGTCCGGACATCCTCACATTTACGATTCTTGGTACTTCCCTTTTCCCCTCCATTGATCGGATTCACAGACATATAATACAGACTGCAGTTTTTCATGGAAAGCTTTGTTCCCAGCTTTTTCATATAAGACACGTACTGTGAGAGTCTATCATTCAGATCCTGTTTTCCGTTAATATCTCTGAGATCATTGATACCATGATTAAACACCACTGCGATCTTTGCGTATTTTTCATTTTTACGACATTTTTCTATTTCTTTCAAAAGAGCCTGTGCGCCCGTTGACTTCAGCCAGCCCAGTTCCGTATTAGAACAGCATACAAAGCTGACATGGCTGTCCACATACTCCTTTCCAAACTGTTCGTACAATACCTTCTGAAGACCATATGTCCTGGAATCTCCCACGAAGATGAGCCTTTCGTAATTCTCAGGATAATGAAAGCTGTTCCTGACCAGATTCGGTTCCTGATACCGCCAGAATCTCACCGCATAGAGATGCATGGTCCCACTGACTGTGATCACCTGTCCGGCTTCATACCTTGGTGCGGTCTTCTGACCTGCCCTGGTAGACCATCCAAGGAATGTATAATTCTCTTCATTGGCCATCACCGGTAGTTTCAGTTTTCCGCTTGGAGCCTGGATGATCTTGTAGATATCTCCGTCATTCCTGTGCAGGATCAGTTTGGGATTGTTCTTCTTTTTTATCACTGCATAAAACGTTACATTTCTTTTTACAAAATATTTTTTTCCCGGCTTATATCCTGCCTCCGCTCCTCCTTTTTTCAGAGACCATCCTTCTGCCTGATATCCTGCTGGGACCTGCGGCACTTTGGGAATCGTGATCATGGAACCATATTTCTGTTTCTTTTCCAATTTTTTATATATAGCAGAGGAGGCTCCTCCGCCTGACCTGAAAGATACGGAATACACTTTTTTGCAAGCATTCCCGAATGTATCATCCGACCAGTCAAAGCCGGCAGCTGACACCAAATTTCCTGTGGCTGTCATCAGTATAACAAAAAGCGCCACTACCCACAGGACCTGTTTCATCTCTTTTTTCATGCTCTTACATACACCACCGATTCAGCGATCTCTTCTGCCTTTGCGCTTCCCTCCAGCTGTCCGATCAGGGAAAGGCTGAAATCGATGGCTGTTCCAAGGCCTCTGCTGGTAGTTACATTTCCATCTACCACTACAGGCTCCAGAGATGTTCTGGCACTTTTAAGCTGTTCCATAACAGATGGGTACGATGTAGCATTTCTGCCTTTCAGGAATCCAAGTCTCTCGAATATACCTGGTGCCGCACAAATAGCTGCTACCTTGCCACCATTCTGATAGAAATCTGTCAGAAGCTCAGTCAGCGGTTTATATTCCTCCAGATATTTTGTTCCCGGCATTCCTCCCGGAATTACAAGCATATCCGCATCGGAAAAATCACATTCTCCAAAGGTACGGTCTGTAAGAAGATCGATTCCATGAGAGGTTCTGATCTCTTTTGTCTCTTTGATAGATACTGTCTGGATGTCGATCCCGGCTCTTCTCATCAGATCTACCACGGTCAGTCCTTCAATATCTTCAAAACCATCTGCGAAAAAAATATATACTTTACTCATGATCCTGTTCATCCTTTCTTTTATAAAATCCATAAATATTTTCTGTATTCCCCATTCCCTTCCATAATGCTTTTTCCATCTGAAAATGTCAAGAAATTTCAACAGATATGCCATTGCAAATCCTGTTTTTTTCCTGTAGACTGAACATAATATCTTTTCATTTCACAAATCCGGAGGTTTTTTATATGGAGATCGAACGTAAATTTCTGATCCGGAAGGATGACCTTCCGCAGGATCTGGCTTCTTATCCCTGCCACAGGATCGAGCAGGGGTATCTTTGCACTTCCCCTGTCGTCCGCATCCGCCGGCAGGATGATGACTATTTTCTTACTTACAAATCCAAGGGTCTCATGAGCCGTGAAGAATATAATCTTCCGCTCACCGCTGAAGCCTATGAGCATCTGAAGCCTAAAGCAGACGGTATCCTCATTACCAAGGACCGCTATGTGATCCCGGAAAAAGACGGACTTTTTATTGAACTGGATGTGTTCCACGGAGAATACGAGGGAGTTCTTCTGGCTGAGGTGGAATTTCCTACAGAGGAAGCCGCCAATGCCTACACTGCGCCGGACTGGTTCGGAGAAGATGTAACTTATTCCACCAGATATCATAACAGTACCATGAGCCAGGGCTGGCAGAGCGATCACTGTTCACTCCGTTCTCAGTAACATGCTTCGCGATGCAGGAAATATGAACCTCCTTGTGCAATGCCCAAGGAGTATCGTT
>OQVH01001989.1_pt1 | contig 11586 bp, 7 predicted proteins | sample 1691641 | NCBI WGS metagenome assembly OQVH01 (sample SAMN03418286, study PRJEB22391) | human gut metagenome | biome: human-gut; feature: organic feature; material: feces | host: Homo sapiens | place: Italy | collected 2013-04
CTGTCCTGAGGCAGCGGGATCTGTCGCAAAGGATTGCCGGCAGCGTCGGTCCGTTCAGTTTGCGGTACGTCCATCTTCGGTCAAAGCGCAGATCAGATCAAGCAATGTCCGTGCGGGCGAGTCCGAGCACTCTGAGGCAGAGGTCGGCATAGGACAGCCCTACAGCACGAGCCGCCATCGGCACGAGCGAGTGCGGGGTCATGCCCGGCGACGTATTGATTTCGAGCAATGCAAATGTTCCGTCAGCGCGTTCAAGCGCGTCGACTCTCGACCATCCGCGGCAGCCGAGCACTGCGAAGGCTTTCTCGCAAGCAGCAGCAAGCGCTTTCGCCGAAGCCTCTGGAAGCTTTGCCGGACACTCGTAGCGCACAACATCCGTGTAGTACTTATTCTGAAAATCGTAACTGCCTTCAGGAGCACAGATCTCAATCACAGGGAGCGCCTTGCCATCCAGAATGGCCACCGTAAACTCGCGCCCGTGAATGTACTCCTCCACCAACACCTCTGCGGCATCACGCTCAGCAGCGGCATTGAGCGCAGCTCGCAGCGAATGAAGGGAAAGCGCATCGCGATCGAGCTTGGTAACGCCAATCGAGGAGCCGTCATGACCGGGCTTAACGACAACGCCGTCAGCACCAAACTCGGCAATGGCACGCTCGAGCTCAGCATCCGATGCGGCTGCCGTCAAACGCACGCCCGACGCGGCCGTAAGCCATTTGCCCAAATAAAGAGAAGCCATAGGACCGATTCGATCCAAAGGATTAGTGCGCAACCCCTTATGCAGAATACCTGCTGCTCCTATATTTAAACCGTAAAACATGTGGTCGACAAAATTCTCGTTACGAAATTCTACGGTTTTCTCAAATGATCCGTGTTTCATTCCGTAAGCATAAAGATTGTAGGAAAGCCCCGCCGTAACGGTCGGCACAACATCGACCGAAGAGAACAGGTTTCGTTCCCAACGGTTATTTTGACTCACATTCAACCGAGGCTCGACAAATAAATCGAACATATCGTTGAGACGGAATGTCCCCTGCAAGCCTATACCCGCTCCGAATCCATGTTGGAAATAGCCCTCGGAAGAGACATAGTCGTAATTAAACCCGGCAACCCCGTTCAAATTAAAAAACCGATTGCTATCATACCCATAAAAAAGCGTGGAAAAATTCAATAAGTAATCAAGTTGACCACCGACAGCCAATGTCCTGTATGGAGAGAACTCGGCATCGAGAGACGAATAGTTTAACAATAAACGAGCTCCCGAAACAGGATTCCACCATGTACCCATACCGCCGAAAATGCGGAAACCTTTATTGGGCAAAGGATTGGAAAGCGAAGATTTCATCGCCCCTGCAAATCCGGCTCCCATCGTTAAATAAAGATCTCCTATACGGCGAGGAAAATCAAAAGCATCCTCTTCCCTCGCCGACCGATTGAACGACGGCGATACAGGACGATATGTAAATCCGGCCAAAACGGAAGGAAGCGGATCGACAGCACTCAACCCGTCTTTCCAAGATTCGTTCGAAAATACATCGACACGAGGTTCCACAAATACAGCCCAATGATCCGATAGGCGAAACCCTCCGTGCAAACCTGCCCCGGCGCTCCACCGGGTATGCAATTTATCGTCTACGGCTACCGAATGAAAACCCGCACCCAATACCCCCGACATCTCGAACAACCGGCTCGGATCATATCCACCGAACAAAGCATGGAGATTAAACAGATAATCGAGTTGCAAGCCGAAAGAAGACTTATTATATAATTCGTCGGTCTTCAAATAACGCATCAATCCAGATAGTCTCAAAGAAGAAACAGAAGTAAATCGATTTCCAATCGACAGCATAGCCGTAGCCCCGGGATCAAGGAGGAGCCCAGAACCGCTCGTCAATGTAGTTGCCATACCGCCTTCCACAGAAACGAAGAAACCTTGATCGGCTCCGAAAAAAGGAGCTTTACGACGCACCGGGTCCGATAGTAAACGATAACCTAAGCCGGCCATCAACGAAGCCTCCCAGTCGTAACGCATCCAAGTCTTTATCCCGTCTATTCCGTCGGAATAAATTCCAATACGGGGTTCAAGATAGAAAAAGGTCAATGGAGAAAAATTAAACCTTGTCTGCATACCCAATCGAAATCCGCCGGCATGCGACCAATTGCCGGTACGATATAGTAACTGATATTCACCACCGGCGACACCGATTAACTCGAACATTCGAACGGGATTATCTTTATGCAGCAAAGAAGTAATATTCATCAAATAATCGGCAGACAAACCGACAAAATAGGGATTCACCCCTGCGAGCCCGTTATGTAACCCCGCATTTAACCCCACACGCATACCGTGCACCGGAGAAAACCAATCGCCTACCGTCAATCCTGCACGAAGCCCCAAACCGGGAGTAGCGAACAAAGAACCGGCCGAACGATCGAGAATCAGGCCTGCCTCCCCTGAAATAAAAAGATGGTCGCCAAATTTCTTTTTAGCATACCTTTCATTTTTGGCGGGCTTTTGCAAGGTATAATCCAACCCATTAAACTGATTATTCTCCGGTTGTTCCTGCGCAGCCGCACTAATCGTAAAAACGACGATTAAAAATAGCGGCAGTCGAACCACCGAAGTAAAACCGCGCATAATATATCTCATTTTCATACTTTAATCTTCCTGTTGTAACAAATCCAATACATCGCCATCGACACTGGCAACATCTCGTAACGACGGGTCTTTCTTGAACGCACTCTCCAAATAGGACAAAGCGAGAACCACCTCGTCGACACGATTAGCCGCCACGGCCTTGATATACTCCTCTTTGGCCGAATTTCCGAGCAGCTTCGCTTTTTCCCATGCTTGTTCGTTCGACTTGATAGCCAAAAGCATAAGCACTTCGTTAAAAGGCGATTCCGCCGATATTTCCTGCATCACCTCGTTGTAACGACCGTTCAGCGCGGCGGCATAGACTTTCGCTTTATGATAAATACCTGTATCCGGCAAATCGAATGCCAAAGAGTCGGCTTGGGCATAACGCCCAGCAGACAACCAAGCGACCACTTGGTTCAATCTTGTTTCATCGGGCAATTCCGGCATTTCGAGATAAGGTAAAAGCAGCTCTGAATCCGGCTCTCCCTTATCGATAAGAATGGCTGCCAAATCGGTAGCCGCAACCAAAAATTTGGGATAGACCTCCAATGCCCGGCGGCATATCGCCTCACGCTCGGCAATCGAATCGGCGAGATTGTACAGCCGCCAAAACTCATTACGAGACAAAGATGCACTATCGCTACGATAGAGCACTTCGATTTCTTCGTCTGTGAGATAACGGTATTGCGAAAATAACAGCTCATAACTTACCCGACGTAACTGAGGCAAATACCGGGAAGTTATCAAAGGGCGATAAAAAGGCAACGATACGACATTTCTCGACTGCCGGTTCGGATTATCGGGATATTTATCGATTATTTCCTGTATAGCATCGGCCTCTTGGATTTTACTATCCGCCCGAAGCAAATCGACTACCCGGTCCCAAGTCTCGACCGATGCTGTCGTATGCATATCTATTTGCCTTCGGGTAGACTCGTTCAACTCTTTAACGATGAGCGACATTGCCGATACCATACGTTTCTGCGCCAACTGTTTGTTTCTCTCATAGTTCCCCTCCGGCGATGCTGTTCCTGCAATAGAAAAACTTTTTAACCGAGCATTCGGGTCGTTCTCTACCTGATGCAATCGGGAAATAAGCCGGTTCAATTCCTCTCGGTTATCCCCATCGGCGAGATTCAAATCGCTCTTGTTCACTCTGAATGTAAGATTCACATCACCCTTCGTATCCCGCAGTTGCATCTCTGGCTGCGGGAAAAAATTTTCGTTCTTTACCGCACTGCCGGGGATCTCGTATTCGAGGAAACGCAACGGGTTCACAACACCCCGGGCAATAACAAACGTATCGCGATAGAGCACCCGATTGTAATTTTCCATCGAGACCATCATATCGCAACGGAAATCGTCATTTACATTTTCTACATAGGTCGAGTCACTATACCCGACCAAATCGTCCTTGCGGGAAGAAGAACTTTTCACCTGAACATATCGCGACAAAGGGTCTTGACCCGAATCATAATCGTACATACGTTCCTGAGTAATGGCATACTCTTTCCCATCGAAAACCAAAGGTTCGAGAAAAATCATCTGCTCCCGGGTGACGTTGTAAACACCCGGTTGTATAATCATGCGGGCATTCGTAGAAAAAAGCTCTTTGGGAATTTTCACACGAGTGCGGATATGAAAATAATTTCCTTTCACTTCAATATCGGTGGGTTCGGGAACCACATTGTCGGTAATCCTCTTGGCAGAAACGACTACTTCTTCGAGAGCTACGGCCGAATGACGAAGCACGACATCGACCGTCAATTCCCCACGGACGGCAGCTTTACATTCTTCATATCCCAACGATGTAAACAATAACTCTCCTTCCGAATCGATTTTCACCAAATATTTTCCATCTTCATTCGTCGAGCCGATAAGTTTATTGGTTCCGGCATTATAGATACTCACCCGAAATAGCGGTTCCCCCTCGATATTGGTCACCGTTCCCCGTACATTTATATCACGCGCAGACAAAGGCAAAGCGCAAACGACACTCAAAATAAGCCCTATGAACAAGGAACAAAATTTATTGAGATTCAACATAACAATCTATCAATTAAAATCACTTAAATATATAAGAGAAAGATAGTCCCAGCCGAATAGGGACAGGCGACCATTTGGAAAGATTGGGTGTTGCCGGTTTTTCCTCTCCTTCCCGATAATCGAAAGCCCGTAACTTCGCCATACCGATACCCAACGTAGCTTCCATATTCCAATGACGACTAAGGACAAAAGCGTAGCCGTAAGTGAGACCGGCGTCCCAATATCCACGACGAAAGGACAATAACAGATTTCAACACCACATAAAGATGTTCTTTAAATTTCACATTATAAAGTCCACCCAACAAACTTATTCCCATGAAATGCCGAGCCATAGGCCTATTAAACCAGTACCGCAACTCCGGCTGAAAACGGAAATGCGTGGCTTTCATATCGGCAATCGTAAACGAAAACGGATTAGCCGCAGCACTTATATCGAGGGTCAATCTTTGATTCAACCTCATTTCTACCGCCAAATTAGGCGATAATGTAGCCCAATCGATGAGATTACTTTTAAGAGCGACACGTTGTGCATTGACCATTTGAATATTCAGGATCACTCCCAAAATAATAAAGCATTTATTAAAAACCTTTTTCATACTTATTAACTAACCGGAAGCCGATCCCCCTTTTCAAAAAGCTTCACTCGAAGTTTTAAAACCGTTTCTTACCCAAGTATTAAATAACTCTCAAAAAACGGAACAAAAATATATAATTCATTCATATATGCAAAATAAGCTTATATTTTTATCTCTCATTTGTATAAAAAAAGGCTGTTATTCACATGAATAACAGCCCTTATTTTTTAATATTATAGAAGCAATGCTCTCTTAACTGTCCCGTCGCCCTCCTGCAAAAATAATAATGTAGTACACCAACGTTGCTAACGACCCCAACGCTGCCACTACATAAGTATATGCAGCCCATTTCAATGCGTCTTTGGCCTTGTCGTGAGTACTTGCATCGGTCACCCCGGCTCCGTTCAACCAAGCCAACGCCCTTTGACTGGCATTAATTTCCACCGGCAGAGTAATAAAACTAAACAAAGTCGTCGCAGCAAATAAAATTATACCCAATAGCATAATAGCCGGATAAGCCTGTATCGTGAGAATCCCTATCAATAAAATCCACTGTACCCAATTCGAAGCGAAGCTCACGAACGGCACAAGAGCCGAGCGCAAATTCAGGAAAGAATAAGAACGGGCATGTTGTACAGCATGTCCACATTCATGGGCAGCCACGGCAGCCGCTGCGACACTGTTGCCATAGTAAACATCACGGCTGAGGTTTACCGTATGTGTGGCCGGATTATAATGATCGGTCAAATGCCCATCGACCTGCGTTACAGAAACATCGTTTATTCCATTCTCCTGCAACATACGCATGGCAATATCCCGTCCTGTAAGGCCATAAGGAATGGGAATTTTAGAATAACGTTCGAATTTACTTTGCAATGTACGTTGTACCGCAAAGCTAACTAATGCAATGACTATAAATAATACGTAAACCATAATCTTCTTTTTTTAATATCAAATTCGCAGATTGCGCAAATATATAGGAAATAAGGGAATAGATGTGTTAATGCAAAAGTTATTATAACAAAAGAGTGTTAAACAAGGAATATCAGAACAAAAACTCCGAGATAAAGAAAAGACTCGAATCCGGAAAACATAAAAAAGTTTAATAAATTATCTCCTTCAAAATTTATTTATACATTTGCGTCTGACAATATAGTCAGACATATAAGACAAACTACATAGTTAAACTTAATTTATCATTCACATGCAAGGGGAAAAACAGTACAAAACAGGACTCGATGTAGGCTCTACAACAGCCAAAATAGTCATTATCGATGAATCCGGGCAAACCGTTTTCTCTCGTTATGAAAGACATAACGCCCAAGTGAACGATCTTCTTTCCGCCTATTTTCGGGAAGCTCGACAAGAACTGGGCGACATCGAAACCTCTATCGCAGTTACCGGCTCGGTAGGCATGGGAACAGCAGAACAGCTACGAACCGAATTTATACAAGAGGTCGTAGCCGCCACCCGGTACGCCCAGCAACTATATCCATCTGCTTCGGCTTTGATCGACATCGGCGGAGAAGATGCCAAAGTCGTTCTCTTTCAAGGGAACCATATCGACCTTCGCATGAACGGGAATTGTGCCGGCGGTACAGGTGCGTTTATCGACCAAATGGCCGTACTGTTGGGAGTAGACATCGAAGAACTGAGCCGATTGGCTTTGCAAGCAGAGCATATACACCCGATAGCTGCCCGCTGCGGAGTCTTCTCCAAAACCGACATTCAAAATCTAGTCAGCAGGAACGTCCCGTTGGGCGACATCGCCGCCTCCATTTTCCATGCCGTCGCTGTACAAACCATCGTAACATTATCGCGAGGCTGGACATTCCACCCGCCTATTCTATTATGCGGCGGCCCCTTGACCTTCATTCCAGCCTTACGAAAAGCATTCGCCGATTATCTGCATTTGCAGGAGAGCGACTTTATTCTTCCTGCCGGCGGAAACCTTCTTCCCGCATTAGGCTGTGCCCTATGTGCCACGGAAGAAAAAGCAGTTGCTTTATCGACATTAGAAAATCTCATATCCCGAAGCACCGATATCACAACAAAAAACAGCCTGCCTCCGCTATTCGATTCCGAAACGGATTATGACAACTGGAAGAAAGAAAAAGCACATTATAACTGGCCCTCTGCCCCTCTCGTTCAAAGGATACAAGAAGCTGTATTGGGAATCGATTCAGGATCGACTACCACAAAAATAGTCGTGACAACCCCCGACGGCGCTATCCTTTTCTCGCACTACGCCCCCAATTTGGGGAATCCGATAGAAGCCGTCCGAAAAGGGTTGACCGAATTAAAAACACAATGCGATAAAAACGGGACGGTATTAAACATAACAGGCTCCTGTTCGACCGGATATGGAGAAGAATTGATAAAAGCGGCTTTCGGCCTCGACGGAAGCATGATAGAAACTATGGCCCATTACCGAGCCGCCCGACAAATGGCTCCCGATGTCTCTTTCATTCTCGACATCGGCGGACAAGACATGAAAGCTATTTTCGTCAAACAAGGAGCTATCACTCGCATGGAACTGAACGAAGCCTGCTCGTCGGGATGCGGTTCGTTCATCGAAACCTTCGCCCGCACATTGAAATACGACGTGTCCGATTTTGCCCGTTCCGCCTGTATGGCTTTGCACCCTTGCGACTTGGGCACACGCTGCACCGTCTTTATGAATTCAAAAATTAAACAGGTTCTGAGGGAAGGAGCGACAGTAGCAGATATAGCCGCAGGGTTGTCCTATTCGGTCGTAAAAAACTGTTTGTACAAAGTCTTGAAGTTAAAGGACGGCAAAGAGTTAGGAGAAACGATTGTCGTTCAAGGAGGAACGATGCATAACGATGCGATCGTCCGTGCATTCGAATTGGAAACCGGTAAAAAAGTCGTACGAAGTAATTTACCTGAATTGATGGGAGCATACGGCTGCGCCCTACAAGCTGCTTCTCAAAAATTGAATTCGCGCACGATAAACCAACTACTCGAAACTACCGAATATGCCAGCCGACAAATTCAATGCAACGGCTGTGAAAACAAATGTTTCGTATGCCGCTATACCTTCCCCAACGGTAATACGTTCTTCTCGGGAAACAAATGCGAACGAATTTTCACCAATCGGGGGGAAAGCGAAAAACCCGGACAGAACATATATACCAACAAATATGCTTTGCTGTTCGACCGGGAAACTCCGGAAACAGGCAACAGAACCATAGGTATACCCCGTGTCCTTAACATGTACGAGAACTATCCCTTTTGGCATGCTCTCTTTACTCGCTGCGGTATTCGGGTCGTACTGTCCGATATTTCAACTTTCGTCAGTTATGAGAAAGCTCTCAACTCGGTCATGTCGGACAACATCTGTTTCCCGGCCAAATTAGTGCACAGCCACATTCAAAACCTGATTCACAAGAAGGTGGAACGCATCTTCCTGCCATACGTTGTCTACGAGCACGAAAGCGACAAGAAAATGAACAACAGCTACAACTGCCCAATCGTCACCGGGTACTCCGATGTCATACGCAGTTCCATGTCGCCGGACATTCCGGTAGACTCTCCGGCCATCACTTTTGCCGACACTGGCTTACTCACCAAACAATGCACGAATTACCTAAGTTCTTGGGGCATATCGAAAAGAGATGCCGAGCAGGCTGTGAAATACGCGTTGAACGCCCTGAAACAATATTCGTCAGACATACGCCGAAAAGCCGAAAACATTGTCAGGGAAAGCCGCAGAAAAGAAGAACCGATCATCTTGCTCGCCGGACGCCCTTATCACACCGACCCGCTCATACAGCATAAACTTTCCGAAATGATAGCCAATCTGGGAGTAAACGTCATCTCGGACGACATAGTTAGAGACAACTCCGAGATAGAGACCCAAGACACTTACCTCATCAAACAATGGGCCTATATGAACCGCATCCTGAAAGCCGCTGAATGGACAGCCCGGCAAGGAAACGATATTCAATTCGTACAAATGACCTCTTTCGGCTGCGGACCCGACGCCTTTCTTCTCGACGAAGTAAGGGATATTCTACATCGTAACGGGAAACCCTTCACGCTTCTAAAAATAGACGATGTAAATAACATAGGTTCTCTGAAACTAAGAGTGCGTTCTTTGGTCGAAAGCCTGAAACAAACGCCGCTACGCGGAACGACAGAGAAATTCCGTACAACAGAAGTCTTTCGCAAAAAAGATCGAAACCGAAAAATCATAGCCCCTTTTATGTCGGAATACATCACACCTCTGTTAAAGCCGATTTTCAAATTGTCGGGGTACGACATAGAGGTATTGCCACCGAGCGATGCCTCCTCGGCCGAAACCGGTTTGAAGTATGCCAACAACGAGGTTTGCTATCCAGCCACACTCATTGTGGGCGATATTATCAACGCTTTGGAATCGGGGAAATACGATCTCGACAACACGGCCGTAGCCATTACTCAAACCGGAGGACAATGCCGTGCGACCAATTACTTGGCTCTTATTAAACGAGCCATGCTCGATGCCGGATTCGGAAATGTTCCCGTAGTCACGTTGGGATTAGGGCGAAAAGTTTCCAACGAACAAGAAGGCTTCGAACTGAAATGGCAAAAGATAGTGCCCGTCGCACTCAATGCCCTGCTCTACACCGATACGCTTTCTAAATTTTATCATGCCTCGGTAGTCCGGGAAAAAGAACGGGGAGCCGCGGCCCGATTGAGAGACAAATATTTAAAAGTAGTTTTTCCTTGTTCTCGCGGTTCACGAATCAACACGTCGTACGCTTCTTGTGCGAACAAGGTATAGAGGTGGCTCCTCCCATTTTATTGCCGTTCTTTATGCAAGGATTCGTGAACCGCGAGAACAAGGAAAAACTACTCTTAGAAAAGAAATGTATACCTCATTTCCTATCCAACTTATTCTACCGATACATCAATAAACGGATAGCCCTGTTTAACAGAACGGCATCCACATTCCGGTATTTCACACCCTTTACCGACATCTATGAAGAAGCGGAAGAGACGAAAAATATTGTCTCGGGTGCAGCTCAATTCGGCGAAGGCTGGCTACTACCGGCCGAAATCATAGCGTTCACCAAACAGGGTATAAACAACGTCATATCGTTACAACCGTTCGGCTGCATCGCCAACCACATCGTATCGAAAGGGATAGAAAAGAAGCTGCGTATGCTGTATCCTGAATTAAATTTATTATCTTTGGATTTTGACAGTGGGGTGAGCAGCGTAAACGTAACGAACCGATTATTACTTTTCACACACAATTTAAGAGCCTAAAAACAAACGACTATGAATTCAACTTCAACCATCGCTCACCAGAAGACAGAGCAAACCGAAAATATAGAATCGCGTATTATCGAGGCGGCAAAACAAGAATTTATAAAAAAAGGATTCGAGCAAACATCGATGAGCGATATTGCAGCGGTCGTAGGGATCAACCGTCCCACCCTACATTATTATTTCAGGACAAAAGATAAAATGTTTCAAGCAGTTTTCGCCTCGATCGTTGCAAAATTTTTACCTCATATCGATACTATTTTTTCGACTCAGCAATCGTTCTCTGAAAAATTAGAAGATGTTATCGACGTCTATGTATCCATTTTCTCGACAAATCCTTTGCTCCCCAAATTCATCATAGGCGAAATTCAACGCGACGCCAACCATTTAATAGAAACTTTTCATAGTTTAAACCTCGATCAATATTTGAAACATATCGGAGAGTTTCTCGAAAAAGAAATGGAAAGCGGAAACTTTAAGAAAGTACCCCTCCCCTTTATATTCATGACACTTTACAGCCAACTGGCTTTTCCTTTCCTCAGTAAGAACCTTACCATGAAACTTTTTTTCAATGAAGACAAAGATACATTCAATGCCTTTCTACAAGAATGGAAACAACACATTATCTCGCAAATCACCTATCTTTTGAAACCGTAAAAGACAAAACGAAAGGGGGTGTCGCAATGAATGATGCACCCTCTTTGTACATAAAAAAGAAGGGGCGCATTGTGGCGTCCCTTCTTTCGTATAATACAAAACCAAGCTATTCGGCCGATGTAGCCAACGGGGCAGGAGTCGTATAAACACGAGCCTTCAACTCTTTGTCGAGCATATACAACCCGAAACCGTTATCTTTAATCATTTTCAGGCTATCAATTAATTCTTGAGCATTAGCCTCTTCTTCAATTTGCTCGTCGACAAACCATTTCAGCATATTGGCAGTACCGAAATCTTTTTCCTCATCGGCAAGCACACAAAGGTCATGAATCAGGGCGGTTACTTTTCTCTCATGAGCCAACGTATCTTCAAAAGCTTCGAGAGGTGATT
>OQVH01002009.1_pt1 | contig 11462 bp, 8 predicted proteins | sample 1691641 | NCBI WGS metagenome assembly OQVH01 (sample SAMN03418286, study PRJEB22391) | human gut metagenome | biome: human-gut; feature: organic feature; material: feces | host: Homo sapiens | place: Italy | collected 2013-04
TAACAGACAAGGGGAATTTAGAGGGAAAAAGGCAGATAGATTTTTTTCCGTACTACATTCGACACGATAAAACCAACCTGTCTCCTCAGCCTGAGCTCTCAAACGAGATAAAGAAGACAAATAACTAGAATTACCAAATGAGCATAAAAATATCCGATCCATACTAATCTTACTTATCTAATATAGTTTTTTCACCCCACAAGCTCCTGATATATTTCCATTTGCCATACAAAAATAATGGAAGAAAATAAGCTCGCACTTTATTCATAATACTTTTTGTATTCCCTCTTAACTCAGACCGGCAGACATAAGTGATCCACCCCGCTCTAAAAATGCCTAGAATCCTACCCGACGAAAGATACAACGCATATTGATAAACTAAAGGCTCCTCCATACTTAAATAAGGAAGCATTAGCCGGTATCGATCAGATATCTCCAAACGGTTTCTTTTACCCAACGATAAAAACCCATCCAGATAGCCTCTAAACCCTCCTTTCACATTTTGCAACAAATTAGAGCTAGCATGAGGATGGCGTCTAAAATATGTTAAATTCTCGACCTTATGTAAAAGACTGCGTTTAGATCTCGCTACTAAAGCCAACGCAAAATCATATACAAATTTCTCCCGCACCTCTTTAGGTGTTATTTGGATCAGCTCTTTCCGCATGAGGCAATCATGTCCCAATACACCATACTGCAAAGAAATGAATCGTAATCCCGTAAGAACAAACTCTTCTTTCCTCGCCGCAACATAAGAGGGAATCTTATCGAAGAAACTCACAGAATCCGCATAAACCATCAGATAATTTCCTATACAACCAACCAAGACCTCTATCTTGGTATCTACCCAAATATCATCTTGATCCGAAATCGCAATATAATCACCTGTTACTTTTTCGAAAGCCTTCCAAAAATTTCGATTGAAGCCCAGATTATTCTTGTTTCGATAAAATCTAATAAAAGGATATTTTTCCTTATATTCCTCGATTATTAAAGGTGTCGCATCTGTGCTACAATCATCCTGTATCAATAATTCATGGATAGGATAAGTCTGAGATACGATAGATTCCAGCTGTTCACGGATATATTTCTCACCATTATAGGTACATAATACGACAGAAACTCGTTTCAAACTCATCTTTTCCATAAGAACCCTATGCATTCTTTAAAAATTACAGACTTCACACCCCACATAATTCCAATGTATAAAATCGCAGACACAATAATCTTCAAAGCAAACCGTATATAAATATTCCCCGAGAAGAAAGAGACCCACCAAGCGCAGCTCAAAACTGAGAGAGTGATAAGAAAATAAGGCAATATGTCTCTTATTACATGATATAATCTAACACCTATCAAATGGCTCGCAAAACAATGCCACACAAGCAGCCAGCAAAGGTAAGCGAGCACATAAGCCGCAACCATCCATAAAATTCCATAAGGCAACATCATTATCAGCAACAATATCTGGAGTATGCCAAATATTACGTTAGCATACAAATAAATATTAGATTTCCCATGACTGATCACGATATTTTTATAAAGCTCGCATATCGGGGAAAAAGCTCCCCAAACGCACAGTAATTGCAAAATAGGAACACAAGGCGCCCACTTTTCCGTAACCGTAATCAGGATCAATTCATTTGCGACCAACGCCATGCCAAACATCAATGGAAAAGATATAAAAGCCGTAAAACGGATCATCTTTCTTAAAACCTGTACTTGCCTCTCCTTCTCGTAAGAGACTTGAGCAAATACCGGCTGGGCTACTCCTGATATCATTCCCGTGATAAAACTCCCCCCCATATTCATCCATTTATAGCCTTGGGAATAATAACCGACTTGCTGAACCGTATAGAACTTACCCAATAGAATAGAGAATATATTCGTAGACATCTGGCTAAACAGATTTGTCAATAACAACCTTGCACTAAACGGGAACATCTCCCTCAAAGGCTGAAGGTTAAAAGAGAAAGTTGGCCTCCAAGGTGAATAATACCACCTAAGAAAAGTGCCTAAACCGATATAAAGTACTCCTTGAATAGCAATCCCCCAATAAGCCATACCATTCAACGCCATGATCAGTGCAGCCGTGTTGGATAATAACAACGCATAGATATCAATCTTTGCCCTTTCCTTGACCATCAAGTTTTTAAACAAATAAGCGGCTTGAGCTGTTCCAAAACAACCAAACAAAAAACTTAAAAATACGATACGGGATACCCACAACAAATCCGGCTGATCAAAAAAAACGGCAATCAAAGGCGCCGAGAAAAACAAAATCACATAAAGGCCAATCCCTACTACTATATTAAACCAAAATACCGAGTTATAATCCTCATGCTTAATATCCAACTTATTTGTCAAGGCCGCCGAGAAGCCGCTTTCTTGAAGAGCATTCGCAAAACCCGTAAAAATAGTTAGCATCCCGACCATCCCATAATCTCCCGGCGATAATATGCGAGACAAAAAGATACCAAACAGCAATGCGAGTATCTGCTGCACCCCATTGCTCACCCCTCCCCAGAAGAGCCCTTTCGCTGTCTTATCTTTTAGTGATTGTTCTGCCATTTGATATTTACGGTAAAAGTGCCACAAAGATAAACATTTACTCTTGGGTAACGGGCAAAACCCGGAAGCTTTTCATACTTTATGTATAAAATAACAAATAGTACGTATGGAAATATGAATTAGTATCAATAGAAAACACCAATTAGTATCAATAGAAATCCGGATTTCTATTGATATTAATTAAAAAGTCTCGCACCTACTAGATATAATAAACTAATAATCAAAAATATACAAAACAGGCCCATTCTAATATAGCTTATTGTACATTTTTACATTTTACTAGTCTTGCGAACTAAAGGATGCGAAACAGGCACTCGTAGACTAATAGGCACATACACGGACATTGACAGACATAAACCAACACAGACCGATTTGCCTCATACGGCTTGCGATACCTTTGTCATGCTTTCGAAAACAAGGTAATTCATTTAATCATCTTTTAAAATTTAGAAATTATGGCAGTAAAGTACAGATTGATCGAGAGAAAGAACTTGGGTAACGACAAGACAGAAACACCCAAGAAACAGTATGCGCAAGTGATCTATGGAGATCTTGTAGAGTTCGAGACTTTCCTCGAGGAAGTGGCAGATGGAAGTGGAGTAGGCTCCGCCCAAGTCAAGGCGGTACTCGACCGTATCAATATCGTGTTGAAACGAAATCTCGCGCAAGGGCGCAGGGTGAATGTAGGCGAATTGGGCAATTTCCGTTTTGGGGTAGGCTCTACGGGAACCCCTACCACCGAGGAATTTACCACCAGCTTGATCAAAGAACCTAAAGTTGTCTTTAGCCCCGGAAAGGCCTTGAGAATAGCTAAGAAACTCACTAATTTCGAGAAAAAGGAACTCTCCGAACCGCAAAGCGGGGGTAGCCAAGACAGCGAAAGCCCTGACGAGATCTAAAATCTCAATCTCTATTCGCAGTGGATTTATGCTTTCAATACGTAAATCCACCGTATTGTTTCCAATATAAAACAAATCATCCCCATTTTATTTCGCATACAAAATAAAATAGCTTATTTTTGTTTTACATACAAAACAAAAAGCAAGCGGATGTGTTTCTATATCTTAAACGTATGATGATTATCACTCGAGACGAGAAACGAACCATCCAAGTCCAAGAGAGAACGATCGAGGTAGTCCCTATCTGGGAATGGATTCTCACGCCTTCCCCGCATAAATCCTCCGTATAATATCCACCACCTTCATACCTTCCAAGACGTTGGTCGTTATGATCTCGCCGGGGGCGCCGGAAAGGACATTGACCACGTTACGGATCACGAAGTTGTGGTTTTGAGCGGAGCCTTTGTAAGGGCCATAATCATTGCTGGGGTTGGTAGGAGCCAATTCCGGCATCTCATAATCCTTGATATGGCAATATTCTACCTCATTCATATATTGACCGCCGATTTTCACGCTGCCATTCTCGGCCACGATCAGCATGCTACTTTCCAGATTCTTGTCCCATACCGCCGTAGAGTAGCTCAAACTGCCCATTCCACCGTTCACGAAATTAAAATTCACGAAACCGGAATCCTCAAAGGCGGTCAGTTTCTCGTGGTTGAAGTCGGCGAAACGGGTCTGGATATTACAGATATCCCCGAATAACCAGTACATAATGTCGATGAAATGGGAGAATTGGGTGAATAAGGTACCACCATCCAAGGCAGCGTCGCCATGCCATCCTCCAGGTTTATAGTAGCGTTCATCACGGTTCCAGTAGCAATTCAGCTGCACCATATAAATCTGGCCTAATTTTCCGGACTCAACCATCTCCTTGATCCAGACCGAAGGCGGGGAATATCGGTTTTGCATTACGCAAAATACCTGCTTACGGAATCTCAACGAGATATAAACCACTTTCTCGGCATCCGCCAAGGTCAAGGCCATAGGCTTTTCTATGACCACATGATGTCCGCTCTCTATCGCTTGGATCGCCATCTCGGCATGTAAGCCGTTAGGTGTACAAATATTCACCACATCTATATCCAATCCCAAACGGAATAGTTCATCTATATCCCGGGCGAAAGGGACCGCATAAGCCTCGATCCCCAGCTCCTCTTTCGGACGGATATCACATAAAGCGACCAACTCCGCTCCTTCATCCCGGGTAATCATCTCGGCATGACGCTTACCTATATGACCACAGCCGATCACGGCGAAACGTATCTTCTTATTCATAAAACACTCTTTATAGATTCTATAATATAGGCCTGCTCCTCTTCTGTCATCTCCGTATGAATCGGCAAGGATAATACGGATCGGCTCAAGCGAGAAGCGACATTCAAATCCCCGGAAATCCGGCATCGACCCCTCATCACCTCTTGCTCCTGCAAAGGCAATGGATAATAAATCATAGAAGGAATGCCTCGTTCTTTTAACGCAGCTTGTACTTGATCCCTCTTTTCTACAGCTAGCTGTACCGTATATTGATGATAAACATGCGATGAAAAGGCTGATTTTAGTGGTTTGCGTACAGCATCCAATCCGGAAAAGGCAGCATCGTATCTAGCAGCCACTTTACAACGAGCGGCGGCAAATTCATCCAAATACCGAAGCTTAACATCTAAGACAGCGGCCTGCAAGGTATCCAAACGGGAGTTGCAGCCCACCAAAGCATGATGATATTTTACCTTTTGCCCATGATTGGCGATCATTCGCAGTCGTTCGGCCAATCGTGCGTCGGAAGTAAACATCGCCCCACCATCTCCATAACAAGCCAACGGTTTCGAAGGGAAGAAGGAGGTCGTTCCTATAGAGGCGATCGTACCGGCTTTCTTTACCGTTCCATCCGAGAAGGTATAATTAGCACCGATGGATTGGGCATTATCCTCGATCACATATAGATTATGACGGCTGGCGATACGCAAGATCGGTTCCATATCACAACACTGGCCAAAAAGATGAACTGCGATAATAGCTCTCGTCTTTTCAGACAAGGCATCTTCTATCTTTTCCGGGTCTATATTGAATGTACCGGGATCTACATCCACTAATACCGGCACTAGGCCAAGAGCCAAAGCGACCTCAGCCGCAGCGATATATGTAAAAGCAGGAACGATCACCTCATCGCCCGGATGTAAGTCTAATGCCATCAAGGAGATTTGCAAAGCATCCGTACCGTTGCCGCACGGGATCGCATAAGGAATACCTAAATAATCTGATAAATGGTTACAAAATCCCTTCACCTGAGGGCCATTGATAAAGGCACAAGCATTTATCACCGTTTGCATGGCGGCATCGATCTCACTACGCAAACGTTCATACTGCTTCCGCAGATCTACCATCTGTATCTGTTTCTCAAGCATCTTATCCATTCAAAAAATAGGGCTATCCCGTCGTTAAAACGGAATAGCCCCCTCATTATTGCGTTTATCTTATTATTTCACCTCGCTACCCGGTTTCACCTCTTTCTCCGGGGTGATAACGGCCAGCTTTCCATCGAAATTCTCGGCGGAGAGAATCATGCCCTCGGAAACAATGCCTTTCAGCTTACGGGGAGCTAAGTTAGCGATGAAGCAAACTTGCTTGCCTACCAATTCCTCGGGTTTATAATGCTGGGCGATGCCCGACACGATCGTGCGTTTCTCCAGGCCATCGTCGATACGGAACTGAAGCAGCTTATCCGCTTTCGGAACCTTCACACATTCCAGAACCGTACCCACACGGATATCCAGTTTCATGAAATCATCGAACTCAATATTCTCACGGATCGGTTTCGCCTTATAATTCGCTTCCTCATTCGCTTTCTTCGTATCCAATAATTTCTGCACTTGGGCCTCGATCACGCTATCCTCTATTTTCTCGAACAACAACTCTGCCTTGCCCAATTGATGACCGGCCTCCAATAGATCCGTAGCACCTAGGCGATTCCATCCCAACGGCTCTACATTCAGCATCTTATTCAGTTTCTCCATGCTAAACGGCAAGAACGGCTCAAAAGCGATCGCCAGATTAGCCGTAATCTGCAAAGCGATGTTCATGATCGTAGCGACACGAGGCATATCCGTCTTCGCCAACTTCCAAGGCTCCATATCAGCGAGATACTTATTTCCGATACGGGCCAGGTTCATCGCCTCTTTCTGAGCGTCACGGAAGTGGTAGGTATCCAACAGGCGTTCCACGTTCTCTTTCACATCCGCGAAATCCTTCAAGGTCTGACGATCGTAATCCGTCAACTCGCCAGCCGCCGGCACCTTACCCTCGAAATACTTATCCGTAAGGACTAACGCACGATTCACGAAGTTCCCTAAGATAGCGACCAACTCGTTATTATTACGAGCCTGAAAATCTTTCCATGTGAAATCATTATCCTTTGTCTCTGGAGCGTTGGCCGTCAAGACATAGCGCAACACGTCTTGCTTATCCGGCATATCCACCAGATACTCGTTCAACCAAACCGCCCAGTTGCGGGAAGTAGAGATCTTGTCACCCTCCAAGTTCAAGAACTCGTTGGCGGGGACATTCTCCGGCAAGTTATAAGAACCTTCCGCTTTCAGCATGGAAGGGAACACGATACAATGGAACACGATATTATCTTTACCGATGAAATGGACCATTTTAGTCTCCGGATCCTTCCACCAAGTCTCCCAGCTATCCGGCAGCAACTCCTTCGTATTAGAGATATAACCGATCGGAGCGTCGAACCATACATACAGCACCTTTCCTTCCGCCCCTTCTACGGGAACAGGGATACCCCAATCCAAATCGCGACTCACCGCACGGGGTTGCAGCCCCATATCCAGCCAACTCTTACACTGTCCATATACATTAGGTTTCCATTCCTTATGATCCTCCAAGATCCATTTACGCAAGAACGGCTCCCACTTGTCTAAAGGCAGATACCAATGCTTCGTCTCACGCATCACCGGCTTGCTGCCACTGATAGCGGATTTCGGATCGATCAAATCCGTCGGGCTAAGGGAAGTACCACAAGCCTCGCACTGATCGCCATACGCCTTCTCGTTTCCACAATGCGGACAAGTACCCGTGATATAACGGTCGGCCAAGAATTGCTTCGCCTCCTCATCGTAGTATTGCTCGCTTGTTTTCTCGATGAATTCACCTTTATCATACAATGTACGGAAAAAATCCGAGGCCATCTGATGATGCGTAGCGGAAGTAGTACGGGAATAGATATCAAATGTGATACCGAACTCCTCGAACGATTTCTTGATAATACCGTGGTAACGATCCACCACATCCTGCGGTGTAATCCCCTCTTTCTTCGCTCTCAACGTGATGGGTACCCCATGCTCGTCCGAACCACCAATCATCAACACTTCCTCCCCCTTCAAACGAAGGTAACGGGCATAAATATCAGCAGGCACATACACCCCGGCCAAGTGTCCGATATGCACCGGTCCGTTCGCATACGGCAACGCCGTAGTAATCAGCGTTCTCTTAAAATGTTTTTCCATACCTTGTGTTCTCTTTTTGAGGGGCAAAGGTACGGAATAATTTGGTTAGACGAAAAAGAATAATTTCCTTTGTGAGTGAGTTTCCTCTTAATGAGGCTAGGAACTTTACCTCTAATAATAATATATATGGGAAGAAGACATAAAAACAAGGTATAAAAAAAGAGCTTACCGCTAGGGGACATAAGGCGGAAGCTCTTGGCATCATCGAAAAAGGTAATTTCTTCGACAAAAAGAAGATTATTATAATAAAGATCGAAGATAAGATTTACACAGCGTCCATTACTACTTCCGAGAAGGGGACTTTAATCTCGTTTATTTAAATCCAAACCTATACACCAGCGCCAACCGGAAATTAAGCATGAAATGGGTCGCTGAGAAATTCTCTGTAGTCTCGCTCACTTGCGTTTCATAATCCCGCATATAGGTGGAAGCGTCAAATATCATCCGTGAACCAAAGCCAAGCCCCGCCTCAAAAGCGAAATTTCCGGAGATAGGTTGCGAATAATTCAACATCACTCCGATACCAAAGAACTGCCCGGTCTGTCCATGCCCTAGCGGATCATTATCACGCACGTTGAAGTTACCATATTTCAATTGCAAGCCTACATTGAATCCCCGATAAGTACCATCATCGTTAAACCATAAGCGAGGCTCCAAGGATAATGCCGACACTCCCCATAAATTATTAGGGTTCCCTTTATAGCCAAACCTCGAATACGTACCCCCTAGAATAACAGACCCCCAACCTCCAAACATATACTCCAATTCCAAGTTTGGCATGATCGATCCAGTCTTCAGTTCCGCTCCATTCTTTCCAACACTCAAACCCGGAGAGACCGTAAACCAAGGAAGTAAGTTAGTTCTAACAGTCAAGTTTGTCATCTGGAAAGTAGGATAGACTTTCGGCACCAAACGAGTCGCCTCTTGTCGAGGCTGGTACCCAGTAGACTGCTGTTCCGAGACTTGCGGCTCAGGCGTTACGGACACTGTTGCCTGCCGAGCAATCTCAGGCTCTGTACGAGCCGGTTGAGAGACTACCGGTGCTTTACTCACCTTCTCTTGTACGGGAGGAGTTACGGGAATCATTGCCCCTTCCTCATAGGGAAGATCGGCCTTACCATCAATGACAACATAAGCGAAGACCTCATCATCCACGCAAAGATCCGGATCGTTGAGCACATAAATATAAGGAACCTCCGCATATCTTTTCAGGCTTGACGAGATAGCGGGTATAGACTGATCCGTGGAATAAAAGATCTGTTTATTAGCGAACTCTGGCATAGCGAAATAAAGCAGGTACACATGTACGCTATTCCCCCACTCCCCACTACGGTCCACATAAAAAGAGATCTGTTTATTATCAAGCTCATATTTGTTTTTCAGATATTTCCTTACGGTGTTTCCTCTCCACATAGCAGTATTGACGGCGGTTTTGGATACAGCCCCTGTCTCTGTATAGATATGTGAGACAACCAACACATGAAACTCCCCATCCATCAAAGGATTCATCACCGGCCAGATTTTCCGGTTCAGTCGCTCCATCTCTATGGAATTATTCCCGTAGGTAGCCTGTATATCGGCCTCTCCGGGTATAAAGGAGAACAAGAATGAATCGCCCTTGGATTTCTCATTCTCCGACTGCCCTTGAGCCACAAAGATTGAGAGAAAAGAAAAACAAAAAAGAATAATCAACGGATGTCTCATGTCTTGTCCTTTACATAATGATTAATAACGCAAAAATAGTAAAAATAACAATCTACTATATAGCACACTCTCATGAAACTGCAAAACTTTGAATCAACAGTTACAAGCACGAAATAGAGCGAATCTATTATTTATAAGGATCGACAGGAACTTCAATTGGCTGATTCGCCACTTCCCCATTCACTTCAATTGCTATAGAAAGAGAACCCTTATCCGAATTTAGCGAGAAATTGACATTATATTTATTTTTAGCTCCTACATTTTCTCCAGTCAGAATATTAGCCTTAGCCCTAAATAGATTTCCCGGATCGTTTGTCAGATAGCCTTCCAACACGATTTTGGCATCCGTTGAATTCGGAGCGGCATAAAGCGTTCCTGTTTTCAAGTTACCACTTTCCAATAACGAAACACCTGAGGTCAACGAAGAATTATCATCTATAGCTCCTGTGATTACTACCATGTTCGTGATAGTGACATTCTTCTTCAATTCTTCGAGAGAAGCAGCATCGATTACTACAATAGAATTTGAAAGCGAACACTTTATCGTTTCTGTAGTTAGGTTACTTCCAGAGACAGTAGCGTTTACCGTACCATAAAAGCAAGGGGAATCCCATGCAAAAGCGGCATCACCCATGGTTCCGTATGTAGCGGTCAGCTTATAGACTCCGGTAGCAACAGTAGCACTCTTTCCTTTAACAGTACTGTATTTTCCGGTTAATTCCGCAATTGTTGTTTCTCCCTTAGTTACAGTCACATCAAAATCATCAATTTCACTTTCTGATAGAGAAACTTTGCTACCATCAAATGTACCAGCCTTTGTTATTACATTTATGGAATTGTCTTGTTCCAAGGATAGGCTCAGCACTCCTGTATCAGAATTTGCTGTTTTAATTTCGCCTTCCAAGATATTACAGGAGGTTAGGCCTCCAAATACAAGGGCCGCTAGGCCTAGTAATAAACTCTTTTTCATATTGGATTTTATTTTTATTTCATTTTATTATTCATATTTCAAACTAAATTGATAACAAACTAATCCAAAGTCTATTGTGCCAATAGACCATGACGGTTTAGAACCCTTTGTATAAATACAAACACAAGGTAAAGAGGAATTCAAACTTATGGATTCTGTGATATCTTTTGTTGGATTCGATACAGGAAGTAAGTTTGATGCCGATATAGAAGTTGCATTACCTGAAGTAATAGGAGAGCCTGCAGATTCTGACATAATAACAGAAGCGGTATATTTACCAGGTATTGATCCTCCATACGCATAGGCCTGCAGATAAACAGAAACTCCGACATTTTCAGGCATATGAAATTTAGGTGTTATTGCATATGCAGATGTTACTTTCAAAATAAGATATCCTCCTCCACTAATATTATTATTCAATATCTAACTTGCGGGATTAACATTATCCTTAAAACTAATATTATATGGCAACCCCGTAACATGGCACTCTGCAGGAGAAGAAGCTACTGTTTCACCATCAAAGGTGACTATAGCAGTCAAAACATGTTTTTGCCAAGCAAGGTCTGTTAATATCCCAACAGCACTGTATGGCAATTCACCCGAATCCCCTCCACCATCCGTTGTATAAGTTACCTTGAGCAGACTTGAATAGTTTGTGTTATTCAATATACTCGAAGATATATTTACAGTGGTGGCTATATCAAAAATACTAGATCCATCCTTTTCATTTGCGGCAGCAGCTCCAGATGATTTATAAACCGAGTAACTGGTATTACCGGAAATTATATTGAATCTTTCGGC
>OQVH01002018.1_pt1 | contig 11422 bp, 9 predicted proteins | sample 1691641 | NCBI WGS metagenome assembly OQVH01 (sample SAMN03418286, study PRJEB22391) | human gut metagenome | biome: human-gut; feature: organic feature; material: feces | host: Homo sapiens | place: Italy | collected 2013-04
GCCCTTTCAAAGTCTGCAAACGTCATATTCAGTCGCTTTGCTCCTAATTCCGGCTCTATTATGCCATCCTGTACTAACGAATATATTTCAAGATATCTACCTTCCTGAATACCACGCTTTTTATGGTCATCCCATGCCTTACACATATTTACCACCTCTTTAAAATGATACCATTTATTGAAAGGTCATTACATATCAGTCACAAAATATTTAAAATATATGAAACACCTACAATAATAACGCTCATTATTGAAAATGCTTCTATATTTCCTCGTGATATTTTAGAAACTAATAAACCAATTATGCTAATCATAACCGAGATTATAAGATAGAACAGATATAATAAAACAATAAATTGCCATATAGACAAGTCCGATATAATATATGGTAAATGCATAGTCCTCTCAATCATCAGACTTTCAACCCCTGCATTCAGATTTCCTAAATCAAATATAATGTACTTTGTCACAAATTCAATAAATGCAAATAATATACATATCAACAACGAAATTAATAAACTAATGTTCAGCCGCGATTTTAACAATATCATTCTTCCATTTTTAGATGATTTAATCATAGCTAATGTTCCTGCATATATATCATCTGTATACATAGGTACCACAATCAATAAAATAACTATTATAGGTATAACATTAAACCTCAAATTTTCAACATAATCACTTATTTCAATATCATAAAAATATTGTGCACTTTTATCCAGACTATCATAATACTCTGTTTTCTCAACAATGTATTTGACAGTTGCTATTCTATATTGAGCTTTCTTTTGTTCGTTGATTATAGAATGATAATCCTTACCATCTATTTTTCCATTATTAAATGCAATTTCATTCTTTTGCTCATCATCCATAATAGCTTGGAATTTCTGATATTCTGAATTAATATATTCTTTTTTTTCAATTGAATATTCGCCTTCCATTTCATTCATATAATTTTCATACACAGACTTATGATATCCATTAAACATAGTTGTTCTCATCTGTCCCGCCATGATGCTTTGAATAATTAGTCCAACAATAAAAATTATATATACCTGAGGTTTTGAAAGAACTTTGTATAATTCCATTTTGGTAACATTATTCATTATCCTTCCCACCAATCTTCTCAAATTTTGTCAGACATCCTTCTTTAATCAATATTATATAGTCAGCCACTTCCTCTACGTCTGATAAAATATGTGTTGATAATACAATAGTTTTTGTTTTAGATAATTTTCTAATTAGATTTTTAAATCTTGCCCTTTCTTCCGGATCAAGTCCCACTGTCGGTTCGTCAAAAATAATAATCTCCGGATTAGCTACACATGTTATTGCAATTCCAAGTCTTTGCTTCATTCCTCCTGAAAAAGATTTAACCTTATCGTTACGATTCTCATACAAATTAACATCCCTTAACACCTGTTCCACGTTTGAATCTAATTCTTTTTTATTTACACCTCTAAGATACCCAAAATACTCTATGGTTTTTTTGCTGTGAAATTTGGATAATAACCTACATTTTGTGGCAAAAAACCAATTTTTTCCCTATATCTGTCATCTAATTCTTTTATATCAGTTCCATTATATAAAATTTTGCCTGAACTCATATCCAAAACATCTGACATTATATTCATAATAGTAGATTTACCAGATCCATTTGGTCCAATCAATCCATAAATACCATTTTCAAATTTGATGCTGATTCCATGCAATACTTCTTTACTGCCATATCTTTTTTTTATATCAATTAACTCTAGCATGATATTTTTGAACTCAACTTTCCCTAAAATTCGTGTTATAAAAATAGTAACCCAGCGCTATCACTATAATTGCAAAAACCAGATTAATTATTAAAGAATAACTTAATAACTGAATTGGAACTCCCATTAAATTGATAGGTTCATATTCCTTAAAATAATTGACACTTTCACTAATCAATGGAAACGGTGTATACTTTCTAAGAATATCATAATTTTCAGCTTCTCTGATTGTGCCACCGGATAAAGCAAAATATTTTCCTGATAAAATATAATTAATTGCTATACCTCCCAGACCAATAAATGTATTAATCGCTATCGGCACAATATTACTTTTAAAAAATAAAGAAACAAAAATAAATACACTAGATAATACAAAAAAACCAATTGCCCTCATAATTACTACTCCAATTATCATCTCAAATAAAGTAATACTATAAGGTGAATGTAAGAAAGCGTTATTTAAGAGAATTGATGTATTCCATTGATCTATTTTATTCCAAAAAACTGACCATATTGTCATTCCCAAAGTTTCAACTACTGATGCCATTATCGAAAAAAATAATGTTACCACTATTTTATTCCGATAAGATAACTTCCCACCTCTATATGATGATTTAATCATATAAAATGTATTGTTATTATGTTCATTCAAAAACAAAAAAGAAGAAAATAAAATAATTACAATAATAAATGCAATATCTACAATATCAGTTACGCAAAATAAATCATATACTTCATTTAAAGTCTCACTTTCTCCAATTACAAGATTAGTCTTCTTTCCATATAATTTATTTATCGTTTCGTTCATTCTCTTATAATATCCGGACTCAGTTTTTATTTTAATTTCAGAATCAGAAACAACACTATCCCTATATTCAACAACATTATGACAATTTAAAGCATCTTTATCCAATGTCAGATAAACAAACATTTCATCCATTACATCTACATTTTGTGTTTCTTCATATTTGTTTTGTAACTCCATTACTTTTTGCTCTATCACATCATATTTTCGTTCTGAAAAATCACCAATATATGCAGAAAACTCTCTTAAATCTATTTTCTCATTAGCATATGCATTATATGAAATTACCATTGAAAAAATAAAAGCCACAATCATAGAAATCATAAGTATTTTACATGATAATATTTTTTTAATTTCATATCTCATTGCATCATCTCACCATAATTCTTCCCATCAAGATCCATGTAAGCTACACCACCATTAAATATTGTATATATTTTATCATTTATTTGAAAGGCAGAATCAGCTCCCATATTTACACAAGCTGAATAATCAGCAATAATTTTTCCGTTTTTATCATATATTATTTTGTTACCATTATCTCCACCACTGGCATATATATATTTATTCTGTACAGAAAAGAAAAGCGCATTATCTGCTATTTTTATAGAACTTTCATCATCCGGTGACAACTTATATAATTCGCTAAATTCATTTGAATAATATATAAAATTCTCATCGTTATCCGCCATAAAAGCCTTACCATTTGATGCTATTGATTTACTCTCAAACGTTGTTAAATTTACCTTGACAATTTCATTTATATCATTGATATAGTAATAATTTCCATTCAAAATAGCTCCCCATGGAAATTTGCCAATATTGTAATGACAGTATATAATATTAAAATTCTTGTCCAACAAATAGGCATGTCTATCACCATCTACTTTTACTATATCATCCGACAATACCCTAACATATAAAATAGCCTCACTATCATCAATTGCTAATTCTGATGACATATCAGTTGGAATAGAATTTTTAAAGACCGTTTTTCCTGATTCTTCCTCAACAATAGAACCATACAACCTATTTTCACCTGATACAACTTTACTTTTGTTATAATATTTGTATATTTTACTATTGAAAACAAAATACTCACCAAGTTCAACATATGCTTCACACGTATCATTGCTGTGTGAACAAGCTGAGTTTCTGCAATTCACATTAAGCTTTTTGTCGTTTTTTTTATTAGAATAATTATACGATTCATATATTTGATTCTCACAATCAAAAAAAATATAGTCGTCATCATAAATGGCACCCAATCCATTCAACCTTTTTGCTTGACAAAATTTGCCATTTCCAATAAATAATTTATCGTTATCCTTTGTATTGCTATTGTTACATTCTATTATCCCCAATATAATTATTCCTGCAAACATAATTGATATAACACCAATTAGTATTTTATTTTTCTTCATTTATGTATACCTTTCTGTTAAGAGATTTTCTTGTTCTCAAGGTGGCTCTGAACAGTTGGATAAAAAATACGAGGTATGAATATCCACAAATAAAGGCTGCAGAGATGGTACATATGCAGGTCACGGAGCAGGAAATATGCAGATAGAGAATTTGATTAATAAAAGCACAGATACGAAAAATACGGACACAAAAACCATAAATGACATGACAGCGGGTATGCGTGTGTCAGACTACATAAAGACAGACAGCAGTGACAATATGTCAAAAAAGGCGGCTGTTGTCGGTTCGTCAAATTCTGTTGATATGTCGGATACGATATATGCAAGACCGCAGGCTAAAAACGAAGCCGGGAACAACGATGGCGCAGATATGGCAGAAAATCTGCTAAATGACATGAATCAGACCTCAGAAAACAGGCGAAATGATATGATTGTCACTGCAAGCACCACAACGAGTGATGATTACAAAGCTGCAAAGGATGACGGCTACGATGTCATTGTCACTGAGACCGATAAGATAAAAGCAGTGCTGGCAAAGGCAGGTGTAGATATATCCATATATGGAGATGATCTGAGCAAGGAGCAGCTTACAGACATCACGGGAAGCCAGACTGAAGCGGCCATGCTTGTCAATCAGATGAAAGCATATGATATTCCTGCTACAGATGACAATATAAAGGCAGGTACAGATGCCATAGACCGGGCAAAGAGCCTTACAAATATATCAAATGAGACAAAGGCATATCTGGTCAGAAATAACATGAATCCTACGGTTTCCAATGTATACAAGGCTACGTACAGCAACAGTCAGGTACAAGATTACAGGCAGAAAACCAAAATGACGGAGATATCAGATGAGCTGTTTGAGGAGCTTAAGCCACAGCTTAAACAGATATTAGAGGAAGCTCATATAGACAGTAGTGATGAGAATCTGAATCAGTGCAGATGGCTGATAGATGAAGATATAGCCGTTACACCTGACAATGTGCTGCTTGCGAATCAGGTAGACTGCATCAACGCAGCAGAAGAAAATGTGAGCAGTGATTTTTATGCAAGGGCAGTGACAGAAGCACTGGCAATGGGAAAAAAGGCTACAGATGCCACTATGTCACAAGATGGTCTGACATTTGACATGGCAAAGAAAGCCTGTGATGTATTAGGTGAGGCGACCGCAGATGACATTGTCACATTAGAGTCAGATAACATACCTGTCACGATAGAGAATCTGTCAAAGCTTATAGCTGCAAGGGGCAAGGATAGTGCAGCATCGCAAGCCTCAGCGAATAAAGCTGCGGATAATCAGATTACAGACAGCCGGGAAGCAAGGCTTGTGACAGCTCAAAGAAAGCTTGAGGAAGCGAGACTTTCCATGACAGCAGAAGCCAACCTTTCACTTATAAAAAAAGGAGTTTCAATAGACACAGAGCCTATTGAACGTGTAGTGGAGCTGCTTAAGCAGCAGGAAAATAAATACTACGGAGCGCTGTTTGGTGAGAGCAGTGTAGCGGCATCTGATGATAGGGTACGTATGTACAATAATGTCTGTGATATTTTCAATCAGATGAAGCAGCAGCCGGCTTATGTACTGACCCTGGAATCCGCTGATGACACTGTGTATGAGCTGTATACAGCAGGCAAAGCAATGAAGCAGTCATTAGAAGCAGCAGCCTCAGGATATGAGACTCTTATGACATCACCGCGGGCAGATATGGGAGACAGTATATCAAAAGCATTTCAGAATGTGGATGATATACTTAAAGAACTTCAGATAGATACATCTGAAAGCAATCGCAGGGCTGTACGGATACTTGCGTACAACAGTACCGACATCACAGAGGACAATATAAAGCAGATAAAGTCTATAGATGAGCAGGTGCAGAGAGCATTCAGCGATATGACACCGGCGGTGACGATTGAGATGATAAAAAGAGGTATATCACCGCTTGATATGAGCATGAGTGACATAAGTGAAACTGCCAGACGGATAAAATCAGAAAATCCTGACGAAAGGGATGAGAAATTCAGTGAGTTTCTCTGGAAGCTTGAAAAGAAAAATGAAATCTCAGAGGAGGAAAGAGACTCATATATAGGCATATACAGGCTTATTTCACAGGTGGAGCAGTCAGATGGTGCTGTGATAGGCTCACTTGTTAATCAGGGAGCAGATATTACAATGAAAAATCTGCTTACAGCGGTCCGGGTACGAGGAAAGAGTGCCATGGACTATAAGGTGGACGATACCTTTGCCGGAGTGGACAGTGTAAGCAGGGGCATTAAAATTGACTCACAGATAGAAAGCGCATATCATACAAACTGCCTAAGGGATGTGCTTGATACACTTTCACCTGAGAAAATGGAGTTTGTGCAGTATGACAGCTGGCTTGATATGACTCCGGAGCAGTTAAGGCAGGCTGTATATGAGGCAGACGAGGATAACGCACTGTCAGAGCAATATGCCACAGAACAGCTAAGACAGTTCAATCAGGCAGTTTCGGTGCCTGAGAACGTATATGCTTTTCTAGAGAAATATGATGTAAAAACAACCGCGGTAAACCTCATGGCTGCGTCACGGCTAATGAAAAATCCGTCAGAGGCAGTAAGAAATCTCTGGGAGCGTGGAGACAGTGCTACGGCAAGGGCTCTTTTGGATGAGACTCTCAGACGGTTTTCTGAGTCGGTCAAAAATCCAAAGGAGCTTGCGCAGGCGCAGGAAACGCTGGCTGATACAGCAGAGCATGTTATGGATTCGATGATTATAGAGGATAGGCACACCGGTTCAATAGACCTCAGACAGATGAAGCTATTATGCAGTCAGCTAAGGATAGCTTCAAATATGTCGAGACAGGAAAACTATATTGTACCAATAGAGACTGCAGACGGGGTCACAGGTATGAAGCTTAGTATAGTAAGAGGCGAGGATAAAAAGGGCATGGTTGACATATTCCTTGAGGATAAAAAATGCGGCAGAGTAGCTGCATATTTTGAGGCAAAGGAAAACTCAGTATCTGCTATGATAGTCACAGACGATGAGCAGACTAAAAAGCTGTTTGAAGATAATATCACTATGTTTGAGGCAGGAATAAGTGATGGTGAACAGCGTGTGCGCATAGATGTGGCACTGGAGCATGATATATCTGCAAAAGAGTCTAAGATGTCAGATATGAAATCGAATACAGAGTCAGATAATGAGACTAAAAAGCAGCTTGATGGCAGTGAAAGTGTCCAGACAACCAGACTATATCACATCGCAGAGCAGTTTATTGTAAATGTCCAGAGGGTGATTGCGCAAGATAGTCTGTAACACCGATATATATTGCATGTGCCAGGTCATCCTGATAGTTTTTGTCAGTAAGAAGAAGTGTCTCAGCAGGATTACTCAAGAATCCACATTCTACGATTACGGTCGGGGATGTGGATTTTTTAAGTATAAAGTATTCTTTATTGGGCTTAATGCTTCGTGGCTTTGCGACACAAAGAGAAGTGTTTAAAGCTCCAAGGACAGAGGATGCGAGCTCTTTTCCTGCATCAGAGGCTTCATAATAGAATACCTGTGGACCGCAGCTTGAATTGTCCTCAAAGCTGTTTTGATGGATACTGATGCTGACTGCCACATTGCTTTTAGACATCAGGGCAGTTCTCTTTGTGAGATCATCTGTCTTTGGATGCTTGGAATTATCCGGGGCGAGGTCGCAGTCGGTGGTTCTGGTCATGACAACAGTAAAGCCTCTGTTTTCAAACAGCTGTTTAAGAGCCATTGCAATACTGAGGTTGACATCCTTTTCCATGACGCCGGAGGTGGAAATCTTACCGGGATCACTTCCACCATGGCCCGGGTCTATTACAATAACAGTTGAATTAGTGTTTTTGCCGGTGTTTTTTGCAAGAGCGCAGACACCTCTTCCGAGGTAGAAGGACAGAATAAAGAGAGCTAAAATAAGACAGTATTTGTTTTTCTTAATAATGTACATATATTTTTTCATATAAGATACCTATAAAAAACCCGATGCACATAGAAGGCATCGGGTGTGTTTGTATATTATATGATTGGCTGATATCATTTATTACCTATAAAAGGTACTGAGTTAGACTGTAGCTGTAAAGGTACGGCCTCTTTCAGTAAGCCTTAAGCAATCAGTCCAGATATTTGATAACAGTATCCCAGACAGATGAATTCTCAAAGCCAAGCTTCCAGAATGCTGCACCGGCGAGTTTATTGTCGTCGACGAGCTTGAGCCTTTTCTCTAAAGATGTATTGTCCTCGAGCCATACCTTGTACAGCTTGTTGGATACAGACCACTCAGCGTAGTTCTGACCGGATTCCTCATCAAGAGCAGCAGTGGCATTGTTTGTGGCAAGCTGTGCTGCAGCTGCGTCCATACTATATACCTGTGAGGCAACAGTGTACTTTGACTGATCCTCGGTATCGGTTACGGCATCATCGTCCTCCTTTGGAGTGAGCTCCCATATTCTGGTATAAAAAGGCATGCCGAGAATAATCTGGTCAGCGGGAACCTCCTTCAGAGTGGATTCAACACCCTCAGTTACCCAAGGAATAGAAGAAACTGAGCCGGCATCAGAGCCCTTATAGTGTTCATCGTATCCCATAATTACAATATAATCGGCAAAGTTTGCCATATCAGAGCGATTGAAGAACTTGTTGAAGCTGGCAGGTACTGTGACATCAACTGAAAGTGATATACCGTTATTGTGACACTTTATGGCGAGCTCTCTGATAAACTCAATGTAAGAGTCTCCATATGCTGCTTCTGTGATATTTTCAAAGTCAATATTTACACCATCAAGCTCATAGTTAAATGCAGCCGACATAATCTGATTGATCAGGGTAGTTCTCGTGGATGTATGTGTGAGCACATATGCTGCATCTACATCAGTATTTTCAAAGTTGCTGAACAGTCCCCATACCTCGATGCCCTGGGAATGGCAGTAGCTGACATAATCCTTGCTTGCTATATCTGCCAGATTACCGTTGTTGTCATTTAAATAAAACCAAGTTGGTGACATTACATTTATGCCCTTGGTTGATGAAATTACCTGGGGCACTTTACTGTTTGCTGACTGGCTTGTTACCTGATTCCAGGCAAGACAGATATCCTTATCCTTCTTGATATGCGTAAAGGTCTCTTCTTCATAGTCAGGATTTGTAAGCTTAGTTTTTTTGCTCTCGGACAGAGCCTTGCCCTTTATATATCCAATAACACCATCCTCAGTGGCAATCTTATCCCATTTGTCACCGGAATCAAGAATAGTAATCTTGTCATCCTTTTTCACCTCTTTTAGAATAGGGCTCTTTATGCCGCCCTTTACGCGGACCTGGGTAGACTTGCTGACAGTGGCACTGTCTATTTCATCCCATTTGCTTGTGATGACGATGCGTTCCGGGTCATCATATGACTTAAAGGTGATATTGGAGTACTGTTTTACATAGTCTAAAGCGATAAGCGCAGAGTCAGAGGTGGCTTTCACAATCGGATAGCCAAAGTCATTTGTCTGCTTGGTGACACTGTAGCTATTGCTGTCAGCCGCAGCTGAGATGATATCAGATGCGGTTGTGTAAAGAAGCACATTCTCATTTGCATCCCAGTAAAATCTGGAATTTAATGAGTCGTGAACAAATTTGTAATCAACGTATATTTTTTTATCTATTATTTTAGCCTTGTAATCGGATAGCTCATTATCTACAATGAGAGCAGCCTCATCATCAGAAGAGATATTGAAATACTCTTTAAGATCCTCTGTCTTTTTCGTAGGGGTGTATTTATTGATAAGAGCAGTTATACCCATTATTATTACAACGAGGATAATAAGTCCGGTTACTATAAGTGCAGGCAATAATTTCTTTTTCATGTGTAAAAATCCTTTCCTATTATTTGGTGTCGAAATTGCTTAAGCTAATTATACCATTGTGAAAAAGCATATTCAAATAATATGAAATAAATTTGTAATAAATTAAGAAATTTGTTTATGCATTTTGGCGCGGAAGGAGCAAAAGCTTCCCCCGCGCACATAGCTTTCTTTTTAAAATATGTCTTTTGGTTGTCTTTTTGCATTTAAACGGGGTAAAGAACCAAAAATATGCTGACATCGATTTCTTGTATAATTGAGAAAAATGATATTAATCATTAATTATTGACAGTTTATAGAAATTGATATTTCCGGAGCTTTCCACACCCAATTTAATTGCTGATTTTTAGTTTCGTTTAATTTGATAAAATATCTGTAAAAATTCCAATATATAAATATAGTTTATTCTTCTATAAAAATACCTCCGTCTATATATAATGATTATGAGTAAAAACTGATAAGTAACAAATGGCCCTATGTCATGAAGCGCTCTGTGGCATTAAAAGTATAAGCCCTCCGAAGGCTTCGGACATAAAATTGATAAACAGCTGGTTAAAGATGTCATTTTGCATCGTGATATTAATTCCTTTCTGATATCTTATCCAGAGTGCCAAACAGGCTGGTATTGATGAGGAACGGGTCCTCTAAGTAAGGAAAGCCTACCACCGGATACTTAAAATGTTTATGGTTAATTGTCTTTTTCTTTTCCACGAGATTAAACAATATTTTTACGCTTTCTGAATCAGTTATTTTGTTTGAATTGAATAGCTCGATAATTCTGTTCAAAGCGCCCCGGTTCCATTTACTTATTGTACACACAGCGATTCTTATGTCACACCTCATAAATTCCTTTAAGGTGTTTGGATTAAGTATGCCGAAATCAATAATCACACGCTCGTATCTCATGTTTAAAATCTCAGTTAGTGTGGACATGACTGCGTGAGGAAAGAAATCTACATTCTTATAAGTAAAAACCTTTTCGTCTGCTGTCTTTGACAGTGAAAGAATTTCGTGTGTACCATTCAGCTCAACATAGGCGGTTCTATACATGCATTTATTGCTCATATAATTACAAAGAGCAAGGCTTATATGTGTTGTGCCTACATTGTGAACGCTGCCACAGACCCCAACTAACTGTGGTGCAGAATGGACTTTCTTAAATATCCTTTTAAAGTGTCTGATAGTGATGCTCCTCCCTTTAGTTCTAACAGCTTTTGAATCAGCGTTTCCTTTTGAACTGAGCTCTTAAACATATCGCTGTCATAAGGAAAGTGATAAACACTGCAATTAAGTAGTGTCGCAATCGCGGAGGCATCCTGTCTGCTGCACATATTACATATAACACTCAGGGAAGCTGTCATTTTTTTGAGAATAGAATGATTCCTGTAGATATCATTCAGATGCCAAAAGCTGCCGTTACATACATATAATACGAGATCCATGTCATATATTTTCTCGTTGCACACATCAGTGCCAAGGTCGTATATCTGTATAGCATCCTTTGGAATATTAAACTGTATACCGTCACTGTAGTCGGGTATGCCCTGAAAGCTTTTGTAATAATAATATCCG
>OQVH01002029.1_pt1 | contig 11376 bp, 9 predicted proteins | sample 1691641 | NCBI WGS metagenome assembly OQVH01 (sample SAMN03418286, study PRJEB22391) | human gut metagenome | biome: human-gut; feature: organic feature; material: feces | host: Homo sapiens | place: Italy | collected 2013-04
AATTTAAACAAATTATTAATCAGAATTCTGTTGCATTTGCAAGTTGAATTCAGCTTCTTCTTAGACACTCCATGCCGGCAAAACGCAAATAAAATTTGCTTTTGCACCCGGCTTATTCGTATCTTTGCACGAAATGCAGTCGGCGCGGCCGGAAGGCTTCGCTCTGTTTCCGGCATACGCCGCTACTGTCCGCAGGAAGCCGGGCCGGGGCGTTTTTGTAGGAATGAAACCATTCGGTATCTACGGCTTTCTCCCGGCCCGGCGGATAACCGGCGGATTGTCGTTTCGTTGCATTTGAAATTGAAAAACGCACTGAAATATGGCAGAGAAAACAGGTTACACTTATTATGCAGACCCTCAGCAGGTCGATTTCACACTTCGGATGACCGTTCCGGCTTTGGCGAACGAGGTCCTCAATACGGCGGGTGTCGATGCCCAGCGCAAAGGGTTCGGGATCGATAAGTTGAATAAGGAAAACCGCTCGTGGGTCCTTTCGCGCATGGCGATCGAGATCGACGACCGCCCCGAACAATACAGCTCTTATGAAATCGTGACGTGGGTGAACGAGTACAACCGGATGCTCTCGACCCGTAATTTCACGCTGCACGATGCCGCCGGCCGGGAGTTCGGGCGGGCCGTGACGCAGTGGTGCATCATCGACTTGGCGGTCCGTAAAGCGATCGACCTGAACACGGTTATCGGGCCTTGTACCGATACGCTCGTCGATGCCCCTTCGCCGACGGAGAAACCCCGCAAGGTGATGGGGATCACACCGCAGCATGTGATGGAGCACCGGGTGGTTTACAGCGACATCGACTTCAACCGTCACGTCAATACGATGCGTTATATCAACATGATGTTCGATATGCTGCCCATCGAACAGTTGACCGCGATCCGGCCGGTGCGTCTTGACATTCATTTCATGCACGAATGCCGTTACGGGCAAACCCTTACGGTCGGGTACGAACAACGGGACGGCTTGTCGCTGTTCGAGGTTTCGAACGGAGAGGAAGCCGCTGTCCGGGCGGCGCTCGAGTGGCGTTGAGGTGCTGTATTTCGTGGTGGCGGGCAAGGCAGGGAGCCGACCCGAATCGACTTCGTTTCGGTCCGATTTTACGATCGGCTTTGTTCCTTTCTGGAACGGGTTTTGCTGATATAGGGACAAAACCTTTATTATTATGGAAAAGATCAAAGTTGCGAACAAGTACCAGAAAAGTATCGATCTGTTGAACGATGCTTTGGGAAAAGAAATTGCCACCTCGCTCCAGTACATGTATTTCCATGTCCATTTCGAAGATGCCGGTTACGAGTATCTGTCCAAAAAGATGCGGATGATTTCGATTGCCGAGATGCGTCACAGCGAGGAGTTGTCCGACCGTATCCTCTTCTTGCAGGGGGACGTGAATATGAACCCGTCGTTTACGACGCGCCAGATCTCCGATCCCAAGGAGATGTTCCGTTTCGCTATACAGCTGGAACAGAGTACGATCGACAGCTATAACGATGCCGCTCGCATTGCGGCCGAAGCCGACGATTCGGTAACGCACAAGATGTTCCAGGATCTGGCCGTCGAAGAGGAGGAGCACTTGGACTATTTCCGCAACGAGTTGCAGAACCTGCTCGATTACGGCGACAAGGAGTACCTCGCCTTGCAATCTTTTGCACGCAGCAAGGCCGAAGCCGAAGGGAAGGTTTCCGAGTAGTTTTTCCTCGCGGACGCGAGATAATGCGTCCCATACGTGGTTTTTGAATAAAATTTCATATCTTTACACGCGAAAAAAACTATTAACTTATTAAAATAATAGAGATATGAAATTTTATATCCGTATCGTGCTGCTGGCGGCTTTCCTGACGAGTTTGTTGTCGGCTCACGCGCAGTCCCCGACCATTACCTGGGACAGCACTGTGAAGAACCTCGGCGATTCGAATTACGAAGTCGTATTTACGGGTAAGATCCTGCCGGGATGGCATACGTACGACCTGCATTCGGACGTTTCTTCGACCCTGGTGGAGTTCGAGCCTGCAACGGGCCTGACGCTCGACGGCGATCCTTATGAGATCAACGCTTCCAAACGCGAATACGACGATATTTTCGAGGTCGAAATGGGTACTTATTTCGATGAAATCATCCTCGGTCAGAAAGTCACCCTGACGGGTGAGGGCGCCGTATTGAAAGGCAATATCAACTGGCGTTCCTGCGAGGAGGAAAATTGCAATTCGCCCGAGGATTGGGGATTCGAGATCACGATCGGCGATCCCGAGGCGGCCCGGGCATCCGTTGCGGCCGGGGATGCTGCGGATCAACCTGTTTCCGGCGACGGAGCCGGAGAGTCCAAAACCCTGTGGGGTCTGATTATCGAAGCGGTTCTTTGGGGCTTCGCGGCGCTGCTCACTCCTTGTGTATTCCCGATGGTCCCGATGACCGTATCGTTCTTTATGAAAGGCAGCGGATCGCCTGCTGGGACGTTGCCGACGATCGGCCCGGTGCAGGAGGACGTTTCAAGGCTTCGATGTACGGTTTCTTCATCGTAGCGCTCTATACGCTTCCCATTGCGGCGATCATTCTGATTACGCGTCTGGTGGGCGGCGATGCCGTGACGGCCGACATCTTCAACTGGCTGGCTACGCACTGGCTTCCCAACCTGATCTTCTTCATCGTGTTCATGATTTTCGCCGCATCGTTCTTCGGGGCCTTCGAGATCACGCTTCCGAGCTGGATGGTCAATAAGAGCGACCGGCACGCGGACAAAGGCGGTTTGATCGGTATCTTCTTCATGGCTCTGACGCTGGTGTTGGTGTCGTTCTCCTGCACCGGGCCGATCGTCGGCAACGTCCTGATTCGTTCGACTGCCGGCGAATTCTGGGTGCCCATCGTGACGATGTTCGCTTTCTCGCTGGCTTTTGCTCTGCCTTTTACGATTTTCGCTTTCTTCCCCTCCTTGCTGAAAGACCTGCCCAAGAGCGGCGGTTGGCTCGGTTCCGTGAAGGTCGTTCTCGGTTTTATCGAGGTCGCCCTCGGTTTCAAGTTCCTGAGTATGGCCGACCAGACCTACCACTGGGGGTTGCTCGACCGTGAGGTCTATTTGGCGATCTGGATCGTCGTGTTCACATTGCTGGGTTTCTATTTGCTGGGTAAGATCCGCTTCGCTCACGACGACGAACTCAAGCACGTTTCGGTGACGCGGCTGACGCTGGCCATCGCTTCGCTTTCGTTCGCGGTCTATATGTTTCCGGGTATGTTCGGTGCGCCGCTGAAAGCTCTTTCTGGCTATTTGCCCCCGATGCATACGCAGGACTTCGTGATCAATACGCAGGGTGTCGTTGCCGCACCGTCAGCAACGGCACAGACGACTGAAAAGATCAAATATGCGGATATCCTGCACTGGCCTTACGATCTGCCGGGGTATTTCGATCTGGCCCAGGCCGAAGCCGCTGCCAGGGAGGCCGATAAACCCTTGTTTGTGGACATTACGGGAATCAGTTGTGTGAATTGCCGCGAAATGGAAGCCCGCGTCTGGAGCGATCCGCGCGTGCAGCAGATCCTGCGCGACGATTACGTGCTGGTAGCCCTCTATACCGACGACAAGACCAAAGTGCCCGAGAACGAATGGGTGACCACTGCGGGAGGCAAGGTTCTCAAGGACATCGGCCGCATCAACTCCTACATCGCCCAGACCCGTTTCGGGGTGAACGGACAGCCCAACTACCTGATCCTCGGCCGTGATGGGCAGGAATTGGTTCCCAAGCGGGCTTACAATCTCGACGTGGAGGCATACATCGACTTCCTGAAGAGCGGTGTGGAGGCGTATAATAAAACGAAATAGGATGGATAGTGATAACCGGTTCGGGCAGTTCCTCCCGAACCGGTTATCGTTATCTCCTTGTTGCAGGATTCGGTAGGGTATTTGTATTTTTCCTGAAGTTGCCGTGCGCTGTTTATTCGAAAACAGGAGGGCCGTACCGAAGGTTTGAATCCGTTCGGGGATTCGATTTCAGTTATAAATAAAAGTTCGGGGTATGAAAATTTCGATCGTGGGGCCCGCCCATCCGTATCGTGGGGGCTTGGCCGTAATTATGCAGAGCATGGCCCGGGTTTTCCAACATCGGGGCGACGAGGTGAAGATCAAGACTTTCACGCTCCAGTATCCCCGTATTTTCTTTCCCGGCAGGAATCAGACGGTGCAGACACCTCCGCCGCCCGATCTGTACATCGTGCGGTGCGTGAATACGATGAATCCGTTCAACTGGATCGCCGTGGGGCGGTGGATCGCCCGCGAGAAGCCGGATTTCGTGCTGATGAAATACTGGACCCCCTTTATGGCGCCCTGTTTCGGTACGATTGCCCGTTTTGCCAAAAAGAACGGTACGACGCGTATCCTTTGTCAGATCGACAACGTCGAACCGCATGAACGCCATATGACTGACAAGCCGTTCAACCGCTATTTCCTGAGGGCGGTGGACGGCTTTATCTATATGTCCGAGCAGGTGCACCGCGAATTGCGCCGATATACGCAGGTTCCGGCGCTTTTCTCTCCGCATCCGCTTTTCGAAAATTTCGGTATCGTCATTGATCGTACGGAGGCCTGCATCCGCCTCGAACTGGATCCTTCGAAACGCTATGCGCTCTTTTTCGGTTTGATTCGGGACTACAAGGGATTGGACCTGTTGCTCGATGCCTGGAAGATCTACAAGCGGGAGCATCCTGCCGAAGACCGGCGCCTGATCGTGGCCGGTGAGTTCTATGCTCCGAAAGAGAAGTATTTGAAGCAAATCGCCGACAACGGACTGGAGGACGATGTGATTTTGCACGACTATTTTATTCCGGACGAATTGGTGCGTTACTATTTTTCCGTCGCAGATTTTTTGGTGCAGCCGTATCGTTCGGCCACGCAGAGCGGCGTGACCCAGATCGCTTATCAATTCGACCTGCCGATGGTGGTGACCGACGTGGGCGGTCTTCCGGAGATCGTGCCGGACGGTCGTGTCGGCTTCGTCTGCCGTCCCGATGCCGCAGAAGTCGCCCGGGCCATCGACCGTATCTGGCGGGACGATGTGCTCGCGGGATTCCGTGCGAACATGGAAGAGGAGAAGAAGCGCTTTTCGTGGGATGCGATGTGCGATCGCATTACGGAACTTTACCGATTGGTTAAATAGGAAGCGTAGAGGGTCGATCCGATTAAATAGGAACTCTTGTATCTCGAAAAGCGGAATCTCGTACGATCCTCGTCGCTTTAGCCGATAGACTCTTTATTACAAAACCCCCGCTGCAATTTGCAGCGGGGGTTTACTCATCATTTTTCCGGCAGACCGGGGATACGGATTATCGTTATTTCTTGATGTTGGGCAGTTCCAGGCCGTAGTGCTTTTTACGGTCTTCGAGCTTGAGCCAGAAAGCCAGCAGGAAAGCCAATACGCCGAGGCTGGCGAAAATCAGCATCGGAACCGTGTAGTTGTAGCTTACGTGTTCACCGGCTTTGATCGCTTCTCCCACGCCGGGATTGACCTTGTTGAGAACCCAGCCGATGATCATCGGGAAGGCCATCAGTCCGAGGTTCTGGATCCAGAAAATCGTTGCATAGGCAGAACCCATATAGCGGTTATCGACCAACTTGGGTACCGAAGGCCACAGGGCGGCGGGAACCAGCGAGAAAGAGAGGCCGAGCAGGATGATCGCCGAGAACGCGATAGCGGGGGTGAGGGGAACCAGTGCGAAAGTCATGTGGCAGATGAACATCAGGATCGCACCGATCATCAGCATCGTCGCGCCTTTGCCCTTGTGGTCGAGGAACCAGCCGAGGAGCGGAGTCAGAATCATTGCACCCATCGGGAACCAGCGGAAGATGTCCGAAGCCTGCTGGTTGGTGATGCCCAGATTACTTTCGAGCATACCCGTTGCGAAACGCTGGAACGGGAAAATCGCCGAATAGTAGAGCACGCAGAGTGCCGAAACGATCAGGAAGGTTTTGCTGCTGAAAAGGTTCTTCAGATCGGCGACCTTGAAGGGCTCTTCGGTTTCTCCTATCGGGGTGTCTGCCTCGGTTTGTCTGTCGAGTTTGAAGTCCATGACCGAGAAAGCGATGTAGGTCAGCAGGCCGATGCAGAGCAACAGGCCGACAACGGCTACCGGACGTGCTACGCTCGGATCGCCGCCCCAGTTAGCCACCCAGGGCGACAGGCTGAATACGGCGAATACGCCCAGTCGGGCAATAGCCATTTCCAGGCCCATCGCCAGAGCCAGTTCTTTCCCCGTGAACCACTTGACGATTGCACGGGATACTGTCACACCGGCCATCTCCGTACCGCAGCCGAAGATCATGAAGCCCAGGCAGGCGAGCTTCGCGCTGGCCGGAATGTCCGTGAGGAACGAATTGAGGAACTCGTAACCGAATCCGCCTTCATAGAAGTAGTTGCTCAGCCCGTAGAATTTGATACCGGCACCGAGTACCATCAGCGAGGCCGAAAGAATACCCGTAAACCGTACGCCCATCTTGTCGAGGATGATACCTGCGACGAGCAGGAAACCGCAGACGTTCAGAATGAATTCCGAACCGCCGTACAGTCCGAAAATCGTGGGGCTCCAGCCTCGGGTGCTTTCGAGCATGTTCTGCAACGGCGAGAGGACATCGACGAACATGTAGCCGAAGAACATGGTGAGCGCCACCAGAATCAGCGCGGTCCACCGAGCCCACGCCGAGTCGTTCAGTTTCTTTTGAATAGCTTGTGTCATAGTTTATTGAATTGGTTATTGTTAGTTAAAAAGCTTCTGTATGCTCCCCCGTGTAACGTTTGAGGATTTCGTAGGCCGAGGTAATGCCCAGCTCTCCGGCTTTCGAGAGGTCGAGGCAGCCCTTGCGCGTGTCTTTCATATAGATTTGGGTCATGCCCCGGTTGTAGAACGCTTCGGCGAAGAGGGGATTCAGTTCGATGGCTCTCGAAAAATCTTCGAAGGCCTCGGGGAGTTTGCCTGAAAGAGCCAGCAGCGTTCCCCGGTTGTAGTAGGCTTCGGCGAAGTTCGGGAAGAGGCGGAGCGTCTTGTCCAGATCGGCGATGGCTTCGTCGTAATTGTAGGTGCGTGTATGGGGGTTGGTGAGTTTGTTCGCCGGGTCGGAGTCGATCGAAATTCGCTGATAGGGATTGTCCAGGCCCGAAATGAAGTCGATCATTTCGGCCCGTGTCACGGCCCGGTTGAAGTAGAGGAACGGATTGGCGGCATTGTCTGCGATAGCCGACGAATAGGTGCCGACCGAATTGGTGAATTGTCGGATCAGCGATTGCGAAATGGCATATTGTACTTGCAGGAGCCAGTCGCGCGGATTCTGGCGCAGGATTTCGGCATAGCGGCTGTCGAGCATCGCCAAAGAGTCCGCACCGATGTTCGTAGGCCGGTTGGAGAGGACGAGGTAGGGATTGTCCAGTTTTTTCTCGAAGTCTTTGACCCGTTGCAGGGTATAGCGGTTCGACGCCTCGATCCGGGTGGTGTCGGGCTGCATCAGGGTGAAGCGGAACAGGGGAAGCAGACGCATGTTGCTGCGGCCCAGGTTCGGTTGTTCCGAAATGCGGTCGAAGTAGTTGTTGGTGAATTGGTTGTCGAAAGCCAGCAGTTTGTCCATCCGTTGCGTCGTATCGGCATAGATCGAGTAGGTGCTGTCCTTCAGGTGGGATTTGTATTCGGCGATCTTGCGCTGGGCGATCTCTTCGTCCCGTTTCGCAGCCTTGGGGTTATGCAACGCATAACGCAGGGCGCTGCGGTTCAGGTAGGCGTTGGCGAAGTCGGGGTAGAGTTCGATGGCCCGGGTGTAGTCGCGCTCGGCGCCTTCGAGATCGCCCAAGCGGGTTTTGAGCATGGCACGCAGGTAATAGACCTGGACATTGCCGGGGGAGTAGAGCGCCACGCGGTCGAAGTCGTCGAGTGCGCGGTTGTAATCGCCGATCTGGGTGCGGAGAATCGCCCGGTTGAAATAGGTGAACGAGTTGGTCGAGTCCAGTTGTAGCACCCGGTCGAAATCCGCGAGGGCCTGCATCGGACGGTTGGTGTTGGAATAGACCACCGCCCGGTTGAAATAGGGCGGCAGGAAAGCCGAGTCGCAGCGGATCGACATGTCGAAATCGGCTTCGGCTCGGGCATACTCCTCTTTTTGCAGCAACAAGGTTCCGCGTTGGTAATAGCCGTTGGGATTTTCGCGGTTGGTGCGGATCGCCTGGTCGAAATTTTCCAGGGCCCGTACGGTGTCCTTCAGGTAGAGGTAGGCTGTGCCGCGGCCGATGTAGGCGTCGGCTACCTTGTTTTCCTGGAAGATGAATTTGTCGAAATCCTCGATCGCCTCCTCGTATTGCTTGTTCTGCAGGCGCGTATAGCCCCGGCTGTAATAGGCGTCCGGCAGGTCGGGCCTCAGGTCGATCGCCTCGCGGAAATCCTGCAGCGCGTCGTCGTAGTTGCCCATGCGCGTACGGGTCAGCGCCCGGTAGATGTAGGCGGTCGTGAATACGGGGTTTTTGACGATGGCAGCCGAAAAGTCGGTATCGGCACCCAGCAGGTCGTCGAGGTTGAATTTGGCTACACCCCGCAGGAAATAGCCCTCTGCGGCGTCCGGATCGGCCCGCAACAGGATGTTGAGCACACGAATCGCCTCCTGATATTCGCGGTTCATCAGGCAACGGCGGCTGGCCCAGTAGAAGTAGTCTTTGTTGTATTGGGCGTCGGCAGCGGCAGCGTTGCCCAGCAGCGTCCCCAACAGGATGATTTTCAGGATAAATTTGCGCAATGCCACGACACCCCGATTTGGTTGTGATTATTCTTGTTCGTATCCGAAGCGCTTGAGTTGCCGTTCGTTATCGCGCCAGTTCTCGTTTACTTTGACGTACAGCTCCAGGAAAACCTTCTTGCCGAGGAATTGTTCTATGTCCTCGCGGGCCTGTTGTCCGACTTTTTTGAGTTTCTCGCCCTTGTGTCCGATCAGGATGCCCTTCTGGGAGTCGCGTGCGACATAGATGACCGCCGAAATGCGGTCGATCGTCGGTTCCTCCCTGTAGGCTTCGATCGCTATTTCGCAACAGTAGGGGATCTCCTTGTCGTAGTTGCGCAGGATCTTTTCGCGGATTATTTCCGAGGCGAAGAATCGCAGCGTTTTGTCCGTGAGCGTATCTTTGGAGTAGAAGGCTTCTCCCTCGGGCAGCCGTTCCAGAATCAGGTCGAAAAGTCCCTTGATGTTGAAATTCTCGCGTGCCGATACCGGGACGATCGTGGCGGCCGGCAGCACTCGGATACGCCGGGCATTCTGAAACCCAGGCGAGAAACTCAAAAAATTCGGACACCAGGCCCGGCCTGCCATTTATCGACGAGCTCTTCGAGCTTTTCGGGCGTCGTGAGGTCGATCTTGTTGATTACCGCGAGGGTGGGAATATCGCTTTGGCGGATCTTTTCGAGGATGTCGTTCGAACGGTCGCTCTGTTCCACCGTGTCGGTGACGTAGAGGATTACGTCCGCATCGTTCACGGCGCCGGTGACGAATTTCATCATCGACTCCTGGAGTTTGTAGCTGGGTTTCAGAATGCCCGGCGTATCCGAGAAGACGATCTGGAAATCTTCGCCGCTGACCACTCCCAGAATGCGGTGGCGCGTGGTCTGGGCTTTGGAGGTGATGATCGAGAGGCGTTCGCCTACGAGTGCGTTCATCAACGTCGATTTGCCGACGTTGGGATTTCCGATGATATTGACGAAACCGGCCTTGTGCATAGGATGTCTGTTGTCTGATTCTCACGAAAAGGCAGTGAAAGCGAGGACCGCATAAAACGAACGAACTTGTTTTTCATGCCGGGCCGCCATGCTGCCTGCTCCAAAAATAGTGAAAGCCGAGAGCAATCGCACGGATTTGCACGCTAAGATTGCCGAACCGCCTCCTATCTTTTACAAAGATAGCGAAAAAAATACCCCCTGCCAAATGAAGCGTCATCTTTCTATGTTCAGAAGGTGTCGGTCGGTGGCGTTTTTCGGATAAGGGGGGCCGAGGGAGGTTGCGGCTCTTTTCGACGCCGCTGTTTTTCCGGGAAAAGCCCGTTATCGGACGGATTGGAAGATCGGGTCGGAAAAAACGCGTTTTCTTCGGTCCTTCGCGTTGTGTTTTCCTCTCCGGTTTTTTCCTATTTCTGTATATTTTTCTTGTACTCGTCTGCAAGGTGTTCCGGACGAATCCGTTCTTCGTGTTTACGGGCGAAGCCTTTTCGGATTTGTCCTGCATTCTGCTTGCCCAATTATGAGCTGACACCGATTTCGGAGAGCATGTGTGAATCGCCTTTTCGCTGCCGGTGCGTGGTTGCAGAGGATGCCGGATTTGCCCGGAAGCGGGTCGATTATATGATAGATGTCATAAGGAAAACCCCTTCGGTTCGGAACCCGAACCGAAGGGGTATAAAGTAGTTGGCGAAGTATTCATCCCGCTTATCTGCGGAAGCCGCGTCCGGGTAATTTGGGCATTTTCATATTGCCTCCGGCGACGGCCTTCATCATCTTGCGCGTGTCTTCGAACTGCTTCATCAGTTTGTTCACCTCGGCCATCGTCGTACCGCTGCCTTTGGCGAGCCTTTCGCGGCGCTTGGCGTCGATGATTTCGGGTTTCTCGCGTTCGAGGGGAGTCATCGAGTTGATGATCGCTTCGGTCTGCTTGAATACGTCGTCCGAGATCTCGACATTCTTGAGAGCCTTGCCCATACCGGGGATCATCGAGGCCAGGTCCTTGAGGTTGCCCATCTTCTTGATCTGCGCGATCTGCCCCATGAAATCGTTGAAGTTGAACTGGTTCTTGACGATCTTCTTCTTCAGGCGGCGGGCCTCCTCTTCGTCGTACTGCTCCTGGGCGCGTTCCACGAGCGATACCACGTCGCCCATGCCCAGAATACGGTCGGCCATACGTTCCGGATGGAATACCTGGATGGCATCCATCTTCTCGCCGCTGGAGATGAACTTCAGCGGTTTGTTCACCACCGCACGAATCGAGATCGCCGCACCGCCGCGCGTATCGCCGTCGAGTTTGGTAAGCACTACGCCGTCGAAATCCAGCCGCTGGTTGAACTCGCGGGCCGTATTCACGGCATCCTGACCCGTCATCGAATCGACCACGAAGAGCGTTTCGCCCGGTTTCACGGCCTGTTTGATCGCCGTGATCTCCTGCATCATCGCCTCATCGACGGCCAGACGGCCCGCCGTATCGACGATCACGACGTTGAAACCGTGCTGACGGGCGTATTTGATGGCATTTTCGGCGATCTGCACCGGATTTTTATTCCCCTCTTCGGTATAGACTTCGACTCCGATCTGTCCGCCCAGCACCTTGAGCTGGTCGATGGCCGCAGGACGATAGACGTCGCCCGCCACGAGCAGCA
>OQVH01002037.1_pt1 | contig 11335 bp, 9 predicted proteins | sample 1691641 | NCBI WGS metagenome assembly OQVH01 (sample SAMN03418286, study PRJEB22391) | human gut metagenome | biome: human-gut; feature: organic feature; material: feces | host: Homo sapiens | place: Italy | collected 2013-04
GCGTCCGTCCCTCATGGTGATCACCGCATCCTGAAGCCAAAGCCGCCCTGTCCCGCCAGTACCAGTGCAGTGCGCCTGTATTTAATGACAAAGGCCGCATTCACATCAAAGACGGACGCCACCCGCTCTTAGATCCCCAAAAAGTAGTCCCTATCAACATCTGGCTGGGAAAGGATTTTGATCTTTTGATCGTCACCGGCCCCAATACCGGAGGCAAGACCGTTTCCTTAAAAACTGTGGGACTGTTTACCCTGATGGGACAGGCCGGCCTTCATATCCCTGCATGGGAGGGTTCGGAGCTGGCTGTTTTTGATGAAGTATTTGCAGATATCGGGGACGAACAGAGCATTGAGCAGAGCCTCAGTACCTTCTCCGCCCACATGACAAATATCGTATCTATTTTACAGCAGGCAGACTCCCGTTCCTTATGCCTCTTTGACGAGCTTGGCGCAGGAACAGATCCCACCGAGGGCGCGGCTCTTGCCATTGCTGTGCTGTCCTTCCTCCACAACATGAAGTGCCGCACCATGGCAACTACCCACTACAGCGAATTAAAGGTCTTTGCCCTCACCACTCCCGGTGTGGAAAATGCCTGCTGCGAATTCAGCGTGGAAACGCTCCAGCCCACCTACCGCCTGTTAATCGGCATTCCCGGCAAAAGTAACGCCTTTGCCATTTCCAAAAAGCTGGGCCTTCCCGATTTCATTATCGAAGATGCAAAAAGCCATCTGGAAGCCAAGGACGAATCCTTTGAAGATCTTCTTGCCAGCCTGGAAACCAGCCGCGTCACCATTGAAAAGGAGCAGGAGGAAATCCGCTCCTATAAGGAGGAGATTGCCCAGCTCAAATCCCGCCTGACCCAGAAGGAAGAACGTCTGGACGAGCGCAAGGATAAGCTGATCCGCAATGCCTCTGAGGAAGCCCAGAGGATTTTAAGAGAAGCCAAGGAGACGGCAGACCAGACCAGCCGCGAGATCAACCGCCTGGCTTCTGAATCCGGCGTAGGAAAAGAACTGGAGGCTCAGAGAGCCAAACTGCGGGAGCAGATTAAAAAGACCGACGATAAGCTGGCAGTAAAGGCCAAAGGCCCTAGCCAGCCCATTTCCCCAAAGAAACTCAAAATCGGAGACGGTGTAAAGGTGCTTTCCATGAACCTGAAGGGCACCGTCAGCACCCTGCCGGATGCAAAGGGCGATCTCTTTGTCCAGATGGGCATTCTCCGTTCCAGAGTCAATATCCGTGATCTGGAGCTGATCCGTGAAGACGACATAAGCGCCACCCTTGGAGACGGTTCCTCACGCACCTACGGCGGAACGGCGGCAGGCTCCAAGGCAAAGAAAACATTTTCACAGGCAAAGGGAAATGGCAACGGAAGTGGCCAGATCCGGATGTCAAAATCATTTTCCGTGGGAACAGAGGTCAATCTCATCGGCATGACTACAGACGAGGCCGTGCCTGCTATGGAAAAATATCTGGACGATGCATATCTGGCCCATATGCCGAGTGTGCGGGTTGTTCACGGACGCGGTACGGGAGCGCTGAAAAATGCCTGTCACAAGCGGCTGCGTCAATTAAAGTATGTAAAGGATTTCCGCCTGGGTGAGTTTGGAGAAGGCGGAACCGGCGTTACCATCGTGACTTTTAAGTAATGACATAAGGAGGATTTTCACCAATGGCTGAAAAACAGAAGATTCTGATCGTAGATGATGATGCAAATATTGCAGAACTTATTTCCCTGTATTTAATGAAAGAATGTTATGAAACAATGATCGTAGGAGACGGCGAGGAAGCCCTTAAGGTATTCCCCGAATTTAAACCCAACCTGATCCTTCTTGACCTGATGCTTCCGGGCATAGACGGCTATCAGGTCTGCCGGGAGCTGCGCACCTCATCTCAGGTTCCCATCATCATGCTGTCAGCCAAGGGTGAAATCTTTGACAAGGTTCTGGGGCTGGAGCTGGGAGCAGATGACTATATGATCAAACCCTTTGATTCCAAAGAGCTGGTCGCCCGTGTAAAAGCAGTTCTCCGCCGTTATCAGGCAGCCCCTGCCTCCATTTCTACAGAACCAAAGCAGCAGGGAGAATATGTGGAGTACCCGGATCTGATCGTAAACCTGACAAACTACTCTGTACTCTACAAAGGCCATTCGGTGGAAATGCCTCCCAAAGAGCTGGAGCTTCTCTACTTTCTGGCCTCCTCGCCGAATCAGGTCTTTACAAGAGAGCAGCTCCTGGATCACATCTGGGGCTACGAATACATCGGAGATACCCGAACCGTAGACGTACATATCAAGCGTCTGCGGGAAAAAATCAAGGATCACGCCAACTGGTCCATTACCACGGTATGGGGCATCGGCTACAAATTCGAGGTAAAGAGGTAATACCATGACCCGTTCACTCTACTCCAAATTTATCCTGGGCTATCTGATCTTCGGCCTCCTGGGCTTCATCACCATTGCCACCTTTTCCTCCCGCATGACCAGAGACTATCTGATGCGGGAGCGGTCGGAGGCTCTTTATGATGAGGCAAATGATATTGCAGCCTCCTGCAGTCAGATGTACGACGGAAAGCGGCCGGATCTGGCTGCCTTTTCCTCCCAGTTAAAAAGTCTGGGCGCCTATCTGCGCGCAGAAATATGGGTGGCGGACAATCAAGGGGCCATTTTTATGGACAGCCGGGACGGCAGCCGGACACAGACTGTAATCCCGGATTTCGACCCCACTGCCTCAGGAAGCCGCTCCTACACCATTGGGAATTATTATGGCCTTTTTAATGAGGACGTTCTCACCGTATCTGCTCCGGTGATCGGAAATTACACTACCTACGGCTATGTGATCCTTCATCTGCCGGTTAGCCAGATCGCCCATTCCCAGAGTGAAATCCTGGACATTCTCTACATCACCTCTGCGGCCATTTTCGGACTGTCCCTCATTATCCTTCTGGTCTTTACCCAGACCGTATATCTTCCCCTGCGAAAAATCACAGTAGGAGCCAAGGAATATGCAGCCGGCCATCTGGATTACCGGATCCAAGTAAAGACCCATGATGAAATGGGATACCTGTCCGATACCTTAAACTATATGTCAGATGAACTGGATAAAATGGAGGAATATCAGAGGAATTTTATCGCAAATGTTTCCCACGATTTCCGTTCCCCCTTAACCTCCATCAAAGGCTATCTGGAAGCAATCCTGGACGGAACCATTCCGCCGGAGCTGTATGAAAAATATATTTCCAGAGTTATTTCCGAAACAGAACGGCTTCACAAGCTGACGGAAAGTATGCTGACCTTAAATTCACTGGATGCCAGAGGATACCTGACGCGGACGAACTTTGATATTAACCGTGTCATCAAGGATACCGCAGCCTCCTTTGAAGGTACCTGCGGCAAAAAAAATATCAGCTTTGATCTGACTTTTTCCGATAATATCCAGATGGTCTATGCTGATATGGAAAAAATACAGCAGGTAATGTACAACCTGATCGACAATGCCATCAAGTTCAGCCACAATGATTCTGTGATCTATATCCAGGCGGCAGGACAGTATGAAAAGGTTTTCGTTTCCGTAAAGGATACCGGTATCGGCATTCCAAAGGACAGCCTGAAAAAAATATGGGAACGCTTTTACAAAACCGATCTTTCCCGCGGAAAAGACAAAAAAGGAACCGGACTTGGCCTTTCCATCGTAAAGGAAATCCTCCAGTCCCATGGAGAAAATATTGACGTGATCAGCACCGAAGGCGTGGGAACAGAATTTATCTTCTCACTTCCCCGATCAACGGTTCTGTAGACTTTCCAGACCACCCATTTTATGGTATACTGATGGTATCATTATTTGTAAATACCAGAATTTTAAATGCATAAACTCTGACAGGAAAGGATGGATGACTATGACCCGAATCAAACAGGCAGCCGCTTTTTTTATGACCGCAGCCCTTCTCTCTTCTGCCTTTGCTCCCGCAGCCCTGGCTGACAACAAAACAAAGGTAGGAAAGATCTGCCTGACCGTCGACAGCGATATCCGAGCCGGCAGCAGTGGCGGTGAAGTAGATGTAACACCCACAGGAGACAACACGGATCTGTACTATGTAGATGCCGTTGAAGTTGTCAATGATGACGGGGACGACTGGTCCAAATCCAATCCTCCTGAGGTAGATATTACCCTTGGTCTGGAGGACGAGGAAGAATACGCCTTTTCCGGAACCTCCTCCAGCAGCTTCAAGCTCACTCTGGACAGCTCCATCAAATCCCGCTTTGACAAGATCAAATTCGTAGACGCCCGAAAAACAGACGGCGGAGCTACTGTCATCCTGACTGTAAAGCTGGTTTTTGACGAAGACGCCGATATGAGCGACGCGCCTGCCCCCGGAAACCTGTCCTGGGATTCTGACAATCCAAAGGTCGCTGTATGGGATGACGTTGAATCTGCCAAATATTTCCAGGTCCAGTTATATCGGAATGGCTCCCTCGTAACGCCTCCTGACGGCGGAAACTCTACTTTGTCTGTATATAATACCTTCTATGACTTTACGGACTGGATGACGGAAAATGGAACCTACACATTTAAAGTGCGTTCTGTAAAAGCCAGCAACAATGCCAAGAGCAACTGGAAAACTTCCCCTGAACAAACAGCCGGAAATTCTGTCTCCGAAGGCTGGAAACAGGCAGCCGACCATGTGCGCTGGTGGTGGCAGAACGCAGACGGAACCTATCCTGCATCCCAGTGGAAGGATGTAAACGGCCAGTGGTATTATTTTGACGCAGACGGCTACATGGCAACCGGCTGGATACAGGTAAACGGCCTGTACTACTATCTGGATCCCTCCTCCGGCGCAATGTATGCAAACTGCTATACACCGGATAACTGCTGGGTGGATGCAAATGGAGTTTGGATTCCATAGTCTTTTTATAATTGAAAATAGCCGAAAAAACAATCGTAAAAATTTGCGATTGTTTTTTTGTGCGTTTTTGCGTATAATACAATTAATAAAACCCAGAAGGATGTGATTTATATGCGTGAAACACGAACACTGGAATTTAAGGAAACCATTACAAATACTTTTCTAAAAACAGTTAGTGCATTTTCCAATTATGATGGCGGAACCATTTATTTTGGAATTGATGATGATGGAAACATCAAGGGATTAAAGGATGTAAAACAAGCCTGTCTGGACATTGAAAACAAAATTAATAACAGTATTTCTCCTCAGCCCAATTACACACTGGAAATACAAAATAATGACCAAACGATTAAGCTCACGGTCAAAAGCGGTATTCAAAAGCCGTATTTGTACAAATCAAAGGCTTTCAAACGAAATGATACAGCGACAATTGAAGCAGACACCCTGGAATTATCCAGACTTATACTGGAAGGAAAAAATATCAGCTTTGAAGAGCTGCCATGCAGACAGCAGGAATTGTCTTTTGAAATTTTGCATCGAAAGTTAAAAGAGTATATCCAAATCGAAGCATTCAATCAGGATACATTAAGAACATTAAACTTATATGACAATAACAATGGATATAATAATGCAGCAGCAATTCTAGCCGATACCAATCATTTTCCGGGAATTGATATTGTAAAATTCGGTGAAAATATCAGCATCATTCAAAAAAGGGCAACCTTTGAAAACAGATCGATATTGGAAGTTTATGAAAAGTCGATCGATGTATTCAGAGATTATTATCAATATGAAGTAATACAGGGTGCTGACCGGGAAAAGGTAGAAAAAATACCAGAAGCGGCTTTTCGGGAAGCGATTGCAAATGCTTTGATTCACAGAGCCTGGGATATAGCATCGCAAATCCGGGTTTTAATGTTTGATGACCGGATTGAGGTTATCTCTCCGGGAGGGCTACCATCCGGAATCACAGAGGAAGAATATTTATCAGGAAAACTTTCTGTATTAAGAAACAGGAACCTCGCGAATGTATTTTACAGATTAGGCTTTGTCGAAATATTCGGAACAGGAATTACAAGAATAAAACATCTTTATGAAGAAGGACTTATCAAACCGGATTTTGAAGTATCCGAAAATACAATTAAAATTGTGCTTCCTGTTTTTGAGAAAAATCTGAATTTAACGGAAAACGAACAAACGGTATATAAATTTTTAAGTAAAACAATGCTGAAACCAATCAGTGAAATTGCCCCCTATGTCCCCTTTGGAAGATCAAAGACAACGCAGCTTCTGAAAGGTATGGAGCAAAAAGGAATTGTGGTCGTTGAAGGGAAGGGACGGGGGACAAAGTATATACTGAAATAGATCATAGTTTAAAAACGAATGTCCAGCCTGCCAAAAAAAGCGGGAAGATTACCAGAGAAAATGTGATGTCTCTCTCCGGTATCTTCCCGCCTTTTATTATGACCTCGACCGTACCTGTTTCCAATCTTTCCCTCTTAAATTTCCCCTCACTACAAAATCAGTCTTGCTGCCCCATAGATTCCTGCGTCATTTCCCAGAGTTGCCAGACCCAGCCTGGCTTTATTTTTGGAAATCGTCATAAAATGATCATAGTCCTTCTGAACCATATCAATAAGGAACTGGCCTGCTTTTGATACGCCGCCGCCGATCACGAAAATATCAGGATCTGCGATCAGAGCAGCCTGGGACAGCGCCAGACCCAGATAATGGCTTACCACAGCCATAACCTCCAATGCCAGTTCGTCTCCCTCCTTGGCCGCATCCAGCACGTTTTTCGCACTTACATTGTCACCGTACTGGCGGAGAACGGAAGCCGTCTCGCTGGCAGCCATCTTTCTTCTGGCTTCTCTTGCAATGCCCGTAGCGGAGCAGATCTGCTCCAGACATCCCTGACCGCCGCAGTTGCAGTATTCCTTTTCCTCGTCCCTTACATGGATATGTCCGATCTCTCCGGCCAGACCGTGACGTCCGGCCACGATCTTCTGATCCAGGATCACTCCTCCGCCTACTCCGGTACCGAGAGTAATCATCACAAGGTTATCATAGCCTTTTCCGCCTCCCTGCCACATCTCGCCAAGGGCAGCTACATTGGCATCATTTCCGCTCTTTACAGGAATGCCATCCAGCAGGGCACTGAGCTCCTTCTGGGGATTTACATTTTTCCATCCCAGATTTACGCAGACCTCTACGCTTCCGTCCGGCATCACCGGCCCCGGCACTCCCAGTCCGGCTCCTGCAATATCCGTTTTCAGATCCAGCCCCATGGCTGATACCTTTTCACGGATGGAAGCAGCGACATCCGGAAGAATATATTTTCCATTTTCTTCCTTTCTTGTTTTTACCTCCCACTTATCCAGCAATTCTCCGGTTGTCTCAAAGATTCCCATCTTTACGCTGGTTCCTCCTACGTCTACACCGATGCATTTCATCCCCATAGTATCTTCTTCCTTTCTGTCTGATTTTTGCAGCTGTTACCGCAGCCTGATCTCCTGCATCTTCTGAGGCCCCATGACTAAAAGAGTACCCGGCATATTTCCGGCCGAAACCTTGGATACAGGAAAATCAAAACTTCCTTTAAATTTTTCTGTTCCCGCCATATTATAAACCAGGCAGGAGTTGTCATTATAAAGCAGAACCAGATCCTCATCTATATCAAAACCCGAATACTGGAACGAGAACGCAGTCTCAAACACCTGACTGCCGTCTGCCCGGTACACATGGAGCCGATAAGGCTCTGAACCCTCGGAATTATCTGTGACCACAGCCGCATACTGATCGGTATAACTGATACTGCGGATATTTTCGTCTAACAGGATCTGAGCCGTGGATTCCGGAGACGTTTCAATACGGGTCGAAAAAAACTGCAGTCCCTTGTCCGTAAAAATCACCGCATGGCTGTCATCCATAAACCGCACCCGGCCTGCCATGGCGTCTGAAAGATCCTGGGGCATAAATACGCCGACTACACGCTTGGGATCATTTTTTCCCAGACCAAAGTTGTAAAATACAACCTTATTTTTAATCATGCCATCTTCTAAATACATAAAAGAGGTGATCCACTGGGTTCCTCCGGGAGACAGGCTTACATCAACTGGATAACCGTCGCCGGACAGAAGCGATTTCACATAGATATCAAGAGGATTTCCGTCCTTTTTATAAAGGTAAATGTAGCTGGCTTTAGAATCCTCCTCCACAGCCGCAGTAACGCCCTTTGCTGAAACAGAAAGCTCTAAAACCGGCAGAGAAGTTGTCGCCTGACCCTGAATTCCATTTTTATCACAGATATAAATGGAATTTCCCTGACGGTCTCCAATGGCGGCAAAATCACCGTTGACCGTAATCATGGGATGTTTCATCTCATAGCTTAAAATCCATACGGCCTTTCCCCTGGAATCCAGATAGGAGGCTCCATCCTTGGTATACTTGATCACACCGTCGGCAAAATCTGCAAATCCGGAAAAATTCCCTTCCCCGGCAGCAGCTTCGCCCGGCTCTCCCTGATTAAAATCCGTCTCCCAGACAAGCTCATAGTCTGCAAATGACATATATCGGTCATAATATATAAATCCGCCCACAGCGGCCAAAATCAGAACCCCGATCACTGCTCCAATGCGGACCCGGCGTTTTACGCTTTTCTGATGGGCTTTCTTTATCAGCTCTTCGCTGTCCTCATCCTCCGGCGAAGAAACGGAGGAAGAAACCATCTGGCTTCTCAGCTGCTTTTTTTTATTTTCACGGCTCATTGAACGGTTGCTGCCCATTTTGTACTCCTGAATGTTTGATATACCTGTTAAGTATACAACATTTTCGGAGGTTGCGCACTAATATTTTCACGGCATAAGAAGCTTCTGGCCTGCATAGATGCTGTTCTGATCCCTCAATTCGTTGATCCGGCAGATCTCGTCCAGCTTATTTACATTTTGGTAAACCTTAAAACAGATGCCATAAAGTGTTTCGCCCTCCCCAACGGTATAAACCTTATAGGCGGGAGCATCAGCTTCCTCCGTTTCCATGAGTGCTGTTTCTTCCGGGACATTCTCCGGAGCTTCACTGGAAATGACTGCAGTTTCAGTCTCCGCAGCTTCTCTCATCGTTTCAGGAGTCACAAAAGAAGGCTTTTCCCCCACCGTAACCTTAGGGAATTTTTCCTCTATAGGCCAGACCCCTGCTTTTGCTTCCTTGATCCTTCCCTCCGGGAGCACCGATGCAATCACACTTTCCATTTCATGCATCTTTTTATAGTTATTAAACATCGCTACACCGCCTGCCAAAACAGTTACAGCCAAAGCTGTGCACACAGCCGAAAGCGTACCCACCGTACTCTGGCGGCGGATTGCTTCTCCTCTGTGCTCTTCCATTTTTTGGCGAAAATCCTGGATGGCGCGGTCATTTACCCCTGTTTCCACTCTGGAAATATCCTTTCGGGAAATCATATAATCCTGCATCATCTGATTGCGCTCATAGTAAATACTGTAACCCCTGAGTTTATAAAATCCGTCTGAGGACGTAATATAGACCGCTTCCTCACCCTCCAGGCCGCTGTTTAAATACATCAGCTGATTTTTTCCTGTAAAATAATGGCTGTGTTCCTGCCAGTAGTTTAATGGATTTAAACTGCAGCCCGGATTCCCGCATAAAAACCACCCCTGTACCGTTCGTTTGGGAAACCGGTTTTCCACTTCCTGATAGGCCTTTTGCCATGCATCCTCTGTAAAGACTGCCTTCTCCCCATCCTTTGCAACCGTTTCCATTTCCAAAGCCCCGTCTACAAATACATACGGCACATCCTCATGGATCTCCCTGTTTCCCAGAAGCAGCCCCCCCCGCAGATCCGCCCCTTTTGCGGGCCTTAACTGCTTTAAATATGTATTGACATAATCCTCTACATACAGCTTTAAAACCTGGTCACGTTCTCCGATCTGCCGTATATTTTTCGGCAGCTTCGGGAACAGTTCATATAATTCTCCCATCTGCTCACCCCTTTATACCGATGCGAAACCTATAAAGCGCGTTTCGCCTCTGATCAGCGGCCGTCAAATGTCTGCACACTCAGGCGTGACAGCCATTTTCCTCGTCGCCACAACAAAAAACATACCTGAAAAATCCAGGTATGTCTCAGTATAACAGGTATTTTGCGCAAAGTTTGTCATATTATGGCTGCATTTTCCCAAAATCGTGGGGAGCGCTGCAGCCGGGGCTTGGGGTATCAAAGGAGTTAGAGGCAGTAGGAGATATCTCGATCACCGGGATCGTAGCGGGCGCAGCGGTCTGTGCCGATACAGAGGAACATGACGCCTTCTTTTCCTTTTTCTTCCATTTCGTCCATGATCATACGGTTCAGGTTCACGGCAAAACGTTCTGCCTCAAACTCCCCCGCTGTATCATAGTATGATATATCTTCCCGGCTGGAAATACCGAATGTTTTCCACAATTTCATGTCTGTACTGTCTCCTTATCCACGGAGGCTGAACTATTTTCACCGTTTTTTTATAGTATAGACCCTGAAAATGGGAAATATGCATGGCTTTTTAACCGAACAGCTTTTCTTTGTACACGCCGTCCCGGATCAGTCCCCGGATCGCGTCTACCACCGCCTGCTTATCCTCCTGATAGGTCACACCGAACCATTTATCCGGTGTATCCAATACGCGGACTTTCGCCTTCCCCTCCTGTACCAGATCGTCAATAATCTTCGGGAGCAGGTATTCTGCCTTAATATCCTCAGGCTTTAAGCCGTCTAAAAACTTCGGGAACCCATGTTCCAGCTCCTCTAAGAAACGCACCGGAAGACCCCACATATTCATGGAAACCGGCTGATCTGCCTGTACAGATACAGGATTTCCCGCCTCATCTGCTGCTGCCAGTCCGTCCCCGCTTCTGCGGATATCATAAGTTTCCGTTACGTTTTTAAGGAATCCGTTTTCCACATGACACACGCCTCTGGTAACGCTTCCGTTGTCGCTTAAGGTATTTTCAAGCACAAATCCGCCCATGCAGATATCATAAACATCTGCATCATCCTTCATCTCATTTACCATGTAATCGTGGATCCGCTTAAAGCCCTCTTTTCCATAGTAATCGTCTGCATTGATCACCAGGAACGGACAGTCAATCAGCCCCTTTATCATCAGAACAGCCTGACCGGTTCCCCAGGGTTTTTTGCGGCCCTCAGGCACAAAATAGCCCTCTGGAAGAGCGTCCAGCTCCTGATATGCATAAATAACCGGGATCTGCTTGGCAATACGGTCTCCGATAATCTCCTTAAAATCCTTTTCCAGATCTTTACGGATAATAAATACGACTTTGTTAAATCCGGCCTCAATGGCGTCATGGATAGAATAATCCATAATAATCTCTCCATTTGGCCCAACAGGAGCCAGCTGCTTGATTCCGCCCCCAAACCGGC
>OQVH01002045.1_pt1 | contig 11270 bp, 8 predicted proteins | sample 1691641 | NCBI WGS metagenome assembly OQVH01 (sample SAMN03418286, study PRJEB22391) | human gut metagenome | biome: human-gut; feature: organic feature; material: feces | host: Homo sapiens | place: Italy | collected 2013-04
TTAAACCACATGTTCCTCCGCTTGTGCGGGCCCCCGTCAATTCCTTTGAGTTTCATTCTTGCGAACGTACTCCCCAGGTGGATAACTTATCGCTTTCGCTTAGTCACCGACTGTGTATCGCCGACAACGAGTTATCATCGTTTACTGCGTGGACTACCAGGGTATCTAATCCTGTTTGCTCCCCACGCTTTCGTGCCTCAACGTCAGATATAGTTTGGTAAGCTGCCTTCGCAATCGGTGTTCTGTATGATCTCTAAGCATTTCACCGCTACACCATACATTCCGCCTACCGCAACTACTCTCTAGCTCAACAGTATTAGAGGCACGTTCAGGGTTGAGCCCCGAAATTTCACCTCTAACTTATCAAACCGCCTACGCACCCTTTAAACCCAATAAATCCGGATAACGCTTGAATCCTCCGTATTACCGCGGCTGCTGGCACGGAGTTAGCCGATCCTTATTCGTACGATACTTTCAGACAGATACACGTATCTGCGTTTACCCTCGTACAAAAGCAGTTTACAACTCATAGAGCCGTCATCCTGCACGCGGCATGGCTGGTTCAGACTTGCGTCCATTGACCAATATTCCTCACTGCTGCCTCCCGTAGGAGTCTGGTCCGTGTCTCAGTACCAGTGTGGGGGGTTAACCTCTCAGTCCCCCTATGTATCGTCGCCTTGGTGAGCCGTTACCCCACCAACTAGCTAATACAACGCATGCCCATCTCTAACCATCGGAATTTTCAACCATAAAAGATGCCTTCTATGATATTATGGGGTATTAGTACCAATTTCTCAGTGTTATCCCCCTGTTAAAGGTAGGTTGCATACGCGTTACGCACCCGTGCGCCGGTCGCCACCATAGATATTGCTATCCATTATGCTGCCCCTCGACTTGCATGTGTTAAGCCTGCCGCTAGCGTTCATCCTGAGCCAGGATCAAACTCTCCATTGTATAAAGAATAATGTTTTGTTAGAGTCCTGACTACTTAATTTCCTTAAAGGAATTTGACAGATAAATACTACATTTCTTTTTCTCTCAATATTACCAGTAATTCAAAGAACCAATCTCAAAAAGAGCCGTGATTTTCCATCACGTTTCGGACTGCAAAGATATGTAATCTTTTTCAATCCACCAAATCTTTTCTCAAGAACTTTTGCATTTTCCTTTTTTGCTCCGTCATCCGAAAACCGGATTAAACTTCTATTCGAGCAACTGTTTTTCTCAAATGCGGATGCAAAGGTAGGGATTATTTTGGAATCTGCAAATGTTTTAATGATTTTTATATCGAAAAATGTAATTTTTCTCCATTTACATCCAGATACCTATTTATAATAGATATAATTATATCCGCTTGTGTCCCTCATTGAAAGTATAACGGACAAATTCCCTCCGAAGAAAAATTTAGGGAGAGTCGAATTACACACATAGCCGCATGCGGCGAATAAGCAACCGTCGGATACCGATACATTGAAATATTTTCGATTTCAACGATAACCCACAACCCACAGGCCGTTATTCGGTTCTACCTCAATCTTCAAGAAGGGAGCATCGAGGAAAGGTCGAAGCATACATCGCAGTCGGCCCAGCACAGAGCCGGTTGCATTTTGAATATATAATCAAAAAAAACGGAGCGACCATACAGTCGCTCCGCCATTTTTCAATCAACGAGAGGCTTACAGCCAACCGCCGTTCGAAGCCGCCTTCGCACGGCAAATGATCGCAACCTCGCGGCTCATCGACGTTCCACCGACAGAGCTCTTAACCGTCACAAGACCGGCGCTCTGCTTTGAGCAAGTAATCGTAGCATTGTTACCCTCGACAGTGAACGTAAGCCCCAACTTATCTTTCACCGCATCGCTCACCTCCAGCATACAAGAAAGTGCAGTAACATCCCCGTAATATTTCGACAGCGAAATCGTCGTCGGCTTGTCCTGCTCGACCGTGATCGCCGGAGTACCCCGTACAGCCATCAGCATCTTGTAGGCGTCGATCATACCCGAACCCATTTTCCCCTTATACTCGACTAGGTTCATCGTACCGTTGTTATGTTTCTTGACACCGGTCAGATACGGATCCAAATCGTTCACCGAAGCCAGTACCATATCACGGAACTCATCCGGTTCGAACGTCTTACCCAACTGTTTGGCATACGAAAGACCCAAGGCCGCGACACCGGAAACATGCGGGCAGGACATCGACGTGCCGGACATGTAGGCATACATACCATCCAATTTCAGAACCGTCGAAAGAACCTGACCGGCATCACTGTGATTTTTGTGATAATACAGATCACCGCCCGGCGCAGCAATATCTGCCGGCATCCCGTAATTCGTAAAGACCGAAGGCGTAAAATCCGTACTGAGCGAAGTCACACAAACCACCGAAGGATATGCCGCAGGATAACCACAGGCTCCTGCTTCATTACCAGCCGCAAAAATGATAATACCGCCGTTGAGCGGACTACCCGGACGTTTCGTATTAATAAAATGGGCGAACGCATTGGCTTCAATACTTCTTTCGTCCAAATACTGTTCATCCGAATTGATCGCACCACTCATCAACCCCCAACTGCACTGCAGGATAGAAGCCCCCATACTGGTTGCATAATAGATCGCATCAACATTCCGGCTTATCGTACTCTGATACCGTCCGGCAAAAATTTGAATAGACATAATCTTCACCCCGTCGTTGTTTCCGCTGCCGCCCGCGATACCGCAGACGCCGATACCATTGTTGTTCACGGCAGAGATCGTCCCCGCCACATGCGTTCCATGACCGCTATCCTCGGGATCCGTCCACGTTATATCCCCTTGGTCTTTGGCAAAATTATAGCCATAGACGTCATCGACATATCCGTTACCGTCGTCATCCACTCCCTTCTGACCGTTCAATTCCGCCTGATTGACCCACATATTGGCTGCAAGGTCCTCATGCTTATACATTACCCCCTCATCCATGACGGCGACGATGATCGAAGGATCGCCCGTACAAAATTCCCATGCGGGTTCGACATTGATATCGCATCCCTCCTTAATAGGACTCACCAGCGTTTCATCTCCCGTATTCTTATAATGCCACTGCTTATTCAACATCGGATCGTTGAATTTGGGAGTTTCTCCGCTACGCGTATTAATTTGGTCCCGATCCGAACTCCATACATTATTATAAGGTACAGCCGACATTTCCGTAAAATTCCGGGCAACATATCCGTCATATTGAACAACCTCTACATCTTCGACAGCGGCCAATTTGCGAGCTGCTTCGTCCAGCGACACCTGATCGTTGAACCTCACCCGATACCAACGGTGCAACCCCGAAGCCCGAGCGTCGGCCTCATGTTGCTCAACCACAGGGATTACCCGCTCAACGGATACGGCACTAATTTCTTTCAGAGCCGCATCAAAAGGTTGAATACCCGTACGCGTAGATTCGGAACGCGTCACTCCCGCCTCGACAGCAGCGATCGACTCCTTCGAAAATTTCACAAGTAACTCACCCGCCTCCGCTTCCGCCGAGGTAAGAATTTTACGACTTCCGGCGCTCATGTCCGGCGCATTCTCCATTTCGGTCGGATCATTTACACATCCACCTAAAGCGGCCGCAACGAAAATTGCGACAAGAGTCCAATAAACTTTTTTCATAACCATTAAATTAATACATTCAACAATCCTGCTCTCAGAACCCGCCATCCATTTTCCACTTCATTTCGAATAGGATTTCAAAAATATCCCGAATGGATTTTCACACGGCAGATACTATAAGATGGCAAATTCAGCCATTAAAGGTAAGTATTTTTTTAGGAAATACGAATAATCGAAACCCGCAAACTATCTTTTTTGTCAAGAACCGATTTTTTTAAGTAAATTTGCCCCTATCCAAAACAAGCGTCATGAACGGAAAAAAACTCACACTCCTTGTCATTCTGCTGCTGATCCTCGATCAGGCCCTCAAGATATGGGTGAAAACCCACATGACTCTGGGAGAGGCCATCATACTCATCCCGGACTGGTTTCAGCTCTACTTCATCGAAAACAAAGGTGCGGCCTTCGGCATGCACATCGCCACGCCGGGAACGATGGACTGGGGCAAGCTGCTTTTAGGTCTTTTCCGGATCGGCATGGTCGTCGCACTGATCTGGCTGATTCGCCATTTCATGCGCAAAAAAGCGCCCAAAGGAGTGTTGATCGGATTCGGGCTGATTCTGGCCGGAGCGATCGGCAACATCATCGACAGCGCCTTTTACGGGCTGATCTTCTCGGCCTCCACACCCGACACGGTCGCCCATTTCGGAGGCCACTACGCAGGATTCATGATGGGCAAAGTCGTGGATATGTTCTACTTTCCGCTCTTTCAGTGGAACAGCGTTCCCGGATTCCTCGATTTCCTGGTCGATAGCCGCAACTACTTCTTCGGTGCAGTTTTCAACCTGGCCGATGCTTATATCTCGGTAGCCGTGGTTTATCTGCTGATTTTTCACTATAAATACTTCAACAAGTAGTTTTTTTCGAAAAAATCGCCCCAAAATATTTGCATTTAAGAAAAAAGTATTACTTTTGCACACCGTAATTCCATGATGCCCAGGTGGCGGAATTGGTAGACGCGCACGTTTCAGGTGCGTGTGTCGAGAGGCGTGCAGGTTCGACTCCTGTCCTGGGCACCAGAACCCCGTCAGAGTTTCCTCTGACGGGGTTTTGCTTTTTCCATACAAGGCGTCATCCCTGACGAACGCAATACTCCGACACACCCCTTCGCACTGTCCGACGACGCTCCTCTTTTCCGGATGACAAAATTTTCCCATTGGGTCCGTACGCATTTCTTCTCCGATCGCGTTCTATAAATGCGACAGAAAAACAGTATCTTTGTTTCATGCTCCAAGAATTTCTGCAATACTTAGCGACGGTCCGCCGCTTTTCCCCATTGACGGTGCAGAATTACCGCCGTGACGTGACAAACTTCCTTGAGTGGCTCGATGTTCCGGAAGCGGATTTCGATCCCCGGCGAATCACCGTGGAAGACGTCCGCGAATGGATCGTGCACCGTACGGAAACAAAACATCTGGGAGCCGCCTCGATGAACCGGGAGCTCTCCTCCCTGCGGAGTTTCTTCCGTTACCTCCACCGTACGGGGCGAATCGACAAAGAGGTCATGTACCGCATCCACGCACTGAAAACCTCCCGGCGAATCCCGGCATTCGTTCCCTCGACACGCATGGAGGGGATTCTCGACGAACTGGACCGGGAGAGCGAAAGTCCGGAATTCAAATTTGTCCGAAATTCGCTCATCGTTCTCCTGTTTTACAGTTGCGGACTGCGGCTTGCGGAACTCGTAGGTATCGACCGCGACGATTTCTCGGGCGACTATACCGCACTCAAAGTCCGTGGCAAGGGCGATAAAGAGCGTATCGTCCCGATCCTGCCGCCCGTCCGGGAAAAAATTTTGCACTATTTGGACGAAATTGACCGGCAGGGAATTTGCATTTCTAAAGAAAAAGCACTATTTTTAAATCAGCAAGGAAAACGAATCTCCCGCAGCACCGTCTATCGGACCGTACAGAGCCAATTGCGACAGGGCGGCGTTCAGGGCAAAAAGAGTCCGCACGTACTCCGGCACACCTTCGCCACCGAATTGCTCAACAACGGCGCCGACATGAGGGCGATACAAGAATTGCTCGGACATGCGTCCCTGCAGGCGACGCAGGTCTATACGCACAACAGCATCGCCAAGTTGCAGAAGATCTATTCCAAAGCTCACCCGCGCGAGAAAAACGGAGCGGAGCAAACAAAACAACAGAATTGATCGGCCGGAGCACAGTTCCGCAGATAACGAACCTTATAAAACATAGTATTATGAACGTACAAATTCAATCCGTAAAATTCGACGCCGACAGGAAGTTGGTCGAATTCGTAGAGCACAAAATGGACAAACTCGACCGTTTTGTCGAACGGGCTATCGGAGCCGACGTCATATTGAAACTGGATAAAGACCACGAACTCGGAAATAAAGTCGCCACGATCAACCTCCATATTCCGGGAGACGACCTGGTGGCCGAGAGCCGGGGCAAAAGTTTCGAGGAGGCGGTCGATCTCTCGATCGAAGCGCTCAAACGCCAGATCGACAAGTACAAGGGCCGGCTCGAAAAATAGAATAATGTTATGGTAATGCATAGCGGCGACCTTAAAAGGTCGCCGCTATGCATTTATTCACCTCATTTTATCCGTAAAATTCCATCGTATTATATCAATCGAGAAAATTCAGCAATGCAAATGACGCGACAAGCGGCCAAAACAGAAAAGCCAACACAATTCCAACGAGCAATAAAAACACCGCTTCTCCGAAACTAAATACCCCACAAAGGGTTAAAATAACGAGAACGATAAAATAACCGATAAAATTAAACAAAACGGCTCCTACTACCAAAGAAACATAACCGAAAAAAGAAGAGAGACATCCAGTGGTTTCCCGGGTCGATTCGGGTTTCCTCTGATCCGTCGGAATAACCTTTATCACCGTTTCCTGTTGGAGAGGCCTTATCAAGTAAATCGAATGTCCGCATCGGGGACATGTCGGAGCATAACGCGACACCTCCAATCCGCAAGCAGGACAATGGATCAACAACGACTCTTCGGAATTATCTTTTACCTCCGGAAATAAAGTCAAATCAACCGCCGACGCACATTCATCGTTTGACAAGGATTCCTTTCGCATATTATCCTTTTTCTTCTTCAAGTGCCTCCGCCATACAAGTAACACAACTATTCCCGCAAGTGTTAACCCAAGTAAAATTTCCACAAAAGCATCCATCGTATTAAACACTTTTAGCAATTTAATTAGAAGCCTGCTTCAAGCCTAAAACACCCACTATTTCACTAAAATCACTCCTTCTTCCGCCACTCCTGCACTTCATTCTCCCGTCCGAACGGATTACGAGTCATCAACCGTCGTGTCTTCTTTATGTCGAGTTTCTCCTGATTCTCGGACAAATACGCTCCGATTTGGGAATGAACCCGATGAAATACACGCGACCGATCGTTTTTATAGGCCGCAAATAATAACTCGACATAGATAATTTCATGTTTATCGGCAAATGCCTCGATAAAATTGCGGGTCGTAAAAATTTCACCCGCCATCTCCGCAATCACCTCTCCGGCATACTTGGTCATTACTTCATAAACCGATTGTTCGTTTTTCTGTTCCATAGTTTTTTCTTATTTCAGGGTTAAAAATTATAGTCGTAAAGCAGCTCGAAATCATCCAGGCAAAGGATTCTGGAGCCTGCATCACAGGCAATTATCAAATGAGTCGGTTTCCGGTCTGTTCGTAAATACTCCAGAGGAATCGTAAATTGCTGCCAATCGACATCCTCAGCCACTTGCAATTCACCGTAAGCAATCAAATCGGAACAGGATGGATCCAAGGCCTCTTCAAGATACTGATCAACAACAGGATGCTCCGGGATTTTAACGTCATGATCTGGTACCGGAGACCATGTTCCCAATGCGATCCTAATTGTCGCCTCCTGCTCCTTCGTATCTGTACTCATCACGTTCCTGCATTGCAACCACCCCCGCAAAGCAGTCGGTGTCGCTTCGAAAAGCTGTCCGTAAATATTCCAAAGCATTGAAAGCACCCCAATAACACCACTACCAGCAGCAGGATCTACATTTATCCCAGTAAAAATATGCCCTCCATATAAATCTTTTACTATACTACCCCACTCTTCTTTCTGGAGTTTCACGGCATATTTCCCAGAACTCCCGGGGCGAATCGTCGGTTGGGGCAATCCCATCTCTGGGTAACCCCTCACGATTGAAGTTGCCCAAAACGCCCCCTCCTCCGAGAAATTCCACTCTTCAAAGTCGCCGTTCGGGAGTTTCAATGCGGGCAGCGTAGTCACGATATGAATCCGACTCTCCTCATCTCGCCAGCAGGCCATTATCTCGTAGGTCGTCTCTGGTTCGGCTTCTACGTGTGCAGAAAAACCGTTGCTCGAACCCGCTCCGGCAACTTCCACCCACTCTTTATCACCTTGTTTCCGATAACGGAAGCCCGCCTGCGCAACATCGGATGCACACGAGCCGGACAACCAAATCACCTGGGTCCAGACATCGGCACGTTCGAGTCTGACGTTGACAGAGCCCGAAGTAGCCTGTGTAAAACAGATACTGTCCAGTAAATTCCCCTCGGAATCCACCAGTCTAACCGTAGCCTGGCGGCTTTTCACATCGGAATTGGGGCGGAAAGAGAATACGAGCGACTCTTCTCGCTGATCGGTACGGGAGGTCTCCACACTGATCCACGTCCGATCTTTCTCAGCAATCTCAACCGTGTAATCGATGTTCGTAATAAGCATTACTCGCAAAGAGGTGCCTTCAGCCTCGATAAGGTAGGAGTTGGCGGAAAGATCAAAAACAACATCCGATTTCGCCTTGACCTCTAAATCGATATAACGGCTTACTGTCTCGTTCCCTTCATCGGAGAGGATCACGACAATCCGCTCGTCCGTCGCAGCATCGGGCAGATAGATAACGATTTTCCCCGACCAGTAATTCGTTTCGATGACCTGAACCCGATAGCCGTCCGGAGCGACAACCCTCACTCGTGCATTTTCACTCGCCCCTTCCAACGTATATCCAACCTCACAGGTTTCACCGGCAACAACCTGCAGCGGCATTGAACAGTCGAATACAATATTCAAATTCCCCGACCCTCCATCCGGTCCATCACCACTACACCCCGCCAACCATAGACAGGCGGCCAATAAAGCAAGCATTTTTTTCATAATTATAAAAGTCTGTTGCCACCCGGCTCCGACATGGCGGGTTATAATTAGGGGATAAAAAAGAAAGTGTGGAGCCGTTCGTTTATCTGATAAGAGGTTCTGACAAAACCCAAGACGAATAAACCAACACAATACCCCACACCTGTTCAGTATGGGGTGTTTGGAATAATGTACACATACCGAAACAGATGATGAGTGTTGTCGTTATCCTCGTCTTGTTTGAAACTGTCAGATTTCTTATCAAGGATAAAAGCGAAACACTTTCATCAAAATATGTCTGTCGGACGAAACCGACACCACAAAACTATAAAATATTTTGTTCCGGACAACACTCGAGGGGGTATTGTCCTGCAAATTTCCAAAAACAGTCCGTTATAAATACGATTGCGGAAAAAAGAGTATTTTTGTGCACTGAAACCGACGTTTCCAATGCGCTATACGAACAAGAAAATCCTGAAAATCACCTTCCCGGTGCTGGTCTGCCTGCTGATGGAGCAGTTGATCGGACTGACAGATACGGCCTATCTGGGACGCGTCGGAGAGGCGGAATTGGGGGCGCTTCCCGTACATCGGGAGCTTCGATCAGGGTACCCATGATGCGGGCTACGAAGACTTTCGAGAGGATGAACAGCACGAGGGCCATCAACAGCAGGAACGCCGTACTTTGCATGAACAGAGGGCCGATCTGCGAATACTCCTGGAAGCCGCCGTCCGGTACCTCGACTACCGGGTTTACGGTTTCTTCTTCGCCTACGTCGGGTCGATGTTCCGGGCATTCTATGTCGGCACGACCCGCACGCGCATCCTGACGATCAACTCGATCGTCATGGTACTCACCAATGTCGTATTGAACTACCTGCTGATCTTCGGAAAATTCGGATTCCCCGAAATGGGCATCGCCGGCGCTGCGATCGCCTCTTCTATTTCGGAAGGCGTATCCGCCCTCTTCTACATACTCTACACCCGCTATCGGACCGACTGGCGCCGCTATAAATTCCGATTCACAGGATTCGACTTTTCCCTGCAGAAACAAATCCTGAGCCTTTCGGTCTGGGTGATGATCCAACAGGGCGTGGCTTTCCTCGCGTGGTTCCTCTTCTTCCTCTGCATCGAACACCTGGGCAAGCGCGACTTGGCCGCCACGAACATCGTGCGGGCCGTATCGTCGCTGATCTTCATGTTCATCAACGCCTTCGCCTCGACAGCCAGCTCCCTGGTAAGCAACCTGCTCGGCGCAGGCTATGCCGAACAGATCATGCCCCTCTGCCGGAAGATGATCCGCCTCTGTTTCTGCTTCGTCCTCCCGCTTTGCATCCTGGCAGCCGCGATTCCTTACTGGACGCTCCGCATCTATACGGACGACGTATCTCTGATCGAATACGCCATCCCTTCGCTCTGGGTAATGCTGACTACCAACATTCCCTGCACGGCCGCCTTCATCTATCAATTCAGCGTATCGGGTACGGGCAACACCCGCACGGCCCTCACGATCGTCGCCTGCACCAGCATCGTCTATGTCGCTTATACGGCGCTGCTGGTTTACGGACTGCATGCCGACGTCGCACTTTGCTGGACCGCCGACCACGTCTATTACGGCTGCACCCTCACGGCTTCCTATCTTTATATGCGTTACGGCAACTGGCGTGCCCGCAAGATCTGACATCGGACAACACCGCTTCATAAAAAATACCTCTCCCGCCGGGGAAGAGGCATAAAAAAAGAGTATCCTTTGGGGATACTCCCGTAAGTTCCGAAAAGGGAAATTACTTGGCAGCTTCAGCAGGAGCCGGAGTCTCTGCCGGAGTCTCGCAGGCCGTTGCGCAGCTATCGGCTTTCTCGCAAGCGGCAGGCTCCTCGCAGCAAGCAGGAGTCTCTACGACCTCGGTAGCCTCAACTTCAACGGTTTCAGCCTGTTTTGCCTGTTTGCCGGCGCAACTTACCATGGCAGCGGCAGCAACGACAATCATCAGAGATAAAACTTTCTTCATAGTTTTAATTATTAAAGGTTTTTAACGCGGCAAATATATAGATTCGGGTAGAATCTATCAAATTTTTTTCGTTATTTTTAATCTTTTGGAAAATTAACGAATCAGGTCGGCCACCGTAAGATCTTCACGCATCAGATAAGCCTCCGGAAACTGGCTGCGAATCTTGCCCAGCAACACGATCGCCTCCTCGGAAGTGACGCAATTTCCGGCAGAAACCTTGAAATAGGGATTTTCATAAACCAGATAGACCGGAATATCCGGGAATGCGGTTTCGAACGTCTGCTTGGCGGCAAGCGCATTGGCCCGGGCCTCCGCTCCGTTATCGAAGAAAATACCGATTCGGTACCCTTTGAACCGGATGCGGTCGTTGCTCTGGCTCTCCCGGCTCACGACGCCCGCAGCATCCCCATGCTCCACTACGGTAACGGCTGCCGAACCCGCCGGCCAGAAGATAGGATTCGGTTCAGCAATCTTTGCGTGCAAGCCCGCACGATTGCTCT
>OQVH01002054.1_pt1 | contig 11224 bp, 9 predicted proteins | sample 1691641 | NCBI WGS metagenome assembly OQVH01 (sample SAMN03418286, study PRJEB22391) | human gut metagenome | biome: human-gut; feature: organic feature; material: feces | host: Homo sapiens | place: Italy | collected 2013-04
AGAGTATCAAGGAACGAGGGGTTATTACTCCGGCAACGGTAAGGCAGAAAGAGGACGGCAGATACGAACTCATTTCAGGACACAGACGAAAGCGAGCCTGTGAGCTTGCCGGGTTTGATACTCTCCGTTGTGAGGTCGTTGAACTGAACCGAGACGAAGCCACGATTTTAATGGTTGAGAGCAACTACCAAAGGTCGCAGATACTTCCCTCGGAAAAAGCCTATGCCTACAAAATGCGTTTGGAAGCATTGAGCAGACAAGGCAAAAGAACAGACCTAACTTCCGACCCAGTGGGTTGGAAGTCAAGCGGAAAAGAAACAGCACAACTAATTGGAGAGCAGTCGGGTGACAGTCAAACCCAAGTTCGCAGATATATTCGCCTTACAAACCTTGTTCCCGAACTTTTGGAATATGTTGATGAGGGGCGAATTAAAATGCGACCGGCGGTTGAACTGTCTTTTCTCGATGAGGACAGTCAGCGTGATGTGGTTGATGAAATCGACCTGAACGACGCAACTCCGTCCCACGACCAAACAATCCGTATGCGAAAGTTCTTTGAGGAGGGCAAGCTCACAACCGAAGCAATCCAAGCGATTATGTCGGAGGAAAAGCCAAACCAAAGGGAGAAAATTGTTTTGAGGGGCGACAGAGTTCGACAGCTTATCCCGAAGAACATTCCCATAAGCCAAACGGAGGATTTTGTGTGCAAGGCATTGGAGCATTACAACAAGTTTCTGCGAAGCAGAGCCGACCGTGACAGCCGATAGCCTTCCCCCTTTCTCACACTCTAACCCCTATATATACCGGCTATTAACCTGCTGAAAAAATATACTCTATCTCCCTTGAGTATATCTATCTCTAATAACATATAGCTGTCTATAAAAGGGTTCGCACATTTGGAGCAAAAGCAAAATGTCTGCTACGATAAAAAGTTCAGCCAATCGCACCTTTGATGTTTTGACCGGTTTTGATTACGATTAAAGCAGAAAGGAGCGATGGATATGAAAAACAGGCTGATACCTTGTGTTCTTGCCTGCCTGATGATTTTCCTCGTAGGTTGTAATGGTAACACAGCCAAAGAAGCTGCACAGGAGATAACGAAAACGGAGACTTCTTTTCCGGCTGGTAATACCGAAACAAATTCTCAGGAAGATACGGCAGAAGAACCGGAAAGCACGGCAGTTCAGGAGGAAACACCGATTACGGCAGAAGAAAGCAAATCAACCGCTGAAAGTCAGACGGTTACGACGGTACAGACAAAATCGGCGGAAGAAAAAACGGCTGATCCTCCTGCAACCGAAAAGCCAAAGGCAGAGCCACCGAAGCAGACAACCACGCAGGCTGAGCCCGAAAAACAAACGGAACAGCCAAAAGAACAGACAACTGCCGAACAAAAGCCGGTTGAAAAGCCGACGGAGAAGCCGGCAGAACCGAAACCGACAGAGCCGCCCAAGCAGACATTTGATGTCAGCCCTTATGTAAGTTACGCAAAAGAGTATGCGGTGAGCATAGGGCTTTCTCTTGACAGCACGGCGACAGAATGTTGGGACAATCCCATATCTGCAAATCCTAACCGAAGCGGTATCAAGTCTGATATTGAAAGCAGACTGAACCGATACAAGAACAGCGAAGGCTTTATCGCTGTGTGGATATGGACAGAAAAGCTATCCGATACGGAGTACAACATCTATATCGGCTACTGCTAAAACAAAATAAATTTTAAGCGGACGCACTGAGTAACATCGGTGCGTTTTTGCATTTCAAGGAGGAAAACGCAATGGTTAAAACAAAATTCAAGAAAGCCGTCTCGCTTGTGTTGGCGGCGGTTATGAGCCTTACTGCTTTTATGGGCATTGGGGCAACGACAGCCTTTGCAGCCGTAGGAGAAAAAGCCGATGTGTACCTCGTCGATTATCCCCGAAGCGGAGATACCAATAACAACGGCGAATGGGGACACGGCAATCTCAACTATATGAACGGTTGGAAAGGCTTGTCCACGAAATATACGGGACTTCGTGCAATGGGTTCGTATTCGGGCAATATCGCCTACTGTATTGAACCGGGTACAGGACAGCGGACTGGCGATACTCTCACCGAAAAAGGCGAGAATTTCTTCAATAACATCAGCCCGAACGGTACGATTTCCGGCGATGATATTCGCTTGCTTATCGGTCGTATCTTGCAGTACGGCTATCGTGGAGGTATTTCGACAAGCTGGAAGTCGCAGAATGAAAGCGACGCCAACTGTATCGCACACGCTTATGCCACTCAGATTTTGATTTGGGAAACGATTGTCGGAGAAAGAGACGCAAGCTTTAATCACGTTTCTACCGGTGGGTACAATGCCGTGCTTGAATGTGTAAGCTCAGCACACCCTCTTCGCAGTAAAATCCTGTCTTACTACAACAGTATGGTAACAAGCGTTCAGAACCATACGAAAGTTCCGAGCTTCTGCACAAGGTCAAGCGGTTCTGCCAAGGTAAACGAGCTTGAATGGAACGGAAGCAAGTATGTTGCAACTCTCACCGATACAAACGGTGTGCTTGGCAACTACAACTTCTCGGCAAACATAGACGGCGTTTCGTTCTCTGTCAGCGGAAACAAATTGACTGTTTCAATGGAAAAAGCTCCGAGCAAGGAATTTACTATCACAGCCGCAAAAAAGAACGGTGTCCGCAGAGGTGTGGTCGTATGGTCTGATGGTATCCACCAGAATGGCAACGGCATTCAGGATGTTGTCACTTACGCTCAGGAGGTCAGCGACCCTGTCAGCGGCTTTGTCAAAATGAAGGTCAGCTACGGCTCTTGTCAGATTGTAAAGACAAGTGAGGACGGAAAGGTTGACGGCATTCAGTTTACCATCAGCGGTAACGGAGTCAATCAGACTGTAACTACCGCAAACGGCGGTAAATTCCAGCTTGATAACCTTATGCCCGGTGTTTACACGGTAACAGAACAGTCTATCGACAAATATGTTCCGCAGGAGGTTCACAGAGTAACTGTTGTTGCCGGTCAGGTGTCAAAGGTCAATTTCAATAATGTTCTCAAAAGAGGTAATCTTCGGGTCATCAAATCTTCTGAGGATAACTTGGTTGAGGGCGTTACCTTCCATCTTTACGGCACATCTCTTTCCGGTATTGCTGTCGATGAGTATGCCGTGACAGATAAGAACGGTGTTGCTTCTTTTGATGATGTGCTTATCAGCGGCACTACCCCATACACCATTGAGGAAGTGGATACCGCAATCCGTTATGTTGTGCCTGCAAATCAGACCGCACCGATTAACTGGAAAGAAGTAACCACAAGAAACTTCACGAACATTCTCAAAAAGTTCAGCGTAACCGTAACAAAGAGCGACCGAGAGGAAGGCACACCGCAGGGCGACGCTACCCTTGCCGGAGCAGTTTACGGTATCTATAAAGGCGAAACCCTTGTGGACAAGTATGTGACGGATAAGAACGGTCAGTTTACCACAAAGGAATATATCTGTGATGATTACTGGACAATCCGTGAAATCACTCCGTCCGAGGGCTATCTGCTTGATACCGCAATCCATAAGGTCGGTGCTGAACCGCAGCTTTATACGGTGGAACACAATCAGACAGCAAATGATGTTACCGAACAGGTTATGAAAGGCAATATCGCCATTATCAAGCACACCGATGACGGCGAAACAAAGATTGAAACACCGGAAAACGGTGCAACCTTTGAAATCTATCTGAAATCTTCCGGCAGCTTTGATTCAGCAGAAGAAGATGAAAGAGATGTGATTGTTTGTGATGAAAACGGCTTCGGTCAGACAAAGGATATGCCTTACGGCGTATATACCGTTCATCAGACCTCCGGTTGGGAGGGGCGTGAGTTAATGGACGACTTCGATGTGTTCATTTCTCAGAACGGACAGACCTACCGCTATCTTATCAACAACGCAAACTTTGAAAGCTATATCAAGGTGGTTAAGGTGGACGCAGAAAGCGGTAAAAACATTCCTTATGCCGGTGCTGGGTTCAAAATCTTTGACCCGGACGGCAATCAGGTAACAATGACCTTCACTTATCCTACTCCGACAACGATTGATACTTTCTACACCGACGCAAACGGACAGCTTGTTACACCGGAGAAACTGGAATACGGCAAGGGATATTCTCTTGTTGAGGTTCAGGCTCCTTACGGATATGTGCTTGACAGCACACCGGTGTACTTTGATGTGGCAGAGGAACATTCTTCCGATGAGGGTGGTATTACCGTGATTAAGGTAGATAAGCCTAATATGGCACAGAAAGGTACTGTCAGCATTGAAAAGACCGGCGAGGTATTCTCAGGGGTAAATATCTCCGGAGAGGAAAATGCCGATGTGATTTATCAGCCTGTCTATGAAGTGAAAGGTCTTGCAGGTGCGATTTATGAGATTACCGCAGCAGAAGATATTATCACTCCCGACGGTACAGTACGTTTCACAAAGGGCGAGGTCGTAGATACTGTTACCACAGATGAAAACGGACTTGCCAAGAGCAAGGAGCTTTACCTCGGCAGATATACGGTGGTCGAAATAACCGCACCGGAGGGTATGGTTATCAACAAGGAAGCTCACGAGGTCGAGCTGACTTACGCAGGTCAGGAAGTCGCCGTGACGGAAACCGCAACCAGCTTCGTAAACGAGAGACAAAAGGTTACGGTAAGTCTTGAAAAGGCTATCGAAAAGAACGACATCTTCAATATCGGCAACGGCGATGAAATGAAGAATATCAGCTTCGGACTTTTTGCCGCAGAGGAACTTGTATCTGCAAGCGGTACTTCTATCCCGGCAGACGGTCTGATTGAGATTATCTCACTTTCCGAAAACGGCAAGGCTGTTATCAAAACCGACCTTCCTTTCGGAAGCTACTATGTAAAAGAGCTTGCAACCGATGAGCATTATATCCTTACCGACAGCAAATATCCGTTTACTTTCAGCTATGCCGGTCAGGATACCGCAAATGTTGAGATTGCGGTCAACGACGGAAAAGCGATTGAGAACAAGCTCATTTACGGTTCTGTATCCGGTAAGAAAATTACCGAAAACGGCGAAGCACTGGGAGGTGCTGTAATCGGTCTGTTTAAGGCTGATGAAACCGTATTTACAAAAGAAAATGCTTTGATGACTGCTACCTCTGAAAATGACGGTAGCTTTTCTTTTGACAAAGTACCGTATGGAAACTGGATTGTAAGAGAAATCGAACAGCCGAAGGGCTTTGTGCTTGATGAAACTTCTTATGAAGTTAGAATCTCCGAGGTCGGTCAGGTCATTGAGGTTGAAATCGTCAATGAGTATGTTCACGGCAATATCAAGTTGACTAAGGTCGATGAAGATTACCCGGACAACAAGCTGACAGGAGCGACCTTTGAGGTTTACAAAGATGTAAACGGAGACGGCAAATTGGACGACGGCGACGAGCTTATTGGTTTGCTTACCGAAACCTCTACCGGTATTTACGAGATGAAGGAGATTCTTTACGGAAAATACCTTGTAAGAGAAACCAAAGCACCGGAAGGCTTTGAGCTTGATAAGGGTGTGTACTCTGTTTTCATTGAAAAAGATGAAACCACCTACGAGGTAGAAAACAAAGCCGGCGTCGGCTTTATTAACACGGCAATGAAAGGAAACCTGAAAATCGTTAAGACTTCCTCTGACGGTAAGGTTGAAGGCTTCACTTTCAGAGTTACAGGAGTAAACGGTTATGACCGAAGCTTCACGACCGATAAGAACGGCGAAATCATTATCGAGGGACTTCGTATCGGCGATTACACCATTTCCGAAGTTCAGGATAGTGTTTCTGCTTCCTATGTGCTTCCTGCGGATAAGATTGCAACCGTAAAGGTCGGTTCTACTACCGTTGTGGAAATGCACAATGAGCTGAGAGATACACCAAAGACCGGAGACAACAGCAATGTCGGCTTGTGGACTGCACTTGCGGGACTTTCTGCCCTCGGCATTGTAGGCACAGCCATTATTGCGTACAGAAAAAAGAAGAAGGAGGACAATGAGTAATGGACGCTAAAACAATCGTAGCAGTTGTATTGGTCGCCTTTATTATCGGCGGCTTTATCTTCTTGCAGATTAAGAACAGAAAGAAATAAGGAACACGAAAGTGGGCGGAGTGAAAACTTCGCCCACGGTTCTTTTACGGAGGTGCATTATGAATAAGCAAAAGACGGTTGACAGCAAGGTGCTTGCAATACTCAGAGAATGCCCCGAAACGAGGTATGACGATATGCAGCTTATCCTTTGCTATTACAACCGATACAGCTATATGAGAGTCGGCGATTTGTCGCTTGAAGATATAGTCAACAACTATAAAGGCTACGGCTTGCCGTGCTTTGAGACTATCCGCAGAGCAAGACAGAGAGTGCAATCCCTATTTCCCGAACTGTCAAGGCAGTGCAGTGGCTGCGACTGCGGAAACATCAGAATTGTGATTGAAGTAAGCTGAGGTGTGGATATGAACGAGGGAAAAAGAAAAATCGGTGAATACACTGTTCTTTGCTCGGTCAATGTGGGCGAAAAGGAAGTTATCTTGGCTTCCAATGAGCAAAGCACAAACGGCGATAAATTTTTGTGCGGCTTTGCAGAGCGAAACGACCTGTTTGAACTGTGTTCGGAATGTATGGTGAGCGATGACTATATCGAAATCGTACACCTTTTCGGTAGCCGTGTGGCAAATGAAGCGGAGTTTTTCAAGGAACAGATCGAGAAACTGGATATTCCAATCACGCTCATAACCGAAGCCGACTGCATCCCCGACCACTATTCCAAAGACATCAACGGCACAATCATTGCCATTGACCCAAAGGTATTAAAACCTGAATTTCAAAGAGCCGACAGACAGCTCTAATATGTTACAGGTGGTTTCGGTGCGTCGGCAAACAGCCGTGGAAGCGCCGTGTTTTGTACCAATCTTCACACCGGCAAATCCACCCGATATGAAAGAATGGATGTTATGGGCGAAGTAAAGCCTGAGCGTCTGCCTGAATGGGCAAAGGAAAAGGCACAGGAGCTTTCACACAAGAAGCGAAACAAAGACAAAGAACGATAAGGAGGACAAAGCAATGAAGGAAAAATTTACTTTTCAGCAAAAGACAAAGCTTCTGACGAAACTGTTTGACGCAGGCTGCAATACCGAAAAGAAATTGCAGCAGCTTGATATGGAGAGCATTTTGAAAATTCCGGGTATCACTATTCCGGATATGAGCCTGATTATCGAGCTTCAGAAGCAGACCAAAGCCAATAAGCTGTTCTCTTATTTGGGAGGTGGCACTGATGAGCAGGCAGGAACAGAATGACCGTCATATCATTTGGAGCGACATTAGCCTTGACCTTGATGATTGGCGAGAGTCTTTGGAGGAACTGTATCCCGGATATTCCGATGATGAGCTTTACGACATTATGGTAAAATCAAATGCCGAAAACCTATATGATGAACGAGTAAATCTCAATATTCAGCTTTCACAGCCGATTATCGTAATCGGCGACCTCGGCAGATGGAACGGCAGAGAGTCGGGCTACAAGATGATTGATTCCGGCAACATTAAGGACTGCCTTTACTCCGATACCGATTACACCGAATGGTATGTGGATAAGTACGGAGATCTTCGAGCCGACGCCGTTCATCACGACGGAACAAACCATTATCTATACCGTGTATTCAAAGACGGTGTTACCGATACGCAGATTGAAAATCTGCAAGATAAAATCTACAACGGAAAAGCTACAAGAGCCGACATCACACGAGTTACCAAAAGGCTCGGCGATGACATTGCCGGGGTATATGGCTTTTCTATTCCAAAGCAAAGACAACCAAACGAACAAGCGAGGTGATGAAAATGGATTACAGAGTATTGACCGAAGCAGAGCGTAAATACACCTTCAGCCAAAGTCAGCAGCTCTCTATGCAGACCGGTCTTATCGGATATTTGAGAGCCGACTTCGGTTCTAACGGGAACGAGTTTTGGACGACTTGGAACGATTTCAGAAAGGACTTAAAGACAGACGATTTCAAAAAGGAATTTGACTTGGTGATAAACTCCTACCGTTTCGGGGATGGCGAGTTTTTAAGCGGCAGAAGCACTATGTCAAAATTCTGCTATGAACACCCCGAAAGCAGCTACGAAGATGACCGCAATCATTACGGCGTCCGTGTTGATACCGAGCGATATTCCTACCTTATGCGTTTAAATCCCAACCGTGGAGAGTACAATCTGTACTGCTATTGCTATCAGAAAGAGTGGCTGAACAACCACTTGAAAAATGCCGAGCGTGGTATCCGATTTATTGACCCGCACTATCAGGAGCAGTTTCGCATTGCGGACGGAGAAAAAATCTCAATCAAGCTCGGCGACGGCAAAACAATGGAGAGAACTTGCAGATATATTGATGACTACCATTTGGAGGTCGGCACAAATCTCTACCATATCTGCGAATTTGCCGAGCTTTGCGAGAGAAACGGTCATACCGTAGAACCAGCCGCAAAAGAAAACACGAAATACGCAATGGACAAAGAAAAAACACGATAAGGAGGTGCAGACGAGGTGGCAAGGAAATTTGACCTGATTTCGGAGCTATACGAAAGAACCTGTTTTGCAGTTACAGACAATCCGGTAAACTGGCAATCGTTTCTGAAAACAGCAGGCAGGAATTTCAGGCTCCGATTTGATGAACAGCTTCTCATTTATGCCCAAAGACCCGATGCAACAGCCGTGCTTGAAATCGAACGATGGAACGGTACTTTCGGTCGTTGGGTAAATCGAGGAGCAAAAGGTATTGCCGTATTTGAGGACGCAGACAGAAGCCGTCAAAGGCTGATTCATTACTTTGATATATCGGACACCCACGAAAGCCGACATTCCCGCACTGTTCCTATTTGGGAGATGAGACCCGATTATGAAGCAGAGGTTATCGAAACGCTTGAAAACACTTTCGGTGCGGTAAACGATACAACGAGTATTGAAAATGTCGTCAAAGAGAGCATTGCCAATGCCGTCGAGGACAACATCGCAGACTATATCTCCGACTTTATGAGTTTGGGTGCAGGAAGCGATATTGAGTATTTGTCTGCCGACGAAGCAAATGCCTTGTATTTGGAGCTTGTCAGAAACAGCGTATCATATATGGTTATGGCACGATTGGGACTGGACGCAGACAAGGTTTATTCTCCCGATGACTTTGTCGGGATTTCAAACTTCAATTCACAGGAAGTTCTCAATGCGGTGGGTATTGCTACAAGCGACATTGCAGAAATGGCGTTGCTCCCTGTCAGCAGAACAATCAGCACGCTCAGCAAGGAAAATCGCATAATTGATGAACAGGAGCAATCCGAATACAATAAAGACATCAAAGACGAAAGGAGTCAAAGCGATGAGCGAAATCACATACACGATGGTGGGAGACTACAATCTTCCGAACCTGAAATTGCCGGAGCAGACGGAAGTGACTCTCGGCAGATGGTCGCAGATGAGGAGAACTTATCTGAAGGAACATCACAAAATCCTGTACTACAATCTTCTGACGAAAGGGATTCTGAACAGTCACTTGGCGGAGGTTCAGCAGAGAGCGAGCGAACTGGAGGAAACTCTCGTAAAGCAGATGGCAGAGAAAGCGGGACTGACCGAGCAGATGAAAGCGGAAGATATGATGAAGTGGGTTCGCCTGATGAACAACATCAGGAACTCGGCACAGGAAATCGTGAAGAATCAGGTAATATTCGCTTAGAGTATTACGACAGAAACCACGAGGACAAGAGCCTGCCGTTTTTCGGTGGCGATGATACTATCCGAGAAATACTCGGCACTACCCCGCATTTGTCCGCTTCAAAGGAAGAAATCAAAGATTTCTATGAGAGAAATACGGACAATGCGACCCGTACCGAATATATCAAGGGTATCTTCAACAACGATTACACCCGGCTTACTTTAAGCGACGGCAGGCTTGTGGGCTACAAAACATTTCAGAATGTCCTCCACTTGTGGGAGGGCAAATACGAAAACAGAACCGCTCAGAGCTTCTATGACTGGGGCGTTATCGCACAGCATTTTGAAGCAATGAGACTTTTGGGAGAATTGACCGATACAATGAAGCCGCTTCCGTCTATGGACGGTCAGTTGACTCTCATAATGGGCAATCAGGCAGAGGAACAAAAAACCTCTGCCTTTACTTTTTCTCAGGAAGTCATAGACGCTGTATTGACCCGTGGAAGCGGAGTTTCCGAGGGCAAAATGCGTATCTATGAGCAGTTTGAAAAGAGCCTTTCCGTAAAGGAAAACGCCGACTTCTTGAAAAACGAATACGGCTGGGGCGGCTCTTATCCTGTCATCATCGGTGCAGGCATTGACGAACAGCACGACGGAAAAGGTATCACAATTTCAAAAGGTATCGGAAGTGACAAGCCGCACATTACGCTTTCTTGGTCTCAGGTGGAAAAGCGTACTTCTGCCTGAGTCTGCTTTATTTTTTCAACCATGTCAATGACATTTCTGCACAAAGCTACAATATCACATTCCTTGAATTTGAATTTCATTTTTCCGATTTCAAGGCTGGATAAATCGATCACGTCATTAATCAGTTTGAGTAGTAATTCCGAGTTTTGCTGGATGATATCATTGCATTGCTGTTTCGTTTCATTATCAATGGATTCTTCTGTCAGAATGGACGAAAAACCGGATAATGCATTAAGAGGAGTGCGAATCTCATGGCTCATGTTGGAGAGGAAAAGACTTTTGGTATGGATAGACTTTTCTGCTTGTTTCTTGGCTTCTTCCTGCTCCCGTTGCGACTGCAAAAGGCGATTGTTGTTGCGCTTGATATGGAAAATGGCACAGATGATCAGTACTACAATAATCAGGATAACGGAGAGACTCCAGTAATAAAGATTTTTCTGTATGTTACGTCCGCTTCTCCACTCCTCTCGATTCCTTGGAACTACTGACAGATAGTGCCCGCCTGCAACAAGTACTGATCAACCTGCTTATCATTGCAACTAAATTCACCTCACAAGGCTCTATCACTCTGCAACTTGAGCAACAAACGGAAGATACGGCACTTTTCTCTGTCACCGATACCGGCACAGGAATCCCTAAAGAAAAACAGAAAAAGATATTCAACCGTTTCGAGAAGCTCAATGAAAATGCCCAAGGTACGGGGCTCGGACTATCGATTTGCCAACTCATCATCGAACAACTTATTCTGTTCTAT
>OQVH01002063.1_pt1 | contig 11200 bp, 10 predicted proteins | sample 1691641 | NCBI WGS metagenome assembly OQVH01 (sample SAMN03418286, study PRJEB22391) | human gut metagenome | biome: human-gut; feature: organic feature; material: feces | host: Homo sapiens | place: Italy | collected 2013-04
CCGCCACAACTATCTACGAGCGCAATGTAGTTCTGGATATTGCTAAGGCTGTCTGTTGCCTCAGTATGAAGCTCGTCTGTTGTGTATCCGCCGTATGTCTTTTCGGCATTGTCAGAGCCACATGCTCCAAGCATACATACAATCATAAGAAGGCTAAGGATATATGTTATTTTTTTCTTCATAACAAAATGCGCCTTTCTATTATTTAGTTCCGTGTTTCTTCTCTGGTGCATCTACATATTTGGTGTAAAGCATCTCAAAAGCACCTACAAGATATTTTCTTGTGTCAGCCGGATCAATGATGAGGTCTACATATCCTCTGGCTGCTGCTGATGAAACAGAAGACTGAAGCTTCTCGTAATCAGCTGCCTTCTCATCGATTTCCTTTGCATCAGCGCCCGGATACATAATCTCAGCTGCAATCTTTGAATCCATCATACCAATCTTTGCATCAGGGTATGCATAAACCATATCAGCTCCGATTGACTTAGAGTTCATTGCAACATATGCGCTTCCGTAAGCCTCGCCTGTAATCAGGTTAACCTTTGGACATGTTGCACTAGAAAATGCGTATGTCATTCTGGCAAGAGCCTTTGCAAGCTTCTTCTCAGAGCACATGCAGTTCTTGAATCCGTTTACATTTGTAAGTGTAAGTACAGGAATTGAGAAAGCATCACAAAATGATACAAACTCAGCTGCCTTGTTGCAGCCCTTTGCAGTAAGAGAAAGTGCAAACTCCTCTGCCTTCTTGCCCTCAGCATCATATACTGTGCTGCAGTTTGCAACTGCACCGACTGTCATGCCGTTTAATTTAACAAAGCCTGTTACCATATTCTTGGCAAAGTCTTTCTTTGTCTCAAAGAATACATGATCATCAGAAAGCTCTGATAAGAGGAATCTTGGATCAGCCTTCATATCAGCCATGCTGTTACATGCTCTGTTGAGATCATCCTCACATGAGTCTGTATATACATCTCCCTCGTTGTTGAGTGGAAGCATGCTGACAAGAGCTCTGATATCAGCGATAATATCATCCTCTGAACCGATTCCGTCTACACATCCATTGTTCTCACTCTGGAATGAAGCTGCTGCTGTATCGCATTTCTCAACGCGGTTACCCTCTATTGCATCAGGAGTATTAACAAACATTCTGCCCTTAGACTCTTCGATATAAGCGAAATCACAAAGAGCCGGTACTACAGAAAGTCCGCCACCACAATTACCGAATACACCACAAATCTGTGGAATAACGCCACTTGCTGCAACTTCCTTGGCGTAGATAAGACCAAATCCGTCTAATGCATCAACTGACTCCTGAAGTCTGATACCACCGCAATCGATAAATCCGATAACAGGTGCGCCCATTTTCATGGCCATATCATATACAGAAGCAATTTTCTTTGCATGCATCTCGCCGATTGTTCCGTTAAGAACTGTTGCATCCTGGCTGTAGATAAATACAAGATTTCCATCAATCAGACCGTGTCCGATAATAACACCATCTGAAGGAGCTTTTGCTGCAGTAAGGTTAAAATCTGTACTGCGAGCTGTCACAAGAGAACCAATTTCCATGAAACTGTTCTCGTCGACTAACTTAGCAATACGCTGCATTGCCAAGCTTTGATTGTTACTACTCATTTTATATCCTCCATCTATAAAAAAATAAAATTTTTCGCTAGTATGATAATAGACTATTTCTAATTTTTTTTCAACTAATTTGTTAAATTTTTAACTTTAATTTTTGTTTAGAAAAAATTTCCTATATTAATTGTAAAATTCTTGAGAAAATTCTTGCAAATTTTCTTATTTTTCTTGTTATTTTCTATATATTTTAAGTTAATTGTGTTTCTATCCTCTTTTTTTACCGCCGGAGTTTCTTTTTCTGCTGCCTGTTTATACGTTATGTCTCTGTCAGCCGCCTGCTTATCCGTTGTATGTGTATCACCGGTCTGTTGTGCTGTTACACAAGCAGCATCACAGTAAGAATCTTCGGCAGCATCTGAAACCGCATACTCCACCAGACTCTTTGCATCAGCCCACTTATAGTTTTTATTGTTTGGCCACCCACAGCCCAAGAGAGAAAGGCACATTCTCCTTCCATCCTTTTCAACTGCTGCTACATAGCAGTAGCCTGCCTTTGTGGTAAAGCCGGTCTTTCCCGATATGCAGTAGTCCGTCTCCGTAAGAAGCCTGTTGTGATTGCTAAAAACCATCTGACCTTCCTTTGTCTCAAACGTGTACTGCATAGTCTGTGTTATCTCAAGAAACTGTGTTGATTTTGGTGATTTCCACGCACAATAAGACATTATAACACACAAGTCTCCCGCTGTGGAGTGGTGAAAGCTTATATCATTCTCAGCATCCAGCCCGTTTGGTGTAATAAAATACGTGCCGAGGCACCCTATCTCATTTGCTTTTTCATTCATAAGCTTTGCAAAGCCCTCCGTCGAGCCGCCCACATGCTCCGCAATCGCATAGGCACAGTCATTGAACGACTCAAGCATCATGCCATAGAGTAAATCCTTCATATTATAGCTATTCCCTGCCACAAGTCCAAGCTTGACCGCAGGCTGTGATGCGGCATTTTGTGAAATCGTAACAGTATCATTTATATCAGCTTTTTCAAGTGCCACAATGCACGTAAGAATCTTCGTGGTGCTGGCATTTGCCATGCTGTCTCTCATGTTTTTACCATATATAAACGTCTCGTCATCCGCATCATATAATGCTGCTGAAACAGCATGAAGCCTGGGCTCATTTACGGCTTTGTCAGTATTCTTAGCAACAGTATTTTCAGCCGCCATAAACACACTTTTCTTTTCCAAACCGGGCATTTTTTGCTTTTCCAGCGTCTTAAAACCAGGCAAACAGCTGACAGTACAAACCAACACACAAATGAAAACCATTAAAGCTATTTTCGACTTATATTTTTTCAAAAAAATAACCATATAATTACCTCCATCGGTAATATATATGATTATTTGCATGTCCTTATTATATGAAATGGCAGCTTACGCAATACACCTGCACTACACATCAAGCTTCACGTGCATCTCTTCCTCCGCCTCCTGCTTAAACTCTTCAACCTGCACAGGGCTTAGTACCGGCAGCTCGTCGATAGACGAAACCCCAAAGCTCCTTAGAAATTCCTCTGTGGTTCCAAACAAAAGCGGCCTTCCCGGAGCATCAAGCCTTCCAAGCTCCTGCACCAGATTGTACTCGACAAGCTTGCTTACGGCATGTTCACTTGACACACCTCTGATTTTTTCTATCTCTGCCTTTGTTACAGGCTGCTTGTACGCTATGATTGAAAGAGTCTCTAAAAGCACATCCGTAAGCACCCTCTTCTTAGGCTGCTTTGCAATGCGGATGAGATATTCATACATCTGTGGCTTTGTACACATCTGATAAGCACCATCAAGCTCTATGATATTCATACCAATATTTGAAGAGCTTCTATACTCCTTTATCAGCTCGTCAAGCAGTTTTTTTGTTTCTTTTTCATTTAATTGTATTGCATCGGCTATCCTTCCAAGCTCCACGGATTCTCCCATGGTAAATAAAATAGCCTCTATTGCAGCTTTATAATTCATATATCCTCAAACCCTCTTTATGCAGCAATTCTTGACTCAATCCGGATATCATCAAAAATATGTTCCTGAACGATAGTTAATTTGCCGGTCTTCATAAGCTCCAGTATGGCAAGAAATGTAACTATGACTTCCACTTTGCTTGACGATGCAGTAAGCATCCCTCTGAAGCTGAAGTGCTTGTGTGAGGCAGCATAGTCTGTCAGAAAGTCCATCTTTTCCTCTAAGGAGACCTCTTCCTTTTCAATCTTTCCAAACTTCGAACGGACCTTATCTATCTTTTCTTCCTGTCTCTTCATTATACTTTGAAAGATTCTGTTTAAATCAGAAAGACGGATATCTCCGACAAGCTCCTCAAGATTAACAGGCTCCTCATATGCAAGGACCTCATCAGGTATGTCCTTCTTCTTATACCACACCTTGCCGGCATCCAGCTGGCGGTCCTTAAGCTCATTTGCCATGCACTTGTACATCTTGTACTCAAGCAGCTGCTGCACAAGCTCTGCTCTTGGATCTTCCTGCTCCTGCTCTTCTTCCTCTTTCTTTGGGAGAAGCATCTTTGACTTTATGTCGAGGAGCGTAGCTGCCATCACGAGAAACTCGCTGAGCGTGTCCAGGTTATCCTTTTTCATCTGATTCACATACTCCATGTACTGCGCTGTAATCTCGACAATCGGGATATCATAAATATTTACTTTATTTTTCTCTATCAGGTATAAAAGCAGGTCAAGCGGTCCCTCAAACACCTGAAGCTTAAAAGTCATATCCATAATTTGCTCTCCGTTAATCCTTCAAAAACTGTGCCATAACGTAATTGGCTACATCCTTTCCTCTCTCCGATAAATAGATATGCCCGGCCTTTACCACGAGCAGCTCCTGTTTTTTCAGGCTGTCTATCGTATCCTTGTAGATTGCATCTATCGAAATACCAAATGCCCTCTCAAAGGCTTCTCTTGTGACCCCCTCATTCATACGAAGTCCAAGAAACATAAACTCCTCCATCTGTCCCTTTTTGTCTATAACATCAGCTGCCACATGCAGATTGGCCTTAAATATATCATCACCCACATCATGTATATGACGGCAGCGCGACAGATATTCATCCATATCGGATGTATTGGTATATCTGACATTTGATATAAGCGATGCCGCCCCTATTCCAAGTCCTAAATAGTCAGCTCTGGTCCAGTATCCTATATTATGGCGGCACTCCATACCTCTTTTAGCATAGTTGGATGTCTCATACTGCCTGTAGCCGGCATCCATAAACGCCTTCTGTCCCGCCTTCTCCATATCATATAACTCGTCCTCATTAGGCAGAAACTCCGTTCTCATGCCCGCCTCCTGGCGCACCATGTCAAACTTGTACTTTTCATAGAAAGGGGTACCCTTTTCCACTATAAGAGAATACGCCGATATATGATCCGGATGAAGCCTTATAATCTTGTTTACTGTCGCCATATACTGTGACGCTGACTGTCCCGGCAGACCATACATCAAATCTACATTGATATTTTTAAAGCCCACGTTTCTGGCCACCTCGTAATTCGTCACAAACTGTTCAAAGGTATGTATACGCCCGAGCAGCTTAAGCTCATCATTATTTGCCGACTGCAGTCCTATGGACAGGCGGTTGATTCCCGCATCCCTGTATGCTAAAAGCTTTTCCCTGCTAAGCGTACCGGGATTGCACTCTATGGATATCTCAGCATCAGGCAGCACATTAAAGCAGTCAAACACACCCTCCATCAAAGCAGCAATCCACTGCTCATCTATAGAGCTTGGTGTACCTCCTCCGATATAGACAGATGACACCTGATAGTTCTTCATAAGCGGGCCGTAAAATATCATTTCCGCCATAAGCCCCTTGACATAGCGAAGCTTTGCATCATCGTCTGCGGGAAATGATAAAAAATCACAATATTCACATTTTCTCACACAAAATGGTATATGAATATAAATCTCAAGATTCTTCATATGTGCGATTACTCCTCATCCAGCTTAAGCACACTCATGAATGCCTCCTGTGGTATCTCTACATTGCCCACCTGACGCATCCTCTTCTTTCCTTCCTTCTGCTTCTCAAGCAGCTTCTTCTTACGTGAAATATCACCGCCATAGCACTTGGCAAGCACATCCTTGCGAAGCGCCTTAACCGTCTCTCTTGCTATAATCTTGCCACCGACTGCTGCCTGAATAGGTATCTCAAACAGATGCCTTGGTATCTCACCCTTAAGCTTCTCGCACATCTTACGGCCTCTTTCGTATGCACTCTCCTTGAATACGATAAATGAAAGTGCATCGACCATTTCCTTATTTATTAAGATGTCAAGCTTGACAAGCTCTGAGCGCTCATAATCCTTCATCTCATAGTCAAACGAAGCATAACCCCTCGAGCGTGACTTTAAGGCATCAAAGAAATCATAGATAATCTCATTTAATGGCAAGTCGTACTTTATGAGAGCTCGTGTTTTTTCGATATACTCCATGCTGATATAGACTCCTCGTCTCTCCTGGCACAGCTTCATAATCGCACCGACATAGTCACTTGTGACCATAATCTCTGCAGATACGTATGGCTCCTCCATATACTCAATCTCTGACGGATCCGGCATATTTGAAGGGTTGGTCAAATCTATCACCTCACCGCTTGTCTTGTGAATCTTGTAAATAACACTAGGTGCAGTGGTAACGAGATCAAGATCAAACTCTCTCTCCAGTCTCTCCTGAATAATTTCCAGATGTAAAAGACCAAGGAATCCGCATCTGAAGCCAAAGCCAAGTGCCAGTGATGTCTCAGGCTCAAACTGTAATGAAGCGTCGTTGACCTGCAGCTTTTCAAGCGCATCCCTTAAATCAGGATACTTTGCACTGTCTGCAGGATAAAGACCACAGTAAACCATAGGGTTGACCTTCTTATAGCCCGGAAGCGCCTCATCGCACGGTCTGTCAACGAGTGTAACTGTATCACCCACACGTGTATCCCTGACATTTTTGATGCTGGCCGCAATGTATCCAACCATACCGGCCGAAAGCTCATCGCATGGTATAAACTGGCCTGCGCCAAAATAGCCCACCTCTGTAACCACATCAGATGCACCTGTAGCCATCATCTTTATTGTGTCTCCTACCTTTACAGAACCCTCTCTCAGTCGGCAGAAAATAATGACTCCCTTATAAGAATCATATGTTGCATCAAATATAAGTGCTTTAAGCGGTGCATCTTTATCGCCTGTTGGTGCCGGAATCTTTTTTACAATCTGCTCCAGCACATCCTCTATATTGAGTCCTGTCTTTGCGGAAATACGCGGTGCATCCATAGCTTCAATACCGATAACATCCTCAATCTCCTGTGCCACCTCATCCGGGCGCGCACTCGGCAGATCCACCTTATTTATAACAGGAAATACATCCAGGTCATGATCCAGTGCAAGGTAAACATTTGCAAGTGTCTGTGCCTCAACACCCTGGGCCGCATCCACTACAAGTATAGCCCCGTCACATGCCGCAAGACTCCTTGATACCTCATAGTTAAAATCCACGTGTCCCGGTGTATCTATCAGATTAAAAATATACTCTTCGCCATCCTTTGCGGTATATATAATACGGACTGCCTGAGACTTAATTGTGATACCACGCTCTCTCTCTAAATCCATATTGTCGAGCACCTGAGCCTGCATCTCCCTGCTGGTAAGTGTGCCTGTTTTTTCTATAATTCTGTCCGCGAGTGTAGATTTACCGTGATCAATATGGGCAATAATACAAAAATTGCGGATTTTGCTCTGATCTATTGACATATGTCCTCCTAATGCTTTCAATAACTCATCAAAGTTTATCAGATTTGTGAAATAAAGTCTATATTATTTTAACACTTTATCAAGTATATCTGCAAGTGGTTCCATTGCATTGTACGCTTCCTCCTTGGTATTTGTCTGCGCTCCCACCTCCACGAGCAGCGATTTCGGACACAGATGCATATTATATCTGTAGCCCTTTAAGTAAATGCGCCTTGCAAGCCCCGGATAATACTCATTTGCCATGAGCTGCAGCTGAAATGAAAACGCCAGATTATCCCCCAGATACTCATTGGGCAGACTATTAATCGGTCCCCTTGCAGCAGTGCGGCACAGCCCGTTAAAAAACATAATCTGTGCCATAGGCTTTCCATCTATTGTGGCAGCAAGCCTTGTAGTCTCAGCCACTCCATCCCTGTGCAGGTCAATAACCACCTTTATAGACGGATTTTTCTCAATAATCTCTGTAATCTCAGGAAGTGAATTAGAATACGCATGGTCGCGGTCATTCACATCATACTGCCCCTTGTGATGCAGCACATTGTAGCCGTATTTTTCCCTCAAAAGTGATTCAAGCCTGTCACCCACTCCAACTACGGTCTCTGTCTCTGATGTATCAAGGGAATCACTGTACCCCTCCTGCGAATGTGTATGGTATATGAGTATATCAGGACCGTCGCCTGACTTTTCTATAGACATATCGCGCCCAAGCAAAACGTCCTCACACAGCTCATCGGCTCCTATATATGTAGTCTTGTCCACCTGATAATAGTTTTTTACAAGATTGTCAAAGCTCATATCTACCTGCGGCATTTTCACGTTCTGCTGCTCCTTGAGCTCTGCCAGCTCACCGTTTTTTTCAGCTTCATCAACAAATGCCAGCTGGTCGGTATCCGGCAGCATATTGTTCCTGACACTTGCATTTTCATTTTCCATCGCAGCAAGCTCCTCGTATGAGAGAATACCTCCTGCTGTATCCTCATCCTCCACAATACGCAGCTCCTTCTTTTTTGAATCATCACACTCCTTGTCAGAATATGTAAGGTGCGGAAATTTTTCTTCCACGAACTTCTTTCCCACACCATCACCGCAAAACAGCATAGACGCAATATATATAAATGCTATAAGCACAATCATTTTCTTCTTCACAATATCATCTCCCATCTAAAGCATCAGGCAGCCCCTGCTACATAAAGCTTATGCGGCTGGCTCTAATGATATTCGAAGCAATAAAATTATTCACTATAGTCATCATATTCATCGTTTGAAAAAGCCATATTTATGCCCTCAGACAAAAGCCCTGCCAGTCTCTTAACCGTCTCGTCAATATCCTTTGGCGTCACAAACATACCGTTTAACTTAGGTGACATGAGCTTTGCGGTGTTCTCCCGGCTGGCATTTACCGCATCTGAAACAATAGTCACCGCATCGATGACTGTCGGAATACCAATTGCGATAACAGGCACTCCGAGATTGCCATGGTTGATACCGTCCCTGTGGTTTCCTACCCCGCTTCCGGGCACTATGCCTGTATCCGTCAGCTGTATGGTACAGCCCAGCCTCTTTGTACTGCGTGCCGCAAGCGCATCAATTGTCACAACAAAATCAGGCTTCACCTCGCTCACCACACCCTTTATTATCTCAAGGCACTCCATGCCTGTCTGAGCCATCACGCCCGGCACCAGGCCGCACACACTGTTTACATTCTCGTTGCTAAACGCATACCTGCCATATTCCTTTACTATATGGCGGGTGATAAACAAGCTGTCAACGCATCTTGGCCCAAGCGCATCAGGAGTTACATTTCTGTTTCCAAGTCCGACAACAAGTGCCGCATATATACGCTTGTCACAGACAGCCTTTACAAAGCTCTTAAGCTCTCTTGAAAGCTCCCTCGTCACAGCCTGACAGCACTCCTCATCTCCCTCGGACAGCATAGCAGCCTCAATTGTCACATATTTTCCTTTAGGACGGCCTGTAGCCCTGACTGCATTTTCTGAGTCAATTGTCACTACACTGACTATGATTCCATTATCCAGCTTTTTTTCAGAGAAATTCACACCTCTCATATCTGTGTTTGCCTTTTTAAGGCTCTCCTGCGTCTCAAGCGCCAGATCAGTTCTTGCACACCATTTATCAGCCGACAAATCAATACACCTCCCCTGTATGATATTCCAAAATCACATATATGTTAATTTTTTGCAATTTTTTTCAAAATATGTATTGACAGAGCAGAAAGGTTGACATATTATATTCTAGTATGTTTGTGCCAAAGCGTCCGTGTCTGTTTTGGCATACATTAGATTAAATATTTGGAGGTGTACGAGTTGGCTAACATTAAATCAGCAAAAAAGAGAATTTTAGTAACAGAAACTAAGGCTGCAAGAAATAAAGCAATCAAATCAGGAGTTAAGACAGCAATCAAGAAGGTTGAGGCTGCTGTAGCTGCAAATGATAAGGCTGCTGCTGAGGCTGCATTAAAGGATGCAACTTCTGTTATCGCAAGCGCTGGTTCAAAGGGTATCTTCCACAAGAACAACGCAGCCAGAAAAGTATCTCGTTTAACAAAGCTTGTTAACGGATTAGCTTAATTACTATATAACAATAAATAATAAACCCATCGGTGCCGTCATACCGATGGGTTTTTTTATTTGCTTTTTTGTATATTTGCGTTATATCATTTACTGCCTGTCGCATGAGTGCCGGTCATATCTGCAGAGTACTGCACTATAAAAAGCTCCACAGCCATCTGGTCATTCATCCTGCCGGTCTTCACAGCCTCCTCATATGCCACACCGTCTCTCACAGCCCTCTTTAAATCATCCAGCGAATATGCCCTGCACTGCGCCTGATATTTGCGCACCGCCCACTCCGGACATCCGGCCTTTGATGCTATATCCTCGTTGCCAAAGCCCTTATTTGTCATGGCTTTCACATTCATCAGTATATTGAACTGGCGCGATATAAGATACATAATACGCATGGCCGGCTCTTTAAGTGCCAGCAGATCGTAATACAGCTCAAGCGCACGCTTTTGTTTGTGTGATGCAATCGCATCAACCATCTCAAACACCTTGTTTGTGATCTGCTCTGTCGTTACCGCCTCAACATCCGAAAGCTCAATCACGTCCTTGTCCATGCAGTAGCACAGCAGCTTCTCAAGCTCCTTGTCGATATTTTCCATATCTGTGCCGGTTTTTTCTATAAAGCTGTTGTAGGCAGCCTGACTCATGCCCTTTCCATCTTTTCTAATCCTCATTCCTATCCATCTGGCAAGTGTCTCATCCGTCTGTTCCTTGAACTCCACAGGATTACCGCACTTGGCTGCCGCCTTATAAAGCTTTGAGCGCTTATCAACGCTCTCCTCAACAAATATAAAGTGCGTGCTCTCAGGTGAATCCTTTAAATACTCTCCAAGCTCATCGCCTGCCTTTGAAAAAATGCCTGCATCCTCTATAAGAATCACTCTTTTATCCGCAAAAAACGGAAGTGTCTCCGCCAGGTCAATTATCTCCTTCTGGTTGATTCCATCGCCCTCAAACGATGAAAAGTTCATGCTGTCGCCCTCACTGACCATAGCCTTTATCAGCTTGTCCCTGTACTGTTTTATGAGGTATCTCTCCTGTCCATACAGCAGATAAACCTTTTTGAAATCTCCTGCTTTTATATCATTGTCTATTGTTTTCATATATAGTACTCTCTTTATACTTAATCTGACCACTTTGCATTGTGTATAAAATACGGCACTTTGCATCCATAAGTCTCTCCATGGCTTCATCAGCCGGATGTCCATAGCGGTTTTCTACCGCGCATGAT
>OQVH01002064.1_pt1 | contig 11198 bp, 7 predicted proteins | sample 1691641 | NCBI WGS metagenome assembly OQVH01 (sample SAMN03418286, study PRJEB22391) | human gut metagenome | biome: human-gut; feature: organic feature; material: feces | host: Homo sapiens | place: Italy | collected 2013-04
CCCCCGGAACGTATGGCACAATATGGTCGCCCCCATATCGGGGTCTGTCCCCTGTTTGAAATACACCTCGATGGTAGCCGTACCTGCATTCGTAGCAGTAGAAGTGATATACATCATATCCTCCACACCATTGATGCTTTCTTCCAATGGCATGATTACACTATTCATCACAGCTTCGGCATCGGCACCTGTATAGGTAGCAGATACCTGCACAGTGGGAGGAGCGATATCGGGATATTGCTCTACGGGCAATGAGAAAAGGGAAATCAATCCAATCACCACTATCAGAATAGAAATGGATATGGCCATTACCGGCCTTTTTATAAATATATTTCCTTTCATGATTCTTATTCTCCTTCTTATTTAACCACCGTTCCTTCGCGTATCAAACCCGCACCTTCGGAAATAATCTCATCACCCGCCTTCAATCCATCGAGCACGACATACTCGCGTCCGTCATTGATACCGGCTACAGATATTAATGTAGAGACAGCCTTGCCATCCACCACTTTATAAGCAATTGTTTTATCCTGCATCTGCACTGTTGCGCCTTGGGGAATGACCACATTGCCCGATGCGCCACTATGCAACAATCTTGACTCATTCGGAAAAACGGCACGCGCCACTACCGTACCTGTCTGACGGTCAATCACTCCGCTGATAGATTCAATAATTCCATGCTCATCATATATTGAATTATCATTGAGACGGAGTTCCACTTCAGGCATATTTTTTAGCGCTTCGTCCATGCTACCGTACTGACGGGTCAGGGAAAGAAGCTGGTTCTCGGTCATCGAGAAATAAACATACATATCTGAATTATCGGAAACCGTTGTCAACGGCTGTTGTATGCCGGGACTCACCAATGCACCAACACGGAAAGGCAATGCGCCCACCACTCCGTCACTCGGACTCTTTACCTCAGTATACGACAAGTTGTTTCGGGCACTCACTTCTTGTGCCTGTGCCTGCGAGAGTTGTGCCTTGGCAGTGAGATAATTGTTTTCGGCCGTTTTCAGGTTATACTGCGAAACCACCTTTTGGACATACAATTCCTTTGTGCTGGTATAGGCCAATTCTGCAGTAGCAAGTCCTGCCTTAGCCGCTTCCACATTGGCAAGGGCTGTTGTCAGCGCCGCTTTATAAGGCACTTGATCTATAATGAAAAGCAACTGCCCTTTGCGTACCTTTTCACCTTCAGAAACACAGAGTCGTTCGATAGTGCCCGATACTTGCGGATAAATATCAATATCCTGCCGCCCGCGAATCGTTGCCGAATAGGAAGTAGACAATTCCTTATCGGCAGTAGTTACTTTCATTATTGCATAGTTAGCACTAGTTTGCGCCTCCGGTGCTTGTTTACAGGAGGACATCCACAATGTGCAACCGATTACTCCCATCAGTCGCATCCATTTTTTGTTTACTGTTATCATATTGATTGTCTTTATTAAAAAACTGACAACAAAAGTAGACCAAAGCCGGAAAGACCGAGTGACCTATATTCCTCTGATTATGTTCTATTTTCTCCATTCATCTTTTTTAATAATAAATCACTGCATAACAGGGAAATATCGGACAGCATTTACGCATTATGGGACACATTGATTATCCTATTATTCACCAACTTTGTAGCAACTAAAAAAGGAATAGTATGGAAAAAGGAATAATAAAAAATGTCAGTATAGAGGACTTTAAAACAAACGAGAACTTTGTAAACTATGTAGACGATGACTTTATGGTGATAAACAGTTTAGAGAATGTCCCTTACAGCAACGGAACGGTGAGGCTGAATTGCTTTCTTCTGATTTCCTGTTTGGAAGGCAGCATTCAGTTGGATATGAATGATAAAACCTATCAGTTGCAAAAAGACGACCTCATCTTCGGGCTACCGTCCGTCATCATCAGCCATACCATGCTGAGTCCTCAACACAAAATAAGCATCATCGGTTTCTCCACTCAATTTCTGCAACGCGTCTTCAAGATGGGGAAAAATGAATGGAACACAGCCACTTATCTGCGCAATAATCCAATCAAGCATGTAGAGGGAAATAAGTATATAATCTTTCGATACTATGAAGATTTGATAATGACTAAGATTAACAGTGAACCTCATCCCTATCACAGAGAGTCCATGAAATATATATTCTCGTCCATCTTATGTGAAATTATCGCAATTGTCACCAAAGAAGTTCCTAAAGATGAAACAGAGAATAAAAACGAAACGAAACAGCATGAATACATATTTCGCCGTTTCATTGAAAAGTTATCGAAAGACAATGGAATGCACCGCTCGGTGAGCTATTATGCCGATGCCCTGTTCTACACTCCCAAGTATCTTTCTAAAGTCATCAAAGATGCTTGCGGTAAAAATCCGTCGACATTGATTAACGAATATACCATGGAGCACATTAAATATCAACTGAGAAATTCAGATAAGTCCATCAAGGAAATAGCAGAGGAGTTTAATTTCCCCAATCAGTCTTTCTTCGGTAAATATGTGAAAGCTCATCTTGGAGTGTCTCCCCAGCAATATCGGGACAAAAAAGAAAAGTAGTATAATTTTTCCTGCATAAGAACTGTGGATGAAATTATTTAATGAATAGCACAGATTGCACAAAAGCATAGAAGCGTTTTGTATCAATCTGTGCTAAGAGAAGATTAAATTGATAACCAAATAAAAGCCAAAACACAGAAAAGGGATTATGACAAACCCTCTATTTCTCCGTTTACAATATCAATATGAAGTGCTTGCGGCTCTTTCGGCAACCCCGGCATACGCATGATTTCTCCGGCTATAACAACCAACATCTCTGCTCCGGCATTCATCACAATATCCTGCACATGGAATTCAAAGCCCTCCACTGCACCATAAAGTTTAGGATCTGTAGAGAATGAATACTGTGTTTTCGCACTGTAAGTAATAATATCCGCACCATAAAGATGAGACGCCACCTTTGAAATCTTCGTTTCTACACTGTCTTCATTATCATAAGCAAAGTGTAATGGTTCGGAAGGCTGTTCTTCGATAGTCTTTACAACAAGTTCCGCCAGTTCCACTGCACCCTCTCCTCCTTGAGTGAAAGCATTATTGACAGCAAAAGCAACACCTTTCTCTGCACAATGGGTACGAAGAAAATCTATTTCTTCCTGAGTATCGTCACCATAACGGTTGAAGGCAACAAGTACCGTCTGTCCGAAAGACTCCAAATTACGCAAATGCTTGTCCATATTGGCAATACCTTTTTGCAGAGCTCCCAAATTAGGTTCCTTTATCTTGTCTTGAGGAACACCGCCATGCATCTTTAAGGCGCGCGCCGTAACAACGAGTACAGTCAATTTCGGGGTAATTCCGGCTTTGCGGCATTTAATGTCATAGAACTTCTCTGCACCGAGATCAGCTCCAAAGCCGGCTTCCGTAATAGCATAATCACCGAAAGTCATTGCCATCTTGGTTGCAAGGATGGAATTGCATCCATGAGCTATATTGGCAAATGGACCTCCGTGTACAAAAGCAGCCGTATGTTCGGTTGTCTGCACCAAATTAGGTGAAAGAGCATCCTTCAAAAGCACCGTGATTGCTCCCGCCACCCCTAAGTCTTTCACCGTAAAAGGTTTGTTATCGTATGTAAAGCCAAGCAGAATATTTTCAATACGACGGCGAAGATCATCTTCATCATTGGCAAGACAAAGAATCGCCATTATCTCTGAGGCCGGAGTAATATCAAATCCTGACTCCTGTGTGATACCATTTGTTTTCGGTCCCAATCCGGTAACGACATAACGCAAAGAACGGTCGTTTACGTCCAATACTCTTTTCCACAACACTTCCTTCAAACCGAATCCATTGTCCCGGTTTTGATAAAGATAATTATCAAGCAAGGCCGAAATCATGTTGTGAGCAGAGGTAATCGCATGAAAGTCTCCCGTAAAATGAAGGTTGATCTTATCCATTGGCAAGACTTGGGCATATCCTCCTCCGGCTGCTCCGCCTTTCATACCGAAACAAGGCCCCAATGAAGGTTCGCGCAAAGCAACGATGGCCTTCTTTCCAATCCTGTTCAATCCCAATGCCAATCCGATAGAAACTGTTGTTTTCCCGATACCGGCTTTAGTCGGAGTGATGGCAGTTACCAGAATCAAATTATTCTTTCGTACCTTTTCTTCATCAATTTGGTTTTCATCTACTTTGGCTATATATCGGCCATAATTACTAATGTGTTCAACAGGAATTCCGGTTTCGCGGGCTATCTGTTTAATCTTTGTCAGCTCAATGCTGCGTGCTATTTCAATATCCGATTTCATTTTCTTTAATTTTAGGCGGCAAAGGTAATATAAATCTGTTACTTTTCAGCTCTATTTTCGATTAAATCAAAGAATAGAATACTATCAAACAACCAATAATAGCTTTTTGTTCTTCCACCATTCCACAAACATTAAATAACGGACTGACCCGAATCTGCACATTTAGTCCATTTTCAATATAGATTTATTAAGATAAAAGACTCCTGTATCTGTTATTCATATCGCAACGAGCGCGCCGGCTTACTGTAGATCACTGTAATGGTCTGCCCCGCCACAGTTAAAAACGAAATCAGCACTATCAACACCACCGGAAGCAAGAAAAACCAAGCTTTCAGTTCTGTACGGAATGCATAATGGCTTAACCATGCATTCATGCTGAACCACGCCACGGGCAATGCTATCACAATTGCAATCAGGATAGGAATAAAAAAGTCCTTACCTAACTGATAGAACAAATTCAACCGTGAAGCACCTAATACTTTGCGAATGCCCATCTCCTTTGTGCGCACAGCACAAGAGAACATAACCAAAATCCATAACCCCAAACAAGAAATAAAGATGGCCAGCCCTGTAAATCCTCCCATCAATACTCCGAAAGCTTCATCCTGACGATACTGACGATCATAGAACTGGTCGAGAAAAAAATAATCGAAACTGGAATCAGCAAAATAAGTTGTCCATATTTCCGATATCTGCGATACAAGCTCCAACGAATCACCCGGCTTCATTACAATAGAGATATAACGTTGCGGAATCCAATCTATCTTATCTTTATGGAACAGCATAATAGGTGTATAATTTCTATTCAATGCCTGTTGGTGATAATCTTTCACTACCCCAATCACCTGCATTGGCTCCTCTATTGTCTCAACAGATATTTCTTCACCTATGACACTCTCATAATCTGTATAACCCAATGTCCGTGCTGCCGTTTCATTGATAACTAATTTATTTACATCATCCCCATAATCTTCCGAAAAGCCACGTCCGGCTACAAGTTCCAACCCGTAAGCATCCATATAATCAGGATCACAACTAAGCATCTCGTACAACCGATTCTGTTTCAAGGCATCATGCGTTCGCCGATTGGACAGGAACATGGCAACCTCCTCTCCCGGAACCGAACCCGAACAAGTGACTTTCGACACCAACGGAAGCTTTCTTATCGCTTTACGCATTGCTTCCATCTTTATCTTCATTCCTTCTGTCGGACCGGGAAACTTCACAACCAGAATCCGGTCGGTCCTTACTCCTAACGACTGACGGCGCATATAGTTAAGTTGTGCAAATACAATCAATGTGCCGCATAGCAAAATCATAGATGCCGTATACTGCACAACCACCAACAATTTACGGGTACGTTCTCCCGAACGTCCATTTTGGAACTTACCTTTTAATAACATAATAGGCTTTTTGCGGAGCAATGCACATGCCGGATAGTAACCCGAAACATAAACACCGCACACAAACAACAAAAATACGGACAAACCCCAATATCCTGTAAGCCAGACAGAGAAACTCACTGTCCGCCCTACCAACAAATTAAAAGCCGGAAGCAGCATTTCGACCAGCCCCACAGCTATCACAAAGGCAATAAGGTTCATCACCAACGCCTCGAACAAGAATTGACCGACCAATTGTTGCGGAAAAGCCCCCACTACCCGTCGTACCCCCACTTCCTTGGCACGTTCCATCGAACGGGCAACAGTCAAGTTGATATAATTAATCCAAGCAATAACCAGTATAGCCACTGCAGCGAACACCAATGCGATAATAGCCGAACGGTTCCCTTTTTGTTCGGCCTCATAGCCCAACTGCGGTGTGAGATGAATATCCTCCAATGGAACTAAACGGACACCCCATGTCTTATTCTTCAAAGCCTCTTCCGTTTTATACTTTTCCGCCATCCCGGGAAAAGCGCGTTCAATCTCTTCTTTCCGTTCCCGCGAATCCAGTAAAACGTAGGTATATATTTCGTGTTTATACCAATACTCTTGTACCCATTTAGGCAATGACTTATACGACAAAAGGAAATTATAATGTATATGTGAATTGGATGGCATTTCCTTCATCACTCCGGTCACCTCACAGGAAACCTTTCCTATGTTGCTGTTAAAAACAAGTATCTTCCCCATAGGCTCTTCATCACGGAAATACTTACGGGCAATGCGTTCGGTTATCACTACTTGCCCGGGCATAGAAAGACAAGAAGCACGGTCACCTTTCAACAGTTCGAAGTCAAACAAACGGAAAAAGCCGGGATCGGCATAGGCTATTTCGTTTTCACGCAGGCACAGTTCTCCATATTTCACCAGTTGTTCCGGCTGGAACAAAGATGCAATCCGGGTATAGTCTTCGATTCCGGCAAGATTCTCCTGCATTGCCGAACCATATCCGAAAGAGCTGCTTGCCCAATAATCGGTCAGCACCTGTCCCTCGTAAAATGTACTTTGTACACGGTAGATACGGTCATGCTTCGCATGCATTTTATCAAAACTGAATTCAAAGGCCACATAAGTAAGAATCAGCAATGCCGATGCCATACCGACAGCCAGCCCGAATATATTAATGAAACTGAACTTTTTCCGTTTCATCAGATTCCGCCAGGCACTATTCCAATAATTTCCTATCATAGGGTTTCATTTTTAACCGGTGTTATTTTTTCCATCGGACGATTAATATTCTCTGCTACAATTTGCCCATCCAGCAATTGGATGACACGATGTGCATACATTGCATCCCGTTGGGAGTGGGTAACGATAATGACAGTAGTTCCTTGGCGGTTCAAATCACTCAATAACTCCATTACTTCTATTCCATTCACTGAGTCCAGGTTGCCAGTAGGTTCATCGGCAAGAAGCAATTTACAATCCGTCACTACGGCACGGGCAATAGCCACACGTTGCTGCTGCCCACCGGACAGTTGCTGGGGATAGTGGTTGACACGATGCAACAAATTCACTTTTTCGAGTACCTTGTTGACCCTTACTTTACGTTTTCCGGCTTTGATACCCATATAAATAAGAGGCAACTCCACGTTTTCATACACAGTCAGTTCATCAATCAAGTTAAAACTCTGGAAAATAAAACCGAGGTTGCCTTTCCGAAGGGCAGTAAGCTGGTTCTCGTTCATTTTGTCCACCTGCTTCCCCTCAAAAGAGTAAGATCCGGAAGTAGGAGAATCGAGTGTACCCAAAATATTCAGCAGTGTTGACTTACCGCATCCCGAAGGCCCCATTATAGCAACAAATTCCCCTTGTTCCACCTGCAAGGTAACTTCATTCAATGCCTTTGTCTGCACTTCTTCGGTTGTGAAGAGTTTTGTCAGTTTTTCAGTTTTAATCATAATCAGTTCAATATTTATTTGTTATTCATATTTCAAAATACGCATCGGCTTCAGGCGAATTATACGCCATACTTGTTGGAAGACAGTAAGAAATGCAATCATCAGCAACAATACGAAAGTAACTGCATATATCCACCAAGACAACGAAATATGAAAAGCATATGTTTCCAACCAGCCTTCCATCAACACTGCCGATACAGGAATGCCAATAATAGATGCCAATACAGTGAGTAGCATCAGCTCCTTAGTTAAGACAAAGAACAGGCTGCTTTTATTTGCGCCAAGTACTTTACGGATACCCACTTCTTTCAAGCGCGACAAGGTTGAAAACAGCGTTACAATCCACAATCCAAGACATGCCACAAACACAGCAAGCAAAGCAGCACCGGCAAATATCCAACCGAAATTACGGTCTGATTTATATAGGAAAGTATTCAAATCATTTAAAAAGAAATAAGAGAATAAAGAAGTCGGAAAGTATTCATGATACAGTTGCCTAATCTCTGCTAAAACACTATCTTCTCCCTCACCTGTCAGGCGGATTGAAATATAAGGAGTTTCAATAAACGGTACTCGTTCTTTCATAAAAAAGATAATGGGCTTATATGCCACGGAAAGCGACTGTTGGTGATAGTTCCTCACCACCCCAATAATCTCAAGCGGATCAGCCACCACCTCCATTTTAACCTGTTGTCCCAATGCAGCTTCGGGTGACTCATAGCCTAACAACCTGACAGCTTCCTCGTTGAGCACAATCCGATTGAGATCGCCACCAAAATCTTCAGAAAAGCACCGTCCACAAATCAGATCGGGCAGATAAGCAGGCAAATAGTCATAATCTACAGCAAACATCTGTATCAGTTTCACCTGCGAAGGGTCGCTTCCGTAAGGGCGGTTGGTGAAATAATTGGCCACCTCTACCCCGGGAACAGCTCCCGAAACAGTAACGTGACTTATGTCCGCCCGCTGCTTCAGGCGCTTGGTGAAACTCTCCATACGCAGTGCCAATCCCTCGGTAAACGAAGGGTACTTAATAACCAACATGCGTGAATGGGAATCGGTGAAAGCCTTACTTTGCATGTAACGAACCTGCCGGACTACTGTAAACGTGCCGACAATCAGAACAAAAGAAATCAAAAATTGAATTACAATCAGTACTTTCCTTATCCGGTTGCCACGTTTGCCATGCAACAGTTTTCCCCTCATAATCTCCGACGGACGTATAGAAACCATCAGCCACGAGGGGTAAAGCCCTACGACAAACGTTCCGATAACAACAACTCCGACTACAATTCCCCAAAAAGCGGGTAATATCAGTATATCCGTCCCAAAGTTTTGCCCTACCCAACGATAAACAAGAGGTAAAAGGAGTTCCAGCCAGCCAAAGGCTATCAGTGTAGCCAACAAATTCATAAAACCAGATTCAAGAAGCCCCTGGATGATAATCTGACAATGCGAAGCACCAAAAACCTTGCGCAACCCGAATTCACGTCCGCGTTCCAAAAAACGCGCCACTGTCAGATTCAAAGCATTTGCCCAACCTATCAGTAGCAAAGCAACGGACATCACCAATAGTATAAAAACCGCAGTCCGGCTCCCTTTTACTTCTTTCTCATAGGCTTTTTGCGGAGTGAGGTGAATATCCTTCAGCGGTATCAACTCCACAGCCCAAGTCTTATGTTTCAATGCATCGGTTTTATACTTATCAGATATCCTGAGAAAAGCATCTTCTATCTCTGCCGGATGCTTTCCGGGCATCAAACGAACATAGGTATAAACTCCATGAATGTACCAAATGTCCTGCCGTTCTTTAGGAATCGTACTATATGAAAGTAAAAAATCGTATTTCAGATGAGAGCGAACAGGCATATCCGCTATCACACCGGTTACTTCAAAATTTTGTTGTGATGAAGACGTACTGAAAGTCAACACCTTCCCTATCGGATCTTCACCATCGAAATAACGGCTTGCCGCACTTTCAGTCAATACTACCGTATTAGGACGCACCAGTTGTCCGGTCTTGTCCCCTTTGATTATCGGAAAATTGAATATCTCAAAAAAAGCAGGTTCGGTGTAGCAATAATGTGCTTCGGCAAATCTCCTGTCGAAGTAATTCACCACTTGTTCGCGGTCTTGTGCTGTTACACGGACATACTTCTCAATGCCTGCAATTTCACGAGCCATTGCAGGTGCATGGCCGTAAGCTGTAGTCGCCCAGTTATCTGTCAGCGTCTTGCCTTCATACAACCGGCTTTCAACACGATATACACGTTCGGTATTGTGGAATGAATCGTAGCTTAACTCCGACCATACGTAAAGTATGATAAGCAATGCTGTTGCAATACAAACAGACAATCCCGTTATATTTATCAGTGTCAGAGATTTTTTAACCCGCTGACTACGTATCACTTGTGAAAAGTAATTTATCATATCATAGACTTATTTCAGTATCAGTTTCTCGTTATCGCCAAACAGTTCATATCCGGATACAATCACCCGATCACCAGGTTTTAATCCTTCGGTAACCTCATAGTACTGCGGATTTTGTCGTCCGATGCGGATAGGCTGACGAATAGCAAATTTACCACTTTCATCCACAACATACATCCATCGTCCACCGCTTATTTGGAAAAATCCGCCACGCGGCACCAAAATAGCCTGTGCAGGGTCACCCAATTGTAGATTGATATGATAGGTCTGCCCTGCACGTATATTCTCCGGTCGTCCGGCTGTAAACTGCAAATCGGTACGAAACTGCCCTTCTTTTACTTCCGGATACGGCTTCGTCACCTCCAGTTTATAACTGACACCATCACGGGTAAAGTCAGCCGGCAATCCGGGTACAACACGCTCCACGTAATGTTCGTCAATCTGCGCTTGTACTTTCAGGTCAGAAGTGATGATCTGACCAATGTGCTCGCCCGCAGCTATTGATTGTCCTATCTGTGCATCAAGATTACCTACCTGCCCGTCAATAGGAGCTTTCACCTTCAGGTTCTCAATTCGTTCGCGTACCAGCGCGAGACTCTGTTTCATATTACGTATGTTCTCGTCCAAGCTGTTTACCTGACTTTCACGGAAAATATTATCCTGACGAATACGCTCGTCAATGACATCCAACTGTTCTTTAGCCGCATCATACTCCTCTTTGGCAAGTCGATAATCTTCTTCTGCAATAAGTTGCTCTTTTATCAGGCGACTGTATTGCTCATAACGGCGCTGTTTCACCAGCCGATCTTTATTTAGCCCGATACGCTCTTGTTTTAATCGCAAGCGTTCCTGCTCCATGCTAATACGGGTATTACGAAGTTCATTCTCCTGATAAGCCAGATCCGCTTCGCTCTGCATAATACCAATATTTAGTAACGGATTACTGAGACGCAAAATCACGTCGCCTGCCTTCACCATAGCACCTTCTTCTTTTAGACGTTCTTCCACACGTCCACCTTCCACGGCATCCATATAAATAATACGATTAGGCATTACCTGACCAATGACACGAATATAGTCATTAAACTCACCACGGTTAACGGTAGCAATCGTCAGACGT
>OQVH01002065.1_pt1 | contig 11195 bp, 8 predicted proteins | sample 1691641 | NCBI WGS metagenome assembly OQVH01 (sample SAMN03418286, study PRJEB22391) | human gut metagenome | biome: human-gut; feature: organic feature; material: feces | host: Homo sapiens | place: Italy | collected 2013-04
CGCGCTATAGCAAGCCGCTGCCGCTCGCCACCCGACAAGGATGCACCATGTTCACCGATATAAGTCCGGTACTCCTTAGGCAAACCATCTATAAAATCCTTTAAACCTAATTGTTCCGTCAAATCTACAATTTTCTTCATGTCCGGATGCAAATCGCCTACCGCTATATTCTCTGCAATGCTGCCGGCAAATAATTCAATCTGTTGAGGTACTGTTCCCACCCGGCGACGAAGACTGCGGTTGTCTATTTGCGCAATATCATAATCGCCTATGCGAATGCGGCCCTCCTGTATAGGATAAATATGCTGTAATAACGAAATCAAAGTCGTCTTGCCCGACCCGCTTTCTCCCACTATGGCAGTAGTCTTCCCCTTTTCTATCTTCAAGCTCAATTCCTTGAACACATCCTTGCGCGAACCATAGCGAAACGAAACATTCTCAAACATAATATCGCCCACCATATCCGGTTCTAATATTATCTTTTGGTTATTATCCTGTTCACGTTCCAAGTCCATAATCTGGAATAAGCGGTCGGCAGCAATCAGTGCATCCTGGATAGTCTGATTGGAAGAAATCAGCGAGCCGATAGGAGAAATTACATAACCAACCAAAGAATAAAACACCATCAGAGCGCCGGGTGTCAACTCCTGATCAACCACCAAAAGACTTCCTAACCAAAGAACGGCAATCGTAATGCCTGTAGATACAAACTGAATGCCGCCTTGCGCCATAATGGAACCATATATACTGCGATATGTATTCTTTAATAAATGTACGAAACGAGTTTCCGTCTTCAAATTAGCATATTCTTCTATACCGAATCGTTTGATAGTAGAAATAGAATTAAGAGATTCCACCAATTGCGCTTCCAAATCAGCACTACTTTCCATAATACCGCGCTGATATTTCCGGTTCAATTTGTTAAACCCCCAGAAAATAAGCAGGAATAAGGGAGCAGACACTAAAGTAATCAATGCCAACTCCCAGGAATAAACAAACATAAGGCATACAGAGAAAACAAGAATCATGATGTTAACCACCAAATCCAACGAAACATTATTGATAAAATTACGGATTTTCACTGCATCATTGACGCGCGAAATAATTTCACCTACGCGCATCGTATCAAAGAATTGTTGAGGTAAAGTCAACAGATGCTTATAATATCCCAAAATAAGTGCAGCATCAATCCGTTGCCCTGTTTTTAAAGCCAGAATACTTTTCATTGCTCCGATAAAAGTCCGCAATAACAGGATGACCAGCATGATAACTCCCATGAGATTAAGCAAATTGATATTTTTATCTACCAATACATAATCTGTAATTTTACCTACATAGATGGAGGTAGATAAACCCAAGATACTATAAATAAGCGCACCAAACACGGCTTGCAGCATCACGCTTTTATGAGGAGCCAGCAGAGAAAAGAACTTCTTTGTCATACCGGTTTTCATGTTTCCGGTCTTGAAAGTTTCTTCCGGTTCCAATAACACCAGTACACCGGTCCACATTTTCTCAAATTCCTGATTGGTCACGCGATGCATCCGCCCGTCACCCGGATCCATATATTCTATGTATTCTTTCTTTTTCTCCACCTTATATATCACTACAAAATGCTGAAGTTGTTCGTGTACTATAACATGAGCAATAACAGGTTTAGGAACAATATACAATGCCTCGAATTTAGCTCGCACTCCTTTAGCTGACAAGCCCAACTTATTAGCAGCCTCTATCAACCCCAAAATATTTGTTCCCTTCTGGTCGGTAAACGCATATTGGCGGATACGCGCAATGGGAAACTGCAAACCATAATAGGCACATACGGAAGCCAGACAAGCCGCTCCGCAATCCGTAATATCAAACTGTTTGATTTTAACTCCTTTTTTCATCTTGCATTCGTGTTTAAAATTTAGCCATCATTCTTTTATTCTCATATTGTTTGGGATTCGCCCAGTCGTCTATCTTCTGATACAATAAATCAAACAATGAGCGCCGGGTTATCATAAAATGAGCACTGACGGTCATACCTTTTTTCAAGACTCCTTTTTGTCCGCTTTTCAGCATCAGATAGTTACGTTCCATCCGGCATTTCACTTTATAGAATGAGTTTCCCTGACTGTCCGTCAGAAAGTCCGATGAAATTTCTGTTACTTTTCCGGGTAATGTTCCCCATTCATTATAATTAAATGATTCCACCTGTACATTGACCGGCATCCCGATATTCATAAAACCTATGTTCCTGGGCGTGACATATATCTCCATACACAAGGTAGAATCCGGACTGACCACTGCCAATGACTGCCCTGCCTGTATGCTGCTTCCTCTGTATATGCCCGAAAACTGGTCAATGGTTCCGCTCACCGGACTACGGACTATATAGAGTTCTTTATCTTTCAACTCCTGCTGCAAGGTGGTATTCATTTCACTACGGGAATTACGATAGGTATTCATATCTGCCTGCCATGTACTCAACTGGCTTTGTATCAATGAAGCCAATTCATTTTGCTGGCTCTGATACTGGAAATAATATTTATCATATTCTTCTTCTGAAATCACCTTCTTATCAAACAGGTTTTTATTGCGCATATATTCTTTTTCCGCCTGCGCCAAAGAGGTTTCCAGTTCTTTTTTCTTTTTGATAAAATAGGTATATTCCTGCTGACGAACCGGAGAATGGAACACCACAGGGCATTCACCTTTTGCCAGATAAGCTAAATCTGTCAAATGTGCTTGATAATCATTCAGACGATTAGTCTGATAATTGATTTTATAATCGGAATTATTAGTTCGGAAACGGAGAAGGACATCTCCTTTGTTTACCCGATCGCCTTCGCGTACATAAACAGAATCTACCAATTCTGTTATAGCCGATTTTATTTCGGTTTTTTCAGTCACCGGCCTCACTACCCCACTTCCCTGCACGGAAATGTCTACATAGATAAAAGGCAATGCAATAATAGCGGCAGCAACGGCAGCCAATACCATTTGACAGATTTAGCTTATCTGGCAAAAGGTGACGGCAGCCAATACCACCCAATAGATAATCTGGGATTTTGTGGTGTGTTGATAGATGTATGTTTCAATACTGTTCTCTATCCATTCGTTTGGTAATAACATAACATTTCTACTTTTACTGATTTATACCGCAAAAGTAAAAGGAAAGAAAAAGGAAATGTGTTATCGGATTGTTATCATTAGGTTAATTATTTATCCATAAAACATGATACATAATTCTTATAATTCTCTATTCTGCTTTCACTGTACATTTATATTCTATCGCCATCCATTCCCAACTGCTTTATCAAACTAAAATTTTTCAGAAAGATAATGCTACTTCCTATTATAAGGAATTACGGGAAATTTTATTTAGATATTTTTTTAAGTAAAGAAGCTAGGACAGAAGAGCCAACAAGAGCAAAAGCACCCCCACTGAAAGATACAATTAAATCTTGTACACTATAATACCTCCAAATGACAAAAAGTAATAACATGCACATAATTATATAAATAATTCTGTAGATAAAAGTTTTGTCACTATATGGAAAGACTATTATAGAAGGGAAAAAAAATAGGATATAAAATGAACTGTCAATATCAGTCCAAAACCTTAATATAAACATTATTATAATAAATATTAAAGACACACATATTCCAATATAATTTTTACTTTTCATATTTTATGTATTTCAATTATTACATATTTCAAATTTTTAATAGTCCGTTAAAAATTCAACATATCGGCTAAGCGGCTTCTGCCACTATGCCAAATAGTTCTTTGACAAGTTTAGTATTAAAAGTTCTGTTCGGTTTCAGACCTGACTTTCTAAAAATTCTTTTAAGCATATAAATATTACTCAGATAGGCCTTTAGCAGTCCGATGGAAAGCGACGGATAGTATCGTTTCCGCATGACCTTTGCGATGTTTACCGATGCCAGTGACGCATTGAAAGCGAAGTCAAGTTTCCTCAAGTCCCTTGCCTGACAATCATTGAGTCCGGTAAACTGCTTGGAATCCCGAAAGCAAAACTCAATCTGGAATCGTGTACGGTAGTATAGATACTTCAAGCTGTCCAAAAACTCATACTCTGTTTATACAATTATGCTATGTGTTCGATAGAGTTCTTGGACAGTTTGAAGTATATTCTATCCGTAACTATTCAGCCAAAGCATAATCCTGCGAAGCCCATCTTAAAAATGAGATAATTTCCTGACATTTATAGGATTTAGTTGTGATTTTATTGTGTTATTTTAATTGAAATTGCTATCTTTGTATCTGTGAAACAGTAGGTTAACGACATATCAAAGGCGTTGGTCTGTCTTCAGACAGAGCTTCAATCGTTGAGAAAAACGGTTGACTCGCTGTATGCGGAAAACCGCACCCTCAACTGTAATGTCGACAGACTGCTGAAAGAAAACCGCGAGTTGAGCAAACGATTGGAGAAGTATGAAAAGCCGCTCAAGGACTCCGGCGACAGCAGCACTCCACCATCCAAAGATCCAATGAAATCGGAGGTTTAGCGGCGAACCAAGTCGTTGCGCCAAAAGTCCGGCAGACCCGTTGGTGGTCAGAAAGGGCACGAGGGTACTACGAAAAAGATGGTCGCCAATCCTGATGAAATAGAGAATGTGCAGTCGCAATATCGCCAATCGTGCGGCCGCGACCTGTCGGACATCGAAGGTGAGCTGGATTATATGACACAGGAAATCGACTTGCCACCCATCAGACCGGTATACCGAGAGCGCAGATTCTACAAAAAGGTCTGTTCTTGCGGCTGCTGCAATCGTGGCTATGAACCGCGCCGCAAAGGAGGATTGCTCTTATCGAACGGCTTATCAGGGAGTCTTCCGTTGTAGGCTTCGATGAGTCGGGTTGCTACTGCAAGGGCAAACTCAACCGGTCATGGATAGCACAGACAGCTTATCTGACACTTGTCTTCCGAGGCAGCGGACGTGGCGCAAAAGTCCTCGAAGACCGTTTCGGCAACTCTCTGAAAAATATGGTCGCTGTGACAGACCGCCACAGCGCATACTTCGCCATCGACTTCTTGAACAACCAGGTATGCCTTGCCCATCTGCTGCGGAATCTTGAATACCTAAACGACATAGATAAGAATCAGAGATGGGCCCAAGAGGTGAAGTCGCTGTTGCGTGAAGCAATACATGAGCGGAACGAGAAACCAGCAGAAATGATATCTGCCAAAAGTTGGTTGGAAAGGCTCGATGGACTGCTGAAGAAAAACCTTGATCACCTGCGCAAGGAGTTCAACGAACTGAAACGCGGTCTGATAAAATGCCGGAATTATATCTTCAACTTTCTCGAAAACCCTGCTATACCATCTGACAACAACGCCTCAGAGCGTGGAATCCGAAAACTCAAGATAAAACAGAAAATATCCGGCTGCTTCCGATCCGACACAGGTGCCGACGCTTTCCACGCAATCCACTCCATAGCCGACACGGCTTGGAAAAATAACCAATCACCCCTTGACGCCATCCTCGCGCTCGTTTAATGATGAGTGCTGATTAGGTATGCCTATCCTTTGGCTGAATAGTTACAGCTCCATATACTTTCAGTGGAAAGAATCAGGAATTGCAAAGTCTGGATGGGACAGAATTATTGTAACCGCATTTAGAAAATTTGTAATGATTTGGCTATTGCATTCCTATCACAATCAATAAGATATACCCCGATATTATTACAAAAATTCCAAAGATTACTCCTACAGTCCAAAATAGCCAACCAGAGTATTTGAATATAATGTCCTTATATCCAATCTTGGTTTTCTTGACATATTTACACCAAAGCCAAACCAAAAACTTACCAGTATGATAATAAATACCGGGAACACTCATTATTTGTTGTTATTTAATGTGTCAGGTAGATTATTCCACCCAAAATCAATTTTTCCAATATCATCAATAAAGGTTTTAGCATCTTCCCTCATTATAAAACGTTGTTTTGCTTGTTGATACATTTTCCCTGCTTCCTTTTGCCATCCATGTCCTGATGGCTTATAAAGATTTTGTTTGTACCTTGACGATTTAATATAAGCATTATAGCCTTGAAGCCCCTTTTCAATTTTACTACAAGGCCCCAATATTCTTAATGCATCACCAAAAAAAGCAGAAGGTGCAAAATCTATAAATGCTTGGGCTCTTTCCTGAGGCGTTTGAGAGAATCCCCCCAGCGTATGCCCTGTAAGCCAAATCACAGGTGCATTAAATCCGTCATAATAAAACTTTATAGCAAGTTTTATTAATCCCATTAAAGTATTAGAAGATGAAGAATTTAATTCCATTTCTAAAGCAGCCAACCCTCTTGGTTTCTTTATTTCTCCTTGATAAGATTCTTTAGGAATGTCAATTATTCTCCGTTGTGTTATATCAATAATTAAAAGTTTTTGACCGATAGATAGAAAATGCTTATTTGATAAATTATTCCACTTTATCAAATTTTCAACTGTTACATCAAACATTTCAGCTATATATGACAATGTATCTCCTTCACAAACTATATAAGTGGCACAACCATTTTTTTGGAAAAGCCCTTTCAGGCTCTTTTTTACCATTTCTATTGAAGTGTCAATACACTGAACTTGTATGATGCCAGGTATATAGAGTTGCCCCCAAGGAATATCACCATTCATATTCACTATATCTCCATTGGAAGACTGTGAATATTCTTGATATTCTACAAAAGCATAACCTTCACCGATAACAAATCCCGTATAAGGAATTCCTTGAGTTCTCAGAATTTCAAAAGTTTCTCTATTTATATAAATATTATTATCCATTAGTATTTATTGAGGTCTTTCTTATACATTAATTACACTATTTGAATTTCAAATTTGTTATAAAACGGTTAAAACTTTTATCTATTAAATAAATATTACCCCAATAATCAGTATGGGCATGATTTTGTTCTTTCTCATGATCCCAAAAATAAATATATCCATAATCTGATTCAGAACAAGAGATACAAATTAAATTTCCACCAGCATCATGGGCTATAGGAACTAAATAGAAAGGAATTCTTTTTTGCTCAAATTTATACATATTTATATATGTATTCAGGTTGTCATATTTTCCTTCATATATTGCTAAAAACCAATCTATGCTAGATTTAGAAATTTTTCCTTCTTCAATGAAAGAGAAAATATTGGGTTTACATCTTCCACCATTATACATTAATAGATGTGTTTTGTACTCTTCAGGAAGACGAAAAGTTAATATTTTTTCTATATTTTCAAAATCAAATTTACTTATTGCTTTTTCTGTGTCATAAAATTTAATTCCCATATTATTCTTTTTTTATTAATGTAAAGAAAAGCCTCCTGTATGCCCTGTTTTGGCATGGATTTCTGTTTCAACAAGTTGCATACGTCCTTTATCTTGGTGATGATGCCAAGTATAGCCTTTAGGGGTTTCTGTATAACCAGCTTTAGCATTGGCTGCCTTAAAATCTAAATCTCTATTTCCTGTTGGAGTAATCATAACATCATTTTTCCCTTTACTGTAAAGATAGTTGGAAAAGTCAGGGAAGCCGTTACTATCGAAAGGTACACCTGTTATGGGGTGTTTATTACCTGCAAGATGTCCGTTACGTACTAATCCATACTCATCTATCCAACTATTGGGGTCATATACATAGTTGTATAATTTTTCTCCTCCATTTAATCCTATTGGATCTTTTGAAATATATCCACCTTTTTGGGGACTATAGTACCTGAACCGATTATAGTACAATTCTGTCTCTTCATCAGCATACTGTCCCTGATAGCGGAACGGACACTCATTCAAAGAACTCCCTTCAAAGTTAGTCACTTTTCCATAAATATCCAAGGTGCAGTCCCAAGTTTTGTTTCCCAATTCATCGTACATTTGTATGGGGGTACCCAAATAATCGGACACAATGGAATATTGCTTACCATCCTGTATCTTCGCTGTAGGTACAAACGTGCCTGCCTCAAACACCCACGTGGTAATATCCTCTGTCGGTTCTTTGGGTGGAGCGCTTTCTTCCTCATCTGGTTGCATATTGGTGACTTTGTAGCCCCATTCATGGATAGGCACGTTTCCATCCCATACCCAACGTGTGACCTTTCCGAAATACAGCTTAGCCGTGCGTCGTCCCAACGCATCGTATCGGAACTCCACCGGTCTTCCGTCCGGGCGTATCACCTTCTTCAGCATTCCGTTGGAACTCCACTCGTAAAGCCATCCCATTCCCGTTGCCAGGCAACGGATGCCCCGTTCTTTCTCCATGCGCTTGCGGTCGAACTTTACGCCCGTTTCCTGCAACTGCTTGAACTCACGGAAAATGAGGTTCCCCTCGTCATCGTAATGATAGAAACAATCCGGGTCTTCCAAAAGTTTTCCCCCGGCACCGTATTTGCGGTCTTTCTTGTCCGGTGTCTCAAAGAGGTTACCCACGAAGTCCGGCATACGGTAAATCACATCCGTTTCCGAACCTTGCATGGTCTCCTGCCGGATAAGGAAGTCGAAACGGTCGTAGTCGTATCGTGTGACGGTACCCGTCAGCTCGTTTTCCTTGGAGAGCAGGTGGTTGGCGATTCCCCATTGGTAGCGGTAAGCCCCTTTCTCTATGCCGCCCGACCGTACCGACTTGCGTACCTCCCTGCCGAAGCAGTCACGTTCCGTCCTGACAGTCACACCGCCGGAAAAGGTGCGCTGCACCTCCAGCCCGGTATTGTCACGTATCCATGACGCCTGCCAGCTTTCGCCCACCTGCATGGTCTGCAAGTTACCTTCACGGTCGTACGTATGACGGATGTCCGCTCCCAGGTTGCTGGTGATGCGGGTACAGTTGCCCTCGCTGTCGTACGTGCGGTTGACGGTATATTCTCCCTGTTTCTCCTCAATAATCTGTCCCGTCTTCCTGTCACGGGTGAACTCCAGCAGGTTCTCGCTGTTTTCCGCCTTGACAAGCATTCCGTCCTTGTCATACGTGTAGAGGGATACCTCACCATCGTACTGTTCTTCCTTCAGTATGTTGTCCAGCCCGTCATACAGGTATTCCGTCCATTTGTTCCCGGGACGGTTTACCCGTGTGACACGTCCGGCACCGTCGCGCTCGTACTCGCGTCGTAGCCCGTCGAAACCGATTTCCGTAACGACTTGTCCCAGCCCGTCCAGCTCGAAGAAATAGTTGTCGCCCGCCTCGTTTCCGATACGCCGGAGCTGCAACTCGCTGTTGTAACCGAATGTAATCCGATGGCGTTCCTGCTCACGGCTTTTCAATACCCCCAATGCCCCATAGGTGAACTTCACCTCACGGATGTTGTCCGTGGCATGTACCATGTTCCCCATGGCATCATACTCGAACCGGTGCACGTTGCCGTCCGGTTCCTCCAGCCGTATCAGGTTGTCCGCACGGTCATAGGCGTACCTGGTGGCATTACCTTTGACATCCACCGCCTGTATGAGCCTGCCCCTGCCGTCGTATTCCCACCTGCGGAACAGGCCGTTAGGAAACCGCAGCAGTTCGAGGTCGTAGCGGTCGTTGAAGGTGAGGGTATAGACGCGTCCCTGTCCGTCGGTAATGGTATGCAATACGCCTCCCTCGTAAGTGTATTTCACAGTCTCTCCGCTGAGCGTGGTGCGGCTGACGACACGGTCCATCTCGTCGTAATCCCAGGAGAGCTGTTTCCCTCCCGGCGTGCAGAGCAGGACGAGGTTACGGTTTCCGTCGTAGCTCAGGAACGTATCCTCGCCGTTCTCGTCCGTTATCCGGACAGGCTGACCAAACTCGTTGTAGGAAGTCTTGCGGGTATAGCCTTCGGGGTTGACCGTGACCTCCAGTTCCTGATATCCGTTGTACTGCTGGCGGGTGATTCCCCCATTGGCATCCACTATCTTGTAGATGAGCTTGTCCTCCCCATAATGGTATTCGGTTTCGGCACCCTCCCCGTTACGGATATGGGTGTAGCCTTTGCCGTAATGGATAAAGTACTCCATGACACCGCCGTCCCCCCATGTATGCACACAACGGGCGTTCTCACCTTTGCCCTCGTATTCCCAATGGAAGGACATGCCTCCCTGGTTGGTCAGCTGTACCAGCAGATGCCCGTCGGTATAGACAAAATGCTTGCTGACATCCAGCGCGTCGGTGGTCTCCACCATGTCGCCCCGGTCGTCATAACGATAGCGGACAAGCCTGATCTCCTCGCCATCCTGTTTCATGGACACACAGCATACCCGTCCCAATTCATCGGTTTCCACCTTCAAGCGTTCCCCCCGAGAAGATACGATTCCCGCCAGTTTCCCAGCCGAAACGTATTCGAAACGGATGCGGAACCCATCTTTGGTGGATATGCCCGACACCATGCGGTATCCGAAACGGTTCTCCGGTCCGTTGAACCGGTATTGCAGTCCCCGGATGTCGGTCAGCAGATAACCCTGCCCGTCAAGCGTCCAGAGCAATTGTTCCTTGCGGTCAAAATAGGAATCCCCCGGTTCCAGCACGGGCAGGAAGGACTCCCGTCCGTCGGCATGGCGGAAGAGGAAAACCCCTTCTTCGAGCCGCCGGACGCCCAGGTTGTAACTGTGGTGCCAGTTGTAACCCAACGGGCCATCCACAGAGGCATCGCTGTAATAGGTGCGTTCCCACACGATGGGGATGGGGCCGGGCAGCTCGAAATCCACGTTAGTGTGGTACACCCTGCCTGTTGCCGCATCGACCGGCTCGCCGAATGTCTTGCATTTGATGGGCTGAAGCGGGCATAGGCATCGTGCACCTGCCTGCATTCGTCCTGCACCCGGCACCGCTGGTCAGCGGCATGTCCGAGTCGGAGATGTGGATGGGCAGCGCAACCGTGCTGGCGGACGGTGCCCCCTGCTCCACGCTGACACATCCGGCGCTCTCCTGCAACCTGGTCGGCATCCCGACCATTCCCCGCAAGGGAAAGCCCAAGAAAGTGAGCAAGGCGTTGCTGGCACCCACATCCATGCTCTCCACCATCACTTCCGTAGGCAAGCCGGTGCTCGTGGGCGGGCCGCCCACCATCGACATGTTCGCGCTGGCAATGAAGTTCGGGCTCAAGGGGCTGGGAAAAATGTGGAAGAAACTGGGCGACAAGTTCCAGGACCTGATTGACAAACTGAGAAAGAAAGGAAAGAACCGGCTGGCGGCCATTCTTCAGCCCATCAAATGCAAGACATTCGGCGAGCCGGTC
>OQVH01002072.1_pt1 | contig 11164 bp, 6 predicted proteins | sample 1691641 | NCBI WGS metagenome assembly OQVH01 (sample SAMN03418286, study PRJEB22391) | human gut metagenome | biome: human-gut; feature: organic feature; material: feces | host: Homo sapiens | place: Italy | collected 2013-04
CTAGAGTTCACGGCTCTGCAATGTTTACCCGTGGACAGACACAGATTTGTGATGTTGTAACACTTGCTCCTTTATCAGAGATTCAGAAAATCGACGGACTTGATGCTAATATCACAACAAAGAGATATATGCATCACTATAACTTCCCTGCATATTCTGTAGGAGAGACAAAGGTATCACGTGGACCGGGACGTCGTGAGATTGGACACGGAGCACTTGCTGAGAAGGCACTTGTTCCTGTACTTCCAAGCATTGAGGAGTTCCCATATACTATCCGTGCCGTATCTGAGACATTTGAGTCAAACGGCTCTACATCAATGGCTTCAACATGTGCATCATGTATGTCACTTATGGCTGCAGGTGTTCCGATTAAGGCTATGGTTGCCGGAATCTCATGCGGACTTGTAACAGGCGATACAGATGATGATTTCCTTGTACTTACAGATATCCAGGGTCTTGAGGATTTCTTCGGAGATATGGATTTCAAGGTAACAGGTACACATAAGGGTATTACAGCTATCCAGATGGATATCAAGATTCACGGACTTACAAGACCTATCGTTGAGGAGGCAATCGCGAGAACACGTGAGGCACGTCTCTACATCATGGATGAGGTCATGAGCAAGGCAATCGCTGAGCCTAGAAAAGAAGTAAATGAGTGGGCTCCAAAGATTGAGCAGATTACAATCGATCCATCAAAGATTGGTGATGTTGTCGGACAGAAGGGTAAGACAATCAACGAGATTATCGACAGAACCGGTGTCAAGATTGATATCACAGATGATGGCGCTGTTTCAGTTTGCGGAACAGATAAAGAGATGATTGCAAAGGCAATCGACATGATTAAGATTATCACAACTGATTTTGAGCAGGGACAGATCCTTACCGGACAGGTTGTAAGCATCAAGGAGTTTGGCGCATTTGTTGAGTTCGCACCTGGCAAAGAGGGAATGGTTCACATTTCCAAGATCTGCAAGGAGAGAATCAACCGCGTAGAGGATGTTCTTACACTTGGAGATAAAGTGACTGTTGTATGCCTTGGAAAAGACAAGATGGGCAGAATGAGCTTCAGTATGAAAGATGTAAAATAAATTATAGTGAAAAGAAAACCGATGGGCAATCTGCTCATCGGTTTTCTGATTGATACGATCACGATGAATTTCCTGTCAAACAAAAGCACTTCGTACAACCGATGCACACTCGCACGAGAAGGGATTCTTGCTAATAAAACGAACGCAATGCATGTTGATGGAATATACTACTATATGGAAAAAATATTAGCATACATTCATGCTTCGGCAGCATATCGGCAGGGCATTTTCGGACAGGGAATCCTGGTGGCTGTGCTGGATACAGGTATTTATCCACATTCGGATCTGCAAGGGAGAATTCGGGGATTCCGGGATTATATCAGGCAGAGGCAGCAACCTTATGACGATAACTGTCATGAGCGGGTGGAAAAGGAGCCGTTCACGGTGTGGCCCCAGGCTGTTATCTGCAGGGATATAAAGTACTGGATAAGAATGGGAATGGAAAAATTCTGGATATTTGTCAGGCGGTTGAAGATATTATGAAATACAATCAGAACCATGCACAGAAGATCCGGGTTATCAATATATCTGTCGGTATGCGGGAACGGGTGCGGCCAGAATTGCAGCAGCGTCTTTTACGAAGTGTGGAGCAGGCGTGGGATCAGGGAATTGTTGTTCTGGCAGCAGCCGGAAATAATGGTCCCGGAGAGAATACTGTGACCAGCCCCGGGGTATCAAAGAAAATTATTACAGTTGGCAGTCTGGATACTATAAATGAGAGAAAGCGGGAACCAAGTCTTTATTCCGGACGCGGTCCTACGGAATCCTGTGTAGTGAAACCGGAGATTCTGATGCCCGGAACTGATATTATCAGCTGTGGTACGAGACCGGGCACCTATATCAGAAAAAGTGGTACTTCTATGGCGGTACCTGTGGTATCAGGGATGATTGCACTGTTGCTGTGTAAATATCCGGCCATGATGCCAAATGAAGTGAAACTGCAGTTGTATCGCAGTGCAGATCACTCCGGTATTGACGAAAGCTTCAAGTGTTGGGGAACGGTGGATTTACAGAGGCTGTTATCAGTATATCAGATGTGAGATGACTCTCACCTCTGCAGGCGGTGAGCATCAAGAATGCCAGGGACATTCTTAAATGAAATTCAGTCTGGTTCTGACAGGAAAAAGCGGTGCAGAAGCTGCTGGCAGGAATCCTTCAGCGTGATCAGTGGAATGGATTCGGATGCCAGCAGATTCACAGAACCAACCGTGTTGTCATTTAATGTATACACGGCTTTGCCAATGATATCCCCTTTTTTGATCGGGGCTTCCACGGAATCCGGAAGCTCTATTTTTTTTGCCAGTTCTCCTGCGGTATTTGTAGTATCCAGATGATAGAAAGTGGATTCATATTTCAGAGACAGCTGAGAATGTCGGCCTCTGGAAACGGGGAGCTTTGGCAAAGAATCCAGGTTTTCATCAGTATATACCTGACAGTTTGCAAATCCCCATTCAAACAGCGTTTCTATGTCAGCCATCCGTTCTTTGCTGCTGGGGGCGTTCAGCACGACTGCGATGAAATCCATCCCGTCTTTGCTGGCGGTAGCGGACAGGCAGAAACCGGCTGTCGAGGTAAAACCGGTTTTCAGACCGGTTGCATAAGGGTATTGTTTGATCAGATGATTTGTATTATTGAGGGTAAATGATGTGTCTCCCCGGGCGGTGTGGTGCGTGATGTCTTCCATCCAGATGGATGTATAGTCAAAAATTTCGGGATAATTTACCGTTAGTTCCCGGGACATCAATGCAATATCATAAGCCGTGGAGTAGTGCCCTTCCGTGTCCAGTCCACAGCAGTTGGCAAAGTGTGTATGCAGCATGCCAAGTGAAGCTGCTGTTTCGTTCATTTGCTGGACAAAGGCTTCTTCGCTTCCGGCAAGCTGCTCAGCCATGGCGACACAGGCATCGTTGGCACTGGCAACACTGATACATTTAATCATGGTTTCGACCGTCTGTGTTTCGCCGGGTTCTAAAAAGACCTGGCTGCCGCCCATGGAAGCGGCATATTCGGATACGGTCACATCGTCGGTCAGGTTGATTTTACCGGAGTTTAATGCATCAAAAATCAGAATTAATGTCATGATTTTTGTAATGCTTGCGGGGTGTAAGACTGTATCGGCATCTTTTTCATAAATCACCTGTCCGGTGGGAGCTTCCATTAAAATGGCGGCGGGCGAGGTAATGGCAGGACCATTGTCGGAATTTCCGGCATATGTAATGCAGGGGAAAACGGAGGTTAACAAAAAACATACGGAAAGAAGTAGGGCAGTCAGACGGACTGCCGGATAAAGAAGCACAGTTTTACGCATAAGAAGCTCATTTCCGCTAAAAAGCAATTCATTTTCTTAATGCAGTATATGAAATAGACTTAATTTGTATGCTTTTGCTGTATTTTTTTGTGAAAAATAGGCAAATCTGCTTTCGGGTAGTGAAATTTGAAAAAAAATATGTTATATTTCTTATTATTGGGTTTACTAGAGCCTGTGGAGGAATAAATGAGTAGTAATGTAAAAGATGTTATTTATTCTGTTTACAGAATACGGATGAGTGATTACCGTATCATCTCGGCAGATGAAAATTTTGAGAAACTGACAGGATATACTGAAAAAGATTACAGAGAAAAGCAATTAAAACATACCGATTTGATTCCGGCAGAAGATATCGTTGAATATATAGAAAAGATGATGCAGATACGCAGGAATCAGAACGAAAATATACAGGAACACCGTCTGGTAAAAAAGAATGGCGATATCATTGTAGTTTTCTGTTATGGAAAAATCTACAAAGATGAAAAGACCGGGGAAGTGCAGGCGCAGATTATTGTTTCAGATGTTACCGATACAGCGCCGCTTTCCCAGGTTAAAACAGAAAGCAGCAGTTATATGGAAATATCAGAACATGATATGCTTACGGGTCTTTATAACCGAGGCAGTTTTGAAAAACGGGTAAATCACGATTTAGCACTGCTTAATGATGGCAACTGTGCGATTATTGTAATGGATATCCGTGAATTAAAATGGATTAACGACACATACGGACGTTCCGCGGGGGACATGGTAATCAACAATATGGCTGCCAATATGGTATCTATATTCCGTTCCGATGTGGTGATGTCCCGTATTGGCGGCGATGAGTTCTGTCTGTATATTCCACTGTACGAAGAAAAGATGCAGCAGCAGTATATGGATAAAATTATGCAGGTAGCAGAGCAGACAACAATTACCGGATATCCGGATGTGCGGATAAAAGTGACAGTGGGAACAGCGGTGAGTTCACGTTTCGGCACAGATTTCTGGCAGCTTTACAGCAGCGCGGAAACGGCGTTAAAACAGGCAAAAGAAAAGGGAATGACAGGTGTTTCCGTACAGGCTGACAATCCGGTATATAAAGAGGCATATACAGAATCCATTCTTGTAGTAATGGCAAATGATGGTATCCAGCATATGGTGGGGGATATCTTTATGGGAAAATATAAAATTATTAAAGCGGATACCAGTCAGGAGGCAATCGAGATTGTTGATGAAAAAAAAGATTCTCTGTGTCTGGTGCTGACGGAAATGTATGCCAATGGGATAAACGGTTTTGATTTACTTGATTATATGCGGAAAATGGATTATATCGATAATGTTCCGGTTGTTTTTTTATCCGGTGAATATATAGAAGATGTCTATAAAAATGCATTTGCACATGGTGTTATTGATATTGTGACAAGTCCGATTGATACATACAGCTTCAGCAGCCGCTTAAATAACATCATTGATTTATATAAACACAAAAATGCGTTAGAAGAAAAGACCATGCGTCAGACCCGGAAGATACAGCGGCTGAATGAAAAAATTATTGAATCTCTGGGCAATGTTGTAGAATTCCGTGATGTGGAATCCGGTGCGCATATTAAGCGTGTGAAATTTTTTACAAAAATCCTGGCGGAATGTGCAAAAGAGGAATGCCCGGAATATGGACTGACCCAGAACGATATTGATATGATTGTACAGGCATCGCCATTACATGATGTGGGAAAAATTTCAATTTCCGATACGATTCTGCTAAAGCCGGGAAAACTCACACCGGAAGAATTTGAGATTATGAAGACCCACACAACGAAAGGATATGATATTATCCTTCGTATTTTTAACGATGAAGGGGAAGAAGAATATATGCAGTATTGCTCGCAGATTGCAAGGTATCATCATGAAAAATTCGATGGGGGCGGATATCCGGAAGGACTTACAGGAGATGAAATTCCAATTGGTGCACAGCTGGTGTCACTGGCAGATGTCTATGATGCGCTGATTAGTAAACGCTGTTACAAACCGTCATTTTCATATGATACAGCTTATCAGATGATTCTGGACGGAGAGTGCGGTATATTTAACCCAAGATTATTACAATGCTTTATAAAGAAAAAGAATGAATTAGAGGCAATGGCAGAACAGTTTAAAGACTAAAAGGGGATAGTGTGAAAAAGCCTTAAATCAAAGCTTTTTCACACAGGGATTTGTTTTTGAGCAAAAACAAATCCCCTTGATGGCAGATGAGGAACCGCCTGCGCGGATTTCTCATCGCCCCTTCGCAACAAGTTGCCAAGGAATGAGGATAACTATGGATTTATTTGATTATATGCGTGAAAATACAATAAAGCAGGAATCGCCGTTAGCATCTCGTTTAAGACCGCAGACACTGGATGAAGTGGTGGGGCAGCAGCATATTATCGGAAAGGACAAGCTGCTCTACCGCGCCATTCAGGCAGATAAATTAAGCTCCATTATTTTTTACGGACCGCCGGGAACGGGAAAGACGACACTGGCAAAGGTCATTGCTCATACGACTAGTGCGGCATTTGAACAGATTAATGCGACTGTTGCCGGGAAAAAAGATATGGAAGACATTGTTGCCAAGGCAAAAGATAATCTCGGCATGTACGGTAAAAAGACGATATTGTTTGTCGATGAAATTCATCGTTTTAATAAAGGACAGCAGGATTATCTGTTACCGTATGTGGAGGATGGGACGCTGATTTTAATCGGAGCGACAACGGAAAATCCCTATTTTGAAGTCAACGGCGCTCTTTTATCCCGCTCGGTTATTTTTGAATTAAAGCCGCTTGAAAAAGAAGATATTAAAAAGCTGATTGTGCGTGCCGTACAGGACGAAAAAAAAGGCATGGGCAGCTTCCATGCACAGATTGACGAAGATGCGCTGGAATTTCTTGCAGACGTAGCAAACGGCGATGCAAGAAGTGCGTTAAATGCAGTAGAACTGGGAATTCTTACAACGGCAAAATCAGAAGACGGAAAAGTGCATATCACACTGGATACGGCACAGGAATGTATCCAGAAGCGTGTGATCCGCTATGATAAAACAGGCGATAACCACTATGATACGATTTCAGCATTTATTAAGAGTATGCGCGGCTCAGACCCGGATGCCACCGCCTATTATCTGGCAAGAATGTTATATGCCGGAGAGGATGTGCGGTTTATTGCAAGGCGGATTTTAATCTGTGCGAGCGAAGATGTGGGCAATGCAGACCCGCAGGCATTGGTGGTTGCTTCGGCGGCGGCGCAGGCGGTTGAGCGGCTCGGTATGCCGGAAGCACGGATTACGCTTTCACAGGCGGCGTTGTATGTGGCATGCGCACCGAAAAGCAATGCGGCTTATATGGCAGTTGATAAGGCAATGGAAGTGGTAAAAACACAAAAGACTGCTCCAATTCCGGCACATTTGCAGGATGCCCACTATATGGATAATACAATGCCGAAAGCCGGCTGTGATGCCGTAAACCGGAACGTAAACATTCCCTGTCCGCCTGCCGTGACACTGCCGGTCAGCGTATAATCCTGCACTTCTAATTCCGGTCTTTGATATGTAAATTTTCCTCTTGCTAATCGATTGATATACTCCTTCATGAAAACCCCCAGTTTGGCACGACACCGGCAGAGATAGTTTATACGGTAGATGCCGCGGATTTAAAAGAAGGTACGGTGATTCAGGGACAGTTTTATATTGTCAGCAGTGCGGGTGAAAAAAGCGTATCTTATGAATACACGGTTGAAGCGCAGAAGGTCATGACCAGCATGGGAGCGGCAGGCAGTATGTTTCATTTTGCCAATCTTGTACAGACTTCACCGGAGGAGGCAGCAGGCTTTTTTTTATCGCCGGATTTTAAACGGATATTTTTAAAAAACGATCCGGTACAGACCAATATTTATGATGTGGTAAAAGGCGCTAAAAACGGCAGTGAAGCCAACGTTAATGCAGCAATGGAAGAATTTTTAATTGCCGTGCGGAAAAAATCACCGGTTGGCATAGATGTTTTTCCGCAGACAAAGACATTTGCGGATTTTACGGAAAGCGTGAAAGAGCGTGTAACGATTACCAGGAGCGGCTGGGGATATACGGAGCTTACGGTTGAAACGGATGTACCGTTTATCTGTCCGAAGATAACACGCATTACGTCTGAGAATTTTACGGGCAATAAGTATGAACTGGAATATGTCATTGATGCGGACAAGCTGCACGCGGGCAGGAACTGGGGCAGAATGACAATCAGTTCTTTTACGCAGAAATATACGGTTGAAATTGAAGTAGACTGCGCCGGACAGGAAAATACGCACCGTGAGAAAAAGCAGGCGGTGCTTGCACTGGTTCAGGAATATTTAAGTTTCAGAATGAAGCGGGAAGACAAGCGGGCATGGCAGGACAAATCTTTACAGATTATAGAACGCATGCGCGGTATCTGCGATGACGATATTTTTTTCAAGCTGGCACAGGCACAGATTCTGCTGGTGCAGAACCGCAGTGATGAAGCCGGCTGGCTGATTGACAATGTCAGGGATTTTCTTGAAGAAAATAAGGACAGCCATGTGGAATTGTACTGTTATTACCTGTATGTCAGTGCAATGTATTATAAAGATAAGTCCTATACCTTTGCGGCAGTTAAGGTAATCCGGGATTATTATGAAAACGGCTATGATACGTGGCGCGTTCTGTGGGTTTTATTTTATCTGGATGCTGCGGAAGATGCAAATAAGAGCATTAAGCTTTTACGGATTAAGGATGCATACCACAACGGCTGTGTAAGTCCTGTGATGTATTATGAAGCGTTACAGATTTTAAATGCACAGCCGGAGCTTCTGCGTGTGTTAAATGATTTTGAACTGCATATTTTACAGTTCGGCTGTAAGTACGGCATAATTTCCACGAAACTGACTTTGTATGTGTGTGAAATGATTGCAAACGGAAAAGTGGCAGATATGCAGTATTTAAGACTGCTTAAAGCATTAAACGACTTTTTTGACAAGGATGAAATCTTAACCGTACTTGTTACACATATGATCCGCAATGAGCTGGTTGGACCGGAATACGCAGGACTGTACGAGAAAGGAATTCTGCGTGGACTCCGCATTACACGTCTGTATGAATTTTATATAGAAAGTTTAGATAAAAAAGAATTAAAACGCCTGCCGCAGATTGTACTGCGTTACTTTACATATGAGAGCAGTTTAAGTACAAAAAGCAAGGCATATCTGTATGCGGACATTTTAAAAAATCACAGCAGCTCCAGAGAAATCATGAACACGTATGCACCGCAGATAGAGCGGTTTGCCTATGGGCAGATGAAAAAGGGATATATTGATCCTTATCTGGAAGTGATTTATGGATGGCTGTTTCAGAATGTCGGTGTCAATGAAGAAACGGCGCCATTCTTGTCAAGATACTTATTTACATACCGTATTACTGTATTCAATGACAAGATTGAGTCGGTGCTGGTAAAGCACAAGGAACTGCGCAAGGGACAGCGCTGTACGCTGGTGGGACGGACTGCCTATGTGCAGATGTATACAAGGGACTGCATTCTGATGTTTGAAGATGCTGGCAAACAGGTACATAAAGGCAGTATCCAGTACGAAATCGAGAGGGTTTATGATAATCCGGCATATTTAAAAGCGCTGGACGAGTATTGCAGCAAAGACATTTATCTGCTGCTGAACTGGTTTGAACAGAGTCTGGAACAGCGCAGAAATGACGAAGAAGCCTGTGCGGCATGCCTTACGCTTATGGAAAACGGCAATGTCAACCAGCTTACAAGAAACCGGTTAAACAGCTGGCAGATACAGTATTATCATGATTATTACCACGGAGAAGATTTTGCACAGCGTTATGAAAAGATTTTAAAAGAAGATTTACAGATACAGGATGCGGCACTGTTAATTGAAACGTGTATTGCAGAAGGCATGTATGAGGATGCTTTTGATTTGGTATGTGAATACGGTTTTGAAGAAGCCGCACCGGCAAAGCTTTTACGTATGGCAAGAAATATGATTTTGTTAAGACCGCAGGAATACAATGAAAAACTGCTGGCGTGCTGTATTCATGTGTTTGATGAGGGCAAATATGACGAAAATGTACTGGCATATTTAGAACAGTTTTATCAGGCAAAGTCCGATAAAATGATGAAAGTATGGCGTGCCTGTGCAGAATTTAGGGTGCCGTGCCAGACACTCGCAGAGCGGATACTGGTGGAACGGCTGTTTACAGGAAATTTATCTGGCAGAATTCCGGAAGTTTTTACGTATTACCGTCAGCAGCTGCCGGATGCGGCGGTTGAAATGGCTTATCTGGCAGAAAATGCGTACCGTTATTTTGTGAAACACGAAACGGCAGACGAACAGGTCTTTACCTGTATCGGCGGATATCTGCTGGAAAATAAAAAAATGCCGCCGGTATGTGGTATGGCATATTTAAAATACCATACGCAGTTTGGACAGGAACAGCTTGGCGCTACACATATGCTGTTACTGCAAAAGCTGATGGATATGCTGTGTGCGGAAAATATTTTCTTTTCATTTTATGAGCAGTATAAGGGGATACTTTCCCTTCCGTATAATGCGGCAGACAAAACAACTGTAGAGTATTATGCACCGGAAAACAGCAAAGTACAGATATTCTACCGTCATGATGATAAGGAAGAATATCAAGGTGAAGTGTTATCCTGTGTGGCAGGCGGTGTTTATGCAAAGAGCTTTTCTTTGTTTTACGGGGAAAGCATACAGTACTATTTTCTGGAAGATGACGGAAAGAAAAAGAAAAAAACACAGGATGCCAGCCTGCTTTGTAACAATGTGACACCAAAAGAGCCGCAGGGACGTTTTGATTATTTAAATGATATGCTGGTCAGCATGGAAATGCATGATATGGCAACCATGAAAAAACTCATGCAGGGGTACTGCGTGCAGGATTACGTTGTGGAACAGATGTTTCAGCCTTTTTAAGAATGAAGGAGCTGCGCAGGCGGCAGAAGGAGATTGAATTGATAGTTGGAATAGATATCGGGCAGGAAAGTTCCCAAATCTGCTATTATGATGAACAGCAAAGACAGCCGGTATCGGTAAGCGTTGCAAATTCCGTGGACAACCGGCAGAAGTATCAGTTTGGATTTATGCTATCCGGTGCCACTCAGGATAATTTAAAAGAACTTCTTTGTACGCTGCTTGCGCTGCTTCCAAAAAACGGACGAAAGGCAGGAGAACGGGATTCTATCTGTGTCACCGTCAGTGATTTTTCAAAGCCGGTATTAGAAAAACTTTCGGCGGCGGTACAGCTTACAGGGTATGCAAAGGAAAACTGGAGTTTTATCAGCCATGAGGAAGCTTATGCGTATTACGCTTTTTCACAGAAAAAAGAGCTGTACGTCAACGGCGCGGTTTTACTCGATTACAGAGAAGACGGACTGCATACGCATTATATGACGATTGTAAAAAAAAGCGGGCAGGAAATGATACCGGAGGAAAGCCACGTTTACAGCTCCGAAATGATTTGTTCCGTGCCGCAAAGACGGAAAACACTGGCGCAGGCTGAAAAAGAACTGATACACTGTGTGCAGGATGCATTAGAAGGATATCTTAATAGTCAAAGATTTGATTTAATTATTGAACCAGAATATTTTGAATATGCATTACTTGTTTATGAAGAATATAAAAATAAAAGAGGTATATATGGTGTAGGAATTGTTGATGTTGCGAAAATGCATTTCGCCATTTTTCATCTTTAACTTCAATATATTCACATAAT